>Ga0056128_1004169_pt1 | contig 18020 bp, 13 predicted proteins | sample WorMetLIZISLAND2_FD_71113 | JGI IMG/M metagenome (GOLD analysis project Ga0056128, IMG submission 71113) | Marine gutless worms symbiont microbial communities from Max Planck institute for Marine Microbiology, Germany - Olavius geniculatus... ... | reverse complement strand
AGGATGCCACCTGGACGACCAGCCAATCACGCCATGTCATGGACCCCTCGTGGTAGTGGCAGACGACGAGGTCGTCCAACGAAGACTTGGCGGTCTACATTTAAAGAAGACCTGGTGGACGAAGGAGTCAATTGGAACAGCGTCCGGGCTGTGGCTACAAACAGAAGCAGATGGCGAAATCTTGCTGCCCATTGTCCTGACAAGGACCGGAGTTTCTAAGTGCTAAGTAAGTGGTGTATTAGGTAACAAGACTGACTATAGCTCATCATATTGCACTCTATTGTATTAGTATTTTGATAACTTATGCAGACGTATAGGCCTACCTGACGTATAGATAATCTACAGGTAATCTACAATGCTATATTTCTACCAGTGACTTCGTGCACTGCCTGCTTTGTGGCGGGCAAGAAGGGGGTCACTTGTCCCGCCTTCCCAATTTTGGGCTGTCGGAATATCGTCTGGGCAAATTTTCGTCCAAAAATGCAAATCTGCAGCTGATAACCCTTATTTTGGGAGGCAAAAACCGAACTTTTGAGCACCCGCAATCTCCTCTGTCGGAAAATTGCAACTTCCTGCTCCGCCTTTTTTTCTATCCTTCGAAGCCGCTGATTTCTACTTGTAGCCTATATGGTAATATTCGTGTTCATCGTCTGATATTATTTTAACTAGCATTGCAGCATTAACTGCAGCTGTTATATGCCTGCATCTATGTGCTTTCTTTCTGGTATGAGTGCAATGCCAATGATGACAATGTATGTTGTAGTAGTAGTAGTAGCAGTAGTAGTACTAATGGTTAAGTTACTTTACTGGGCGGAGATATGCACTCTCACGAGCGTCTTCTACACTGTGTCTCAAAAAACATTCGCGACTTTTTTGACTGTAAGCAATTATCAGATTATGATAGTTTTTGGTACGAATATTCCTGAAACAACTTGCCATCAAAATGACCGTTCAGTTTCCCACCTCGCCCAATGTATGCTTCTGCAATACCCAGGGAAATCAGATCAAGCGAAATATGTGTTGAAATAAACAGAAAAACCTGAAAAACATCCCAACATTATCGATCGTAACTTGAAGAAAGATTAGCAGATTTTCATATTTTTTGGCAGAAAAATGTCTGGCACCACTGGCTATTAAATAAGTGTTTTAGTTTCCACCTCACCCAACGTCTGCTTTTGCATTACCTGGGAAAATCAGACCAAGCATTGTACGTGTTAAAATGAATGAAAAAACGTCGATAAATTCCCTCTATACTAATCTGGGGGCCCCAACAGCCAGTCTATTACAAGGCCTGACTGTCGTGCAGCAGTGTGTCTACAGGATAAAATTTAGAAATGTTTGTGAAGTCAGGTAGAGCCTGGATTGGTCTGGAGCAGAACATTATCGATACAGCTGTCAATAAATGGAGAAAGCGTTTCTTTGCCTGTGTTCGCATAGTGGGCCAACACTTCAAGCAATTTTACTACAGGCAGTTGAAAAATGGACAATTGGATGAAATTTCAGCCAAAGTATCAGAAATGTGAACAAAATGTGTTTTTACGCGTTTTGTTAATTAAGCAATCCTATCGCATCGGATAAAAAGTGATATTTTGCCGGTTGCGTTTTCCCCAGGTAGTGCAGAAACAAAAGTTGGGTGAGTGGGAAACTGAATAGTCGTTTGATGGCAAGTTGTGTCAGGAATATTATTACCAAAAATTATCAAAATCTGACAATTGGTTTTCAAGTTACAGTCAAAAATGTCGGGGATGTTTTTTTTGAGACACAGTGTAGTTACTAAACAGCAACACTGTAGAGACTTAAGACAGGTACAAAAGACACAACAAAATTAACTGATCCACGAAAAATCTTCAGTACGGGTGTATTTAAAAAATGTACTAAGGGACCCAAGTGTACCTACATCTAGGAGAAAATTTCACGTTAAGCTGGGCAAACGCCTTTTTTATTCCTATGATTAAAGTGTCTCTTCATTGATTTTTTTTCACTCTCAACGAGGGGTAGGCAGCAGCAGCCACTAAATTCGACATTAAAACAACTGATAAGATGAAAGTGTGCAGACTGGATTGTCATCAGAAATGAATAACTGCTAAAAGCAGGCATCAGTTCAAGGCCAGCATTTTCAAGGCCAAGGCATACAAAATGGCTGTTGCATTTAAAGATAAAAAATACTGGCTCACACACTGCCTAATCACCTATTGTCAGCTAAATAATTCCACAGATTTCCACCAAATTTTGCATTACATTAATCTAAAAGCATTTAAAGACCAAAGAAGTGGGCCACACACATCTTTAATGATTGTATCGATGCAAAAGATGCTTCAGCAGACGATAACGTCAACATCAGCAGGCTGCAAGTGACGTATAAAACTCGACGCATGCCATCAGCTGTTGCTTATCAGAACTAACAAGACAACTAAACAGTCAACACCAAGTAACAACAACAGCCTAACGGCAGTAGAAAATAATGTGCACAAATTAACTCAGCTTTGTTTGCACAGAAACACGCAGGCAGGCAGGCAAACTAGCAGCAGCATTGTGGGTAAAAAGTGGGCGGGGCAGCAGCTGGGAAGTTGCAGTTTTTCCACACACAGACAAATTTCCAACATGTGCTCAGCATTTAAACTATTGCCCCTAAATGTGCCCCAAATGGGTTAAAGTGGCAAATTTTGCCTTCTGTGTGAAAATTTTGCATCGAGGATTTTCCGATAGTGCAAAATTCGGGAGGGGGGCTCCTAAATTATGCCCCCAACTGTCAAAATGCCACTGCTAACAGAAGATGCTAAAAATGCTGCAGCCACCATGACATGATCACATTGCACTAATGTAAGTTGACTGCTGGCACAGAGTCAGTGACATAGGGCAGCCTAGCACAATAGCAGAGAAGGTAAACTATCATCAGCCGTATAGCAGTACATATATTGGCTTGCTGATGTAATGGTTAGGAATTCAGTTGCACTCGTGATGAATAGGTTGTGGGTTCGACTACCAGTCAGATCAAATGGTTACTACTTGGATAGGCGACCGTGTGCGGCCAGGCAAACCATCTTGGTATGTAACGATGCACTTAAGTCAACTCAGCCGTCCATCCATCTTGGGTAGGTAAATCGAGTACCAGCCTGTCTGGTTGAGGTTAAGGTGGCGTGCGTTCACCTGTTGGGTGGTCGTTAACACTGCGTGACGATGTGATCCCATACGGCAGGTGATGCTCCATAGCTCTGTGATTGGTTTCCCAAAAATAGCTATACGGGTACACTAAACACAACCTTTTGCTAGTATGACCAGATGGAAGGAAGCCCAATATGCCATTGCTGAGACTGGCGATAGGCTGATAATTATAGCAGCATTCACAGGTTTAACTGCACAGCAACCACTGAGCCTACAGGCCGGACTGCGACACTTAAATGACGGACATGAAAACAGTGAACCATCGAAACTGCGGGGCACAAAATTGCAGGGCATGAAATTGATGGACCAAGTGACAGAGCATAAAGATGCAAGACATGAAAATGATGGACCAATTTGCAGAGCAAGTTGCTACACTAACGGCAGCTAAAAACCATGGTAACAACACCAGGCAGTTCTAAGAACATAACAGCAGCATTAACATTTGCATAAAGGCGTGTTCACAGCGACAGAAATTTTGTCAGATTTTATTTCTGTTGCTTTGAACACACCTTAACATCAATGTCATTGGGTGGTGGGCATTAGTATACTGCACACGTTAAAGGGCTGTACATAAGGATAGAACTGAACTGAACTGGAACGAAATAAACTTTAGTGAAATATGGCGTGCTTGCTGGTCATATTTCAGTTCATTTTACTTCTATCGCTTTACACACACCTTTACGTAACATTGATGTCACAGTCGATGGCAGCCATTCGTGACTATATACATTGGCGATGGTCGTAATAATACAAGAAACAACATATAGGCGGATGCATCAGAAACTACACAAATCAATCAATGGGAGAGTGTCCGGAACTGGAAATAAGTCTCCAATCAGCCATTAGGAGGGCAGTCGTGTTGAACACCTCTTTCATTAGTTGCATCCACTTGGCGTCATGGCAATGCTCCCCCCCTAAATTTTGTGCTGATGGAAATTGTTGGAAAATCTTCTTGTCCAAAATTGTTGATCCAAACACAAAATATGGGGTTAAAAAGCCTGTATTTTTGGAAAATTTACGTAAAAAATTGAAGTTTTAAGCACCCATCGTCTCAGCTGTTAAATGTCTGCCAGAATTCTGTCGGAAAGGTGCAGCGTCTGTTAGAATATTGCAGCTTTCTGCCTACTTTTTGGGACCCAAAATGCTGCTGACTACATGTGCACGTGCTGCTGACGTTAAGTTTCACCTTTCCACGATGTATTTGAGGTGTAAGACTGCAAATTAATCGTTCTTCCACTTCATTTTGCACCACCCCATACGTGTATGTGGTAATGGGTGGGCCAAAGCAAACACAGTTAGTTCTAGATGCAGTGGAAATGCATACAAGATACAGTTTCTGTACAATCATCCTAGCAGCAAACAACACACTACGCCAGTTGGCCCCACGCCACATGTCATAGTTTACAAAACTTTCCAGGTCGTTCTGAGGGGAGGAGGTAAGAGGTACTTACAAGAAAGTCTGATATAAGAATTTTGACAAATCACATTTCATTCCTAAGATATTCCTATGTCAGACTTTCCCCTAGCAACGTCCTTGGAAGTTTTGTGAACTGAGTCGCAGATCCACTTCACAAGTCAAAAACCATGGCACCAGACTCTTGTACGTATCATTGCCAGGTATCAATTGATTCTAAAATTGTTTTCACTGACCGACTCGGCAGACAAGGTGCAATAAAACAATCTCACTCAAAAGCTGTTTTCTGGCTTACAGTGTAAGCATGGTTAGGAGGGGAAATAGCGGATCGAGGTACAGGGTGGAACAGAAGTGGATCGTTCGTGATCGGCTTTGATGCGGCGCCAGGTGTCACCACCGAGGGCGCGGGCGAAGTGATCGTCGACTGAAGAATCAGGCTGAGTACCAACTGACACTGCGCTGTGGGCGGGACTTGAATTAACAGCACCGCCGCCATGCCATGATGGACCGAGGGACTTGCGGAAATGATCATCCACTGCCCCAACAACTACAACACAAACCACTATGACACATACATAGACCACTAATACTCGTCGTATACAACTGCTACACATAGATATACACAGTCTATTACTACAAGGTGGGCCAAAAAAACCGGACCTGCTTGAGCATTGATAACTCGGCATTTGGTTAGTGACGTGTGATACGTCAAAAGTTTCAGAATTCTGCAAAGAATAAACAACACATTTGCATAGTGAAGCATTTAAATATTCTTTGCCCAATTTGCATAAATACTCATCACCCCTGAACTTCTGCCAGATTTGACTGTAACACATGGATTTAACATGAATATTTCCAAGAGCTTTTATAACTTAGCGATGTTTGTTGATGGAAAAGCACGTAATATGCCAAATGTTTTGAAATTGTGAACAGAAGAAGTGTACAACTTAGCTGCGTTTTTCATCAGCTAACGGGGCGGGCCTGTTCGCTACTGACGTCATGTTCATTTACATATTCACGAAAAACGAACTTGGTCTAACGCACAGAGAAAATTGAATATTTTAATCCAGTTCGTTGTTACAGATGATAAAAACCATTGAACAAAATATTATAAATAATTATTATAACATTTAGGCCTAGTTCAATGATAAAAACTAAAACAACAACAGACACGCCCACCACAGAGTCACGAGATCACCGTAGAACGACTACGACCACAGTTTTATCTCGGTAAACAGATCGCGTTAGTGGTTGACCTAGTTGAATAATGAGCGTCCAAATAAGGCAATAGTGGTGAAGTCTGGTAGAACAGACACTCCCTGTTAGCTGATGAAAAACGCAGCTCTTGCCTGTCTCAGCATTTAAATATTCTTTGCCTGATTTACACATCCCCTAAAATCATGCTACATTGGCAGTAATGCATAAATTTAAGTTGATTTTCATTCAGCATACAGTGATATATCAACAATCATTAACACATACGTTGAGTTTGGATGAAATTTGACATAGGGAGTTGCCCAGCTTTTGCATTCATAACTGTCATCAGTCCTTTTAGGCAGCTGATCGATTGCTGGAGTCAATGCGTTCAGGATCAGCTGAGCCCAGCATTCGATTAGCACACGTTTTAGCTGATCAGTTACTGAGATTTTGTGACCACGCGAGCTGTTGCAATGCCCCCACACTGAATAATTCACAGAATTTAAATCTGGACTTTTTGGCAGTGAGTTTTTGAGTTCAATGAACTTGGGCACATGGGAGTGAAGCAAATGCCAAATTTCAGGGGTAATGAAGATTTATGCAAATTAGGCAAAGAATATTTAAATGTTTGCTACGCAAGTTTGGCCCTTTTTGTATACAACATTCTAAAACTTTTGACATATCACACGTCTTTCTACGAGTAACCATCGCTGAGTTATCAACGCTCAAACAGGTCCGGTTTTTTGGCCCACCCTGTACATGCCGAAATCGCTCTTCATTTTCATTTGCTAGGTAAAAGCAGCAATTTGAAGCTGCATGTTGTGTCAAGGGTTTAACCCGCAAATCTCCCGGATTGACCTGGAGGATCAGGAATCCCCATTAACACAATGAGTCACTGGTGACTGGACTTCAGAAATAGACCTGCCAAATGACATCCAAATCTGTTAAATATTCATAGAGCAATTAGATCACGCATGAATGTGAACATGACGTTAAACTTACGACGAACGAGAGGTTTGACTCCTGGTGAGGTCACTGACCACTGAGTGGTTACTATTTGGACGGATGACTGACTGTCTGGAGACAGGCAAACAATCTCAATATATAACTAACACCAAGGTCAACTCAGCCTTTCATCTGTCTAGAAAGGTAAATCAAGTACTCATCTCTATGGCGGTCAGAGTTTAAAATGGGGCATTTTCACCTGTGTCAAGTGGCAGGTAACACTGTGTATGGATTCCATATGGCAGATGACTCTCCGTAGCTCTGCGGTGAGTAACCTTTAGTTCTCTTTGAACAACAGACACAAAGGTCAATGAAGCAAGAAGGGTGGAGTTGTTTACCGGAGACACTGGAGTGAGTCGTGGTTCCAGTAGTTGGCAGTGGAGCAGACAGTGGGGCGGGAGGGTGTTTGAGTTGCATCAGTCGTTGGTACTCTGAGCCGAGAGAACGAGCAAAATGTTCATCCACAACCTGTGTGGAACTCACCGACTCTACATGACACGCACGACAGCATCACTCACATATACAATCAGTTATATACAGTGATGTCATGGCAGAGGAAAGAACAGTGAGGGAGGGAAGCTTTCCAAATTCTTGGCTGTTGAAAGTTGCCGGAAGATTTTCTCCTCCAAAAATTTTAGTCAAAAAATGCCAAATTTTGGGCTGATAAAACCCTTTTGGTAAAATTTAGGCAGTGCCAGCCAACTCTAGTTTTCTCCGGTTTCTAATGCGCTGAAGAACTGAGTTTAATAAAGAGCAGAAAGTGTTTGAGATAGCATTCAGAAATGACACTTGAGAGAGAGAATCTGACCTATCACATAGTCCATACAACAGTGTAAGCAGATGACACATGATCGATTTTATCAGCCAACTTATGTGGGCGCAACTTAGTTGCCCGAGAAAATCGTCCGATAAAATCATTGAACCATGACACACGGCTGATACTGGTGTCTGCTACTTCACGCAAAATCAGCTAGCACAACAACAGAATGCAGATCACAAAATGATACTTGCATTACTTGTTTCAGCAGCTAATGAAAATAATAAATAACAAACAAAATGAATAACTAAAAATATTCATCTTCCATCGTAAACAATCACCATCGCAACATAAACGAAATCTGTTCATCGATATAAAAAAGTTAGCCTATTTTCTCGTTGACAACAGAACATGTTTAATCTTGCACTTAATAAAATCAGCTGATTATATCGAACGACAAAATCAGCCAATTTTGCACGACGCATGACAAATTTTTTGGGCTGATTTTATGAGCAGACAAATCGGCCAACTTTGATAATCACCTGCCGTGCCTTTAAGAAAGAAGCTTGTACAAACCTGCGGGAAATATCCTGCGTCTGCTGTTGACATCACTGGACATCTGGCTTGAGGAGCGAAGTGCCGGTGGAAGGCTGAGGTTTAAAGGCAGTTCTTCACTGACCCCAGTATCCATGTCCTCCTTGTCAGCCGATGACATTAGAACCAGGCCATTAGCATGCCAGCTGCTCACACAGTACAATACGTGATGTCCTGAGTTCATATCACTAGTGAAAACGCTAACAGCAATAGTAATTGTAATAGTTAAGTTGCGGACAAGACTGAGGCATCTCAAAGGCATCTCTGATATCCACGTCTGTTCTATCAGCTGGCAATGTGCCAGCTGTTCACAGTTCACACAATTTGCATCAGTTTATAGTAATAGTAATAGCAAAGGACAACGTTTATAGTGCTGTCATCACCCGATTCATTTAACAAATGTAGCATGTGTGCCTTTGTTAATTAATTAGAGCAACGTTGTTAATTATGCATTACCACTACGAATGCTACCATCAAGTTTCGTCGAACAGTGGGATTAACACTACAGTTAACACTTTCTCTTAGAATAAATACCAAGACAATTGCAAAAATGAACTGTAGTTTAACGTTAGTGTTATCTGTAGTGCAATAAGCAACAGTTGTGATAATCTATCAAATAAGATAACAGATAATTAGAATTTGTGGCAGCTATCACTAAAGTGAATCTGAAAATTACCAATGCCGCAATGCAAATGAATATGGTACCATGCATTCTGACTTAATCCTAATAGACTTTCAGTTCACTTTCTTATCTAGGAATTGCAAAAAACTTAATTAGACTCAGATCATAGCAAGTGTAAGATGACCAGGATTAGAAGGTTTAAAGAGGAACCTATCTTAAAGCAACAGTGTCACATGTCATACGAGATCATAAACATGTTACCTGTCACGTGACACAGGTGAACGTGCCCCAACTTGACCCCAGCTGAGACTTGATTTACATATCCCCAGAGAAATGGAAGGCTGGGTTGACCTTAGTGCTGATTACATACCAAGATGGTTTGCCTGTTGGTACAGTCGCACATCTATCGAAGTCAAACAATCTTGTGATCGTACATCCAACATCCTAACTCAGTGTTTTTCAACCTTTTCGCTGCAGCGGAACCCTACATAAGTGTCAAAATCACTCACGGAACCCCATGGCATGCAATAATCCGTGAGTCCAATGGCGTAGGCAAAGTGGAATCTTCAGGGTTTCTGGGGACCGATGTCCCCAGCAGATTCGAGAGGCAGAAAACCTGTGGGAGTCTGGCGCAAAACCCTGAAACGCTGACGATAAAGCAGCAGGCAAAAAACTTGTTTAATTTTACCGTATTAGATAATATTATTTGGCATTTTTATTTTACCTGTAACCAAAAACACTTTACGAGGTGGTCGCCAACGGCCCAAAAATTATTATTGATCTTTTATGTTTTTACGCCCAAGGACAGCTCAGTGGGTGTGGAGACCCCAGCCAGTTGCGCTAATGGACACGAAGCTTTTATATTTTTCAAGCAGAATGTTTCAGGAAATGACGATCTTTCAATAAATGAATACACGATTTCGTAACACTGACGCAATAAGTTAGAGTTCGATGTTCAATGCAAATGATCTAACATTGTTAACAACAAGAAAAATATTTAACACTATGCAAAAGTAGACGGCTAGAAACACTAACTTGGAACTAAGCATTTGGTGCATAGTACTTTTATGGCTTGTTCTGACGTACCTGCGCCCCGATTCTTTCTCAGACTTTGGCGCTTTATAAATCATTTACTTACTTACTTACTTACCCGCTAAATTATTTTTATTTTTTTACTGACGAGCTGCGGAACCCTTGGCAGATGCTCGCGGAACCCTGGGGGTCCATGGAACCCCGGTTGAAAATCACTGTCATTTAGACTGTTACATTACCAAGCCACTAGAAAATAGATTAGAATAAAATAAACTGATTTCTCAAGAAAAAACCCGAGAGCACGTACTGGCTGTGTGACGCTGTCTTAGACTGTTGTGACATGGTCCTAGACTCATGTCTCAGCGGCGATCGGTCACTTGTCCTCCTAGTGGTGACATCATAAGCTGGGCTGCTCCCTTCTACTAGAGGTTTCTGGTTCCGGGGTCTGCCATGGGGCAAATGGTTGTCACCCCCGGGGGAGGTGTTGCAATGATGTCCGTGAAACACAATGCCTGGAGTAGACAGACTGCCGTTGAATGCACTGTTGATGCTGCTGATACATGGTGGTGGTTGCTGACAGGCTGGCGTGCAATTATCAACTGTTCCTGCTGCTAGGCTTGGCTGTGTCCTGGGCGTCTCACGGGTGGCAGCATAGACCGCCAACGCTGACGTGGTCGAAAACACAGGACCTTGCTGTTGCTGCTGTTGAATGTCTGGGGTAGGCGGGGCTTGACTGCATGTCATCACTGATGATGATGAAGCTGCTGCTGCTGCTGCTGCGCTCACACTGTAAACAACCAAGTTCACCATTAAATCAAACAGCCGTGTCGTGATTCAAAAGAGAATACAAGACAGATAGTTGCAATTTCCCGACAGCAAGCCACAAATTTCCAACACAAAAGATTTTGTATGCTCAGCATCTCAATTTTGCCTCTAAATTTCCCCCAAAATGGGGTTTTCACATCCACTTCCGGCTGAAAACTTTCGGACAAGATAATTTTCTATCAAGATGATTTTCAAACATGCAAAAAATTACAGTGGGCATTGGCAATTACCCCTCCCCCTTTCCTTCTTGCCACTGATATCAACCAATCAATGTGTACCATGTACTATTTGCTGCATGATGTCAGGCTCAGCAAGTTAAAGAACTGGGTTTAGAATTGATGACAAATAAGCTCCAAACGATTGTGCCACCAAAAAATGACATTTTTAGTTCGTCAAAAATGCAAATTTCGTCAAAAATTTTGCCCAAAATCCCAAATGTTGCCATTTTTCGCTATCCGAAAATAAGGCCTTTTAAGTAAGTAAGTAAGTAAGTAAGTAAATGATTTATAAAGCGCCAAAGTCTCAGAAAGAATCAGGGCACATGCGGTTAACTTACTTTATGCTCTAAACTTACTTTTAAAAGTTTTGCCAATAAAGCAGTTTTGAAACTTTTGGCTTCCACTTTTTTTCGTTTGTCAAAAAGTGCAAACTTTTTGCCAAGACCTTTCAAATTCCGCCATTTTTTCACCATCCGAAATTGATACATAGGCTCCGAATAATTTTGCCACAAAAAATGCCATTTTTGTTCGTCAAAAAGTGAAAATTGATTAAATTTCGTCAAATTTCATCAAAAATCAATATTTTCATCACAACCATCAGTTTTTGTCATTTCGTTAGTTTTTCGTCAAAAACGAAATCCTTTGCAGCCTAATGATGAACAGTCTGCTTAAAGTGTTGCAACTTGCTGGACAGACAGTCATGGACAGTGTACGAAAAAAGGCCACCAAGCTGGTTTTTCAGTAGAATTCTTCTTCCAAATAAAGCGCTTTTGAAAAAATAACTCATTCGCCACACTAAGTACTATAAAATAAACCAAAACTTTTTGTTGCTGTAGTTTATTAAGCCCATTTTTCTGTATTTTTCTGTACTCAGTGGAGTGAGTGATCAAAAGATGTTGCATGCGATAGGCCCAGACACAGAATGAGACAACGTTCTTGCACAAGTCATGAAAATTGGATTCCATAGTTTGGCGAGTTAACTTACGCCTAGTGAAAAACCAGTTTGGTGGCTTTTTTGCCCAGTTGCCTTTCGTTCGAGATTCACACCGTCCGTCCAGCCACTTCTTGGGCCAATGCAGCCTGCTGTGGTCAATCGATTCACAAGAAATAAAAAGTTATAATGCCAAAATGCATCAAAGTTCATTTTCACTGGCACTCCGCCCAAGAAGACCCCGCTCGGCAGCTTATGGTGCTCTCCCTAGCTGTATTTAGGGGGCTTACTTCTAAAGGGAAAGAGGGAAAGGGGGAAGAAAAAGGGCCGAGAAGAAAGAGAGAGGAAAATAAGGATAGAAGAGGAGAAGGTCCCCTCCAACTGTGAAATCTATATCCAGCAGTGCAGGAGGGGAGGGAAAAGAAAAAGTCAAGGAGAAAAGCTTGGGTTGGGGCCTCCACTGTTGAGGCACTCTTTTTCCATTTTAAGCAGTGGAGTATATACCTATACAGCTGGATACACTGCTAGCCTGTTAGCGCAATGACGCCTGACCATACAGCCTTAAAGCCCTTAACATAACGTACAGCATTCCAGTCTACCGTTGACCGGGGTGGGGCGGAGGGAGGGTAGGGGGTAGTTCCAATAGATAGCAGAACTGCTCAGTGTGGCTATTGTGTCTCTATTGTGTAGGCTGAGTCACCTGCAGTCAGGCTGTGACTAGGAATAGGCCAGCTCGGTACAGTCATTCATTGCATGCTGGAAGCACCTGTCACCTGCGGACTCCCCACCCCACACGTGACCCTACACATGACCCTCGCCTCCCCTCCCCGACCCTCCCCTTCCCTCTTCCAAGCCTGCCTAAAACTTGAGATACCAATCCACATTCCAAGTTCAACTTCAAATCAGATCAACAGGCCAGTCGAGTCCAGGGTTGTTAGATTGGGCCAAAAAGCACCAACCGCTGGCGTCAGAAAATTCGGCTTTGGCGCCGTGCTTGCTACTTTTTGGGCGACTTTTTAGCTGACAGAACTTAAGTAACGGTCGAGCTTATGTTGCGAATTGTCGTCTGTCTGTCTGTCCGTCCGTCGTCGTCTGTCACGGATGTATTGTGGCTAAGCGTTAGGTCGTAGAGGAAAACTTTTTATACGAATAATTAAACACGCGAACCTAGGCACGCAAAATTTCAGCGATCTAGTGCAAGGGCAACATTTTCAAATTTGGGGTTGAATGAAAGAGGGGTAGAAAATTCAATGGAAAACTGGACATATCTCGGAAATGGTGAGAAATATGACTTAGGTTGCTATTGATCACTAATATAAAGTGGCATATTGGCTTTCAAATGACATGGAAATCATCGACCTACAACCTTGGATGACCTTGAAGGTCACTGAAAACAATTATAATCGGCTATCCTAGTGACAGCTGGGCTTTTTGTTGAATCACTGGCTTCGACTAGGATACGTACAAGAGATAAAAACTGAGCTATTTTTCGCCAGAACTGGCTTCCAAAAAATCTGGCAACCACTCAACGCACTGGATATTTAAACCACAAAACATTGCAGGGAACTTCTTAGACGTGCAATGAATAAACTGAAACTGAATATGAAAACAAAAACGCACCTCATGTTTTTTGTCATTTTTTCAAAATGTGTTTTCATACTTTTAATTGCAATAAATAGGCAGTTTGAAAAAAAAATTAAAAACTGACATAAAATACTTGTATGAACCATATCAAAAAAACCATAGCAAATTTAAATATATTTTCACAATTTTTGACATAAGTCAGCCGTTTTGTTTAAATATTATTAAAAATTGTTCAGTATACAGCAACATCAGTAACTATGTACCGATGACATAATTATGATGTCATCAAAAATGCTATTTTTAATGCATCGGGGGTGAAACAGCTAACAATATTCTGGATAATAACTTTAAAAAATTTAAACAAACATTTATAACTTTCAGTAGGCAACATTAGAAAAGTAATGTGCAATACTAGTGAACAGACACTGACAGTCCACCTTGCCTAAATAGTGTCACCACCTTACCCTGTGAAACAAAACTCTGTGTATTCTTACTGAAATCCACTCCGAAATAAACCAAAAAATACACAAAATAATCTTGCTATTTCGTATGGTACTGCCTAACTAATATCACGGTCAACTCAGCTGTTCCATCTCTCCGGTGTAGGTGAATCGAATGCACTGGCCTGTCTGGCTAGCATTAAGGCAAGGCACGTTCACTTATGTCAGATATGGCAGGTGATGCTCTGTACCTCTCATCTGGATGCGTTTTCCATCACTCAAATGCTACCCTGTGGTACCCCCTATTTGTACCCCTTAAGATTCTTCATTACCTCCATACAGGGTATTGACTACATCCCCCTATATTTGGATTGTGAACTGCGACCAAATCGCTTCAGTTAGCGTCATGGTGAATATTGACAGCCTACAGTAATTTACCAATGCCCTATCCAAGAATACCATCATCAATCCCCCCTACAATGTATTCTCCCATAATAAGGGCCCAACCAAAAAATTTGCATGACAAGTATTTAGGGGCTTTTCCAGAAGTTTTAAATGCTATATCACAAGTTATTTAAATAAGTAAGAAAATATGAGCACATTTGCAGGCCTTTCAGTGCAAGCAATTATGGTCGGCTTCCCCTAGTGACAGCTGGGCTCTTGTTAATTTTAAACGATCAAGCAAACTGCTTAATTGGGAAATATGAGTATTATAATTGTACCACTAGCCACATGTGCACACACAATATAAACAGTAACCTGAAAAATCTAAACAAATCCTGCAATACAATTCTATAAGTCCTCTATGAAAACTCATCCATCTTCATATTCGACCAAACCACCCAGGCCAACTCAGCCTGGCCATCCCTCCATCAACAGGCAAAATGAGTATGGGCGATGGTTACAACAACCACTAGGGAAGAAACAGTGAGTTCTGCATAACACTACGCCCTGTTACCCTTACCAAGACTGCTGGCATACTGATCCAGTTAACAACTGTATTGCAGTAATTCTACCAGGTAAATGTCATTGTCCATATTTACAGTCATAAATAAACCATAACGATGTCATAAAACAACTCAGAGAAAACCAACTATTACTGTCATTATTATTATCCATATCATTTTAGTTACCAATATTAAATTAATCGTTGTGTATAGCGTGCCGGCAACCGGCAACCTGAATGCACAACTAGCCTGCTGGTGGTCAGTTGTGATTGGCTGGAAACTAGAGCGTCACTCTAATTCTGTCATGGCGGACACTAGTCGTTGCGAATTTAGCATAGAAGATAAGTTACTGATGCAGGCAAATGTGCTTTTGCAGCAGCTGATAAATTTCTTTTCTTGTAAAAGCCATCATGCATAGCAAATACAGTGGCACCAAAGCAAGGGAGGGGCATTCCAGGCTTGCCAATGCCAACCAACCAGCTGAGATTCACACGATCACCCGCCACATGACTGCATGACGTCCAGCAATGAGTGAGTGAGTAAGCTTAGAGTTTAACATCCCGCCCGACAGTTTCGGGACGACCTGTTGAAGAATATTTTTCTTGTTTATATGTTTCTTGTATATGTTTATTCCAAAAGTACAGCCTGTACAAAATTTTTGGCTGAAAAAAAATTCTGTTTCAAGGTTGCCAACATGAACTATGCAAAGTTATGTTACAAGTTAAGCCCAGTATTACTGTATTAGTATTACTGCAAGCCGATAAAGTTGAATCACAGAACAAAGGCATGATACTGCAATCAACTTAGCCTAGATAAGTGCATTTGCATGAATATAGGCCTATACAGTCCAGTTACACACTGTAAGGCTAAGCCTACCAATAGGTCTACAGCATGACATGGTAATTATTCACTTCAGCGTGAATGTGTCATGGTATTGAGAGATGGCAAAACTTCAGGCCATTATTTGGAGTACTTTGCTAGATATAGCACTTTTCCACTAATAAAAATTGGCAACTTTGGCTCTGTGGACCAATTCGCATTTGCAAGTTAAAAGTAGCATGAGCAATAGCCAATGACAGCGTGGCCTCTGCTGCCGGCAGCCTAACTGCACGGCTAGCCTGCCAGCTGCCGGCAGCTATACACGACGTAAATTAATTTATTAAATCGTACAAGCACAATCATACAAGTACAATTAAGTACAGGACTTAATGATACATACACAAAACCTACCCGCATAAAAACAACATTATTAAATTGCAAGCAAAAGTCATTTTTAAAGAACTAATGCTGAACTTCAGGCTATGCTCAGTACTTCAGAACGGGCTGAGCAGCATTCAGTGGAGTCAAATAAATTGAAAACAAATTAATTTGACACTCACCATGGCTGAGAATGTGGTTCGGCTGCAACTTCAGATAAAAGAGCCGCTTCTCTCAGCTTTTCTTTCTCTTTTAGTCGTTTATATTTGTTAAATTTGGTTGGCAACTCGTCAGTCGGGTATTCCCATGGTTCCATGCCGCCAGCCGACTTCTGGCAGCAATGACGCGTTATATACTACGAAAACTGCCTAAAAGTCAATACGAACAATCGACATAAACACTTATCATTCATAAACTTTCACAAAAATAGCCAAAATTTAGCAACTCTGTCAAAGAAAAACTTTTGTGCAAACAACATCCTGTTTTGTTTACAAGTTTTTTTTCGAAGCGTAACATAACGTAACGTAACGAAAATAGTCACTGGTAAATTCGCGTTTTTTCTATACACTAAAAAGTTTCGAAAAGCAAATTTTTTAAAACTTTAATATTTTTAGAAGACAAAAACAAACTTTAAAAAACCGAAATTTTTATATTTTTTAGTAACTAACTATAGTATCGATTTAAATATGAAATTCTTATATCAAAGCATCACTAATTTGACGTCATCAGAAAAGTAAACAAACTGTTTTCTCTGTATACGAAAACATGACGATTGAATTTGATGCAGTTAGATGACAGTGGATTGATGCGAAATTGCATCTGATTACAAATTGATGATGGACGCTGCTGGGGTGAGCTGTAATAACCATCGTCGGTGTCATCGTTTATTTCGGCGTTTATTACGTAGACTGTGGACATGGGTCTGCCTGAAAACTGGGACATTATAAATGGCTCGGTGTTATTGTCAGTGTAGACCTGCACTGACAATAGCCTCAGAATGATCCATTTGTCTGTGCGGATCCGCACTGACTAATGGATCATTCTGAGGGGTTGCACTAATTGCTGAATCGGCGCCGATGGAGCATACTAATTACTGAATCGCCCACTCCGTTTATGAATATTTGAGTGTCCGAATCATCAGCGTCCACAACATCAGTCATCGCATCATTTTTGCTCATTTTTGCTGCGTTTGTGAATATTTGATGTGTTTTATACCACATTTTCTAGTGTCTTTGATATTATGGTATATTCAATACAAACGTTATTTGCACGTTGTTGTCATAGCCTTAGTGAAGCTATATGTTGCATTAAGCCACACAAGAAAGAACACAATTAAAATTGTATAATTACAACCAGCTTAAAATCCAAATAGAATCGGAAAATTGAATTAAAATATTAAAATTACTTAAAATCACACATCTGCTACATTAAAAAAATGATTTAAAAATAGGCCTACGTAGCATGTCAGAAAATTTCCTACACTGGTGACATAAAAATTACATACCAAAACATTAATAGGCTACGTCACGTTAATACTTTTCGAAACACCATAACTATGATCATACCCCTTATGTCATGTCTGACCTTAACGTTAATAAACTTTATAACGTCTCTATATACAGGGTGGTCCGGCTAAAGTGAAGCTAACTTACATTTACTGGTAACATTTAAATGCATAGGTAAAATTCAATGTAAACTGCATACAACAAGAAGTGGTGTGATGCAAATTTTAAGAAATCCCTGCACCATCGATTTTTTTGATGTGTCAGTCAAGGCTTGATCTGCACCAAGCTTTGCTGGCAAATTCCTTCAGAAAGCGGTGAGAGCTCTAGTTCTTTTCCACCCATAACACCTTTATAACAATTCTGTCCTCTCATGTTATTTTACCCATCAAAATGCAGAAACAGGTAGTTATTCACAAAGTTATTATTTTAAAAGCGAAGGCTAACAAATACCAGCAAAACCAGACGTTTCTACCATAGAATTTTGTTAAGTTTGTCAAAACGTAAAATTATCGGCCTATGCGAGTAAGTCAGTAAAATGAGAGATGTAACAAGGGAGAAAATACCTAACCTGGTTACGCCATCTGATGAAC
>Ga0056128_1004168_pt1 | contig 18023 bp, 7 predicted proteins | sample WorMetLIZISLAND2_FD_71113 | JGI IMG/M metagenome (GOLD analysis project Ga0056128, IMG submission 71113) | Marine gutless worms symbiont microbial communities from Max Planck institute for Marine Microbiology, Germany - Olavius geniculatus... ... | reverse complement strand
AGCATTAAACGTAGATTTCAGCAGTCTAAGTCCCGATCCCCTAGGTTCATGGAGCCCGGCGCAGGCGGGCGTCAAAGACTTCAAAGATTTCGGGCTGCGCAAGTCTATATCATTCACAAGATGGCGCCACGGTACTGGCTTTGGTGGCGTGGTGTAGTTGGTAATGCGTTTCGACTGAAACGAAGTTACTCTATGCCAGGCCCGGTTAGTACTGCGGTGGGTGACTACTGAACCGGAACTGCTATAGGCTTTCGCGCGTCTCATGAGCTTTGCTCAAATTACTTGTTACTTTCTTGTGTGCGCATATATTGTGGCTGAACTGTACGTACCAATGGCAGGCAAATATTAATATTCAATATTAATACAACTAATAGCATGCAAAAAACAAATATAACTGAAATCTATGTTGGCTAGCAGCTAGATGTTGGAAAATTACTCCAGATAAACAAAAGTTGAAAGTACCAAATGTACACCACAAATTTTATTCATAAATGAGTCAAAGTAGTCGTAAAGCTCTCCTAATAACACATAAATGCCTTAAAATGAACATCTCATGACTTGGTTCAAGGTGATCATGCTTTGCACGCACTCCCCCCTCCTATGTTGCAATTACACATACCGTCCACGCTAACAGAGTAGTGATGAAATATGTCACCAAGATCCACACAGTATAGCACAGCAATGCACCAAAAAGCCCTTGAGAGGTTTCTGAGTGGTCACCCAGCTCATAACTCGATACTGCAACACTTGAAGAATTGAAAAACAACACACAAAACTCTTGCACTATCTTCTCCAATACTGACCAATTTTCTAGATTATTTTGCTGCCATATTCTCCATCAAATTCTACAACAGCAGGATGCACTTTTCAGCATGCTAAACGACAATTTTGTGGCTGCAGTAATTTCAAAATTGCATCAGTTTATCTATCGCTGTCACCTTCTGTTCGCTGCATGCACATTTGGTCTCCACTGTTGTGCTTTTAATGTGTGCACTTTTAAACTAACATTTCACAAAATAGTGTAGTAACATCTAAAGTATGGTGGGATCTTTTGATCACTTTAATGATATTTTTTACGCAGAAATTTTTTTTGAAAATCTGCCATTATTTGGCAAAGGTATGAACATGAGTTTGGTTGGCAAAGGTATGAACATGAGTTTGGTGTCAGCGTTCTGACTGACAATACACCGGTATGCACCTTGCCATTATGTGAAGATGAAGCAAAAATACCGACACTTGGCCCGATGCAGACACAATGGGCGACTTCACTTTCTGACTTAGACTTTCGCTGAGACTTTCGCCGAGCCTAAAGTACCTACTTAGACCGAAGTTTGGACTCGGCGAAAAGTCTCGGTGTTTTTCCGCCATTTTTAATCGTTTTGATCTAAGTCAGTAGACTTAGACCAGAGTTTAGTTGAACTGTGGTCTAAGTACAGACTTTAGCGCTCGGCTTTAGCTTTCGCTCAGCGAAAGTCAAAGTCAAAAAGTGAAGTTGCCCAATGAATAGGTCCAACACACAGCAGCAACAGCAGCAGTAAACACAGTCTGAATCAGTATCAGACTAGAAGGTACTCAAGCTGACCACCACCACCTATCTCCAGCACTATGACATTAATTCATTGGCAAATCATGACACTTCCACCAAATCGCAAATTTGCAATTACCTACATCAGCACAGAAACGAAATACAGTAGTGTGGCAATGCAATGCACAGCAGAAAATACTAAACTTCCACCACATCAATGTATAGCCACAATAGTTAACAGTAAACGGTTTTCACTGACAGGATTTTTCCCAACATTTCCCTAATTTTCGATCGACTTCTTGACTTTCCTCAATGACAGCTGCAAAATTCTCTGCCATTTCTAGATCTACAAGTTTGACAGACAGTGGTCAACCCACGGATTACACTGTACACAAATGCGCAAGACAACAGGCGACCATGCAACTTGAAACCAGCATCACATTCACACAAGTCACACAATAACGATTATTTAAAAAGTCTTGCGGTGAATAGCTTTCAGTCCGTCGCTTTCATACTCTTTCTTTGACACCCACATCTTCTTGAACGTGTCGAGACTGGCTAGAATTGAACCTCTGCAACCAACAGCTAGTACAGCGTAAAAAGTAGCCAACTAGCCATACCAAGAATAAGTAAAATACAGCATACAGTAAGAACTTTGGGGAAAAATCAGATTTCAGAAAATCTTCAGAAAATGAGGCTTACAAAAATTTGTAGAAAAATTTTTTAAAATTAGATAAAACATAACAAATTTATGAAAAGCTTAGAACAGCATATTTTTAAACGGCTAATTTTAGAAAATAGCAAATAGTCATTATCTCAATTTTTAGCTTTACATAATTCTTTGTACACTGTAAAATCCTAAGTTGCTAAAAAACTTAGAAAAATCTTACAAAACTTTTAAGATTATTCCTAGAAAGTTTTGTTTAAAAAATTTTTATTGCCAAAATCTGACCATATCTGAATTTACAATGTCAAAAACAAAGAAACAAAAAACCAGTATTTGAGAAAAAAAATAACTAATGCGATGATTGGTGGTTTGCAACAATTTAAGCCAAAACCTAAACATACAAAAAAGAAATATAAGTACACTTTATAATCATGCATTTTCATAATGTATGGTAGTTTAGTCAAATCACTCAAATGCTGACAGTTCAAAACCAAAATCACTAGTTTCGGTGCTAAACAGTTCCACTGCAGTGCATTTGTGCTGACATCTATATATATGACCAAAAAGTCAAGAGTTGACTAAAAGTCACAGTCAATGATGGTTATTAGTGATTAATGTTTCAGTGGAGACTGCTAATTTGTCATCAGGCAGAATAAGCTGGAATTAGATAAAAACAATGTCAAAAAGAAACTGAGAAATAGAGTGTTTAATTAACACAGAAAAATAAGACATACCCTATCCAAGTGGAGTACAGTCGTTCTTGAGGCGCAGATATCTAAATAACAAACATTCACACCGGTCAACATCTAACTAACTCATGGCCTGCTGGTGAAACAGTCATTGCAATTACGATTGAACGGTCGCATGTTTATTTAAAGTGTTAAACCCTACTCACTCACTCATTTGACTCTCGGTCGGGTCACTATCAAACCGTTATTACTTGGATGGGTGACTGTCTGTGGACAGATAAACCATCTCGGTATATAACCATCACCAAGGTCAACTCAGCCTTCCATCCCTCTGGTGTAAGGAAATCAAGTACCGGTGTAGTGAAAAATTTGTCGCACCGGAAAATTATTCCCACACGCAGCAGTACGGGTTAGGGTTAAGATTAGGGTTAGGATTAGGGCTAGGGTTGAGGTTAGGGTTAGCGTTAGTTACATTATGACAATATGGAGGTGGAAAGAATTTTCCAGGTGCGGCAAATTTCCCACGACACCGGTCTGGCTGGGGTTAAGGTGTGCTACTTTCTGGTGTGTCAGATGGCAAGTAACACTGTGCACTGATACCACATCACCATAGCTCTGAGATGGGTTCACGTGATTAGCTATACACATCCTTTAACCTTATTTAATGATGGCCATGTTCCCCACCCCACCATGGTCAGCCACCTTGTCGTGGTGGTGGGGCTTTGCACCGATGATCCGAAAGATTTCTAAAAGCTGGAGGGTAGGAGCTAACTAAGAGCTGAACAAACCCGTGAGAGCAGATTGCTACGCGTTACCAGTGCTTTTGTGCTGGTTTTGGCTTCACAGCCATCTACGGCTTTACAGCCGTTACAACCTTGTGGTTACATTCAGGGATGCGCATTGGGCCAAACTGATACGGCCTCAGCGCTGGGCAGGTGTAAGAGCCTGTCCACCCCAGAGGTAAGGTAAGGTAAGGTAAGGATGGCAGTGTTCCAGATTTATATGGGTTTTACAGTGAAATCCATGTTTACAAAAAAAACTCACACATGCTCTATACATTGTAGCAAATGAGTGAGTGAGTTAGTGAGTGAGTGAGTAGGGTTTAACGTCCCGCCAGACACAGTATAGGTCACTTCAGGGACGGCCTTTCCAGGCGAAATGCACACAAACACATAGTAATGGTACGGTAAGTTTAACCTTTACAGAAACACAAACTACAAAAAAACAAGCCCAGCTAAACCAAAAATTGTAAGAACTCCATTATATGCATGCACATGTAATTAACAATAATGTTGGTTCTAACAACCTTCCTGTTTCCTCCAGACATTCATCAATGTGATAATGCTGTCTATTGGAGGACAGAGGGCTATACATTGTAGCCCTGCACATATGAAGTCAACAGTGTAGAAATAATAGACATTAAATGCCTGCACAAAAATGTTAACTGTGACATAAGCTGACTTGAAAAAAAAACTATTAAAATGGCTGTAGGTCTAGACAGTATTAAGTTGTCACAGAATGCAGCTGCTGCAAATACGAACAACGTTTGTTAAAAACTCGGTCTCATCGCTAGCCATTTATCACTTGCATTTACCTGTATTTGACTTTATCTTCTGTCGATGTGCAGTTTTGTACTTTATGTATTTCATAGTTATTTCTTACCAAAAACAGCTAACTAGCTTTCTACATCTGCACTAATTTTTACGAACGACTGTGCTGCTTAAAAATGTGCAATAAACCAACGATGACAAACATCTTAAAATAAGGACTGACGGCGGCCGTTCTTGCATCCATGAACTTGGGTTCATCCGTATTTTAAGTTTTTTTACTATAACTTTAGCAAACGGACTCTACTAGACAGTAAAAAAGCAGAACACGAGATGAAAAGAAATACTGTACACTATGCTACACAATACATCGAGAAACAGCATACCCTAATTTTAATGTCTTTCGGAGCAATCTGTTTCACTTCACTTAACAGCCGGTCTCCAAATCCTTCAAAATCAGCAATTACATCGCCATGTTAACGAAACCCTGGACTACTATAATTACACTTGCAAACAATGTAATTACCAGGAGATGCACTTAGCAGACATATAACTAAAGTCTAGTTTAACTGGATTGTTTTATGTTAAGTTCAGACCTCCCACTAGTTTCCCTTATCAACCTAAAATGCAACAGCAGCACTAAAACTGCCAGATGGCCTTTTTCAACCCAACCACGTGATCTGCTAATGCAAACGGGAATGTGCAACAGCCGCGGTGCATGTTTGAAAGAACAGTAAAACAAAGTCTAAGTCAGTCACCAGAGGGCGCCAGGCAACCCGTGGTTATAGTGACTATAGTGTTTTATTTGTACTCACCGGAGGTCGCACCTATCACTTTAACACCATACTGGCTGGATATCACAGATTTTCCCTATCCCCCTCTCATTTAACACCCTCGTTTGGGATGACCCCCTTCGAATTTATAGAAAAGCTTTACGGTTCCTGAAACTAGAGTCTTCCAGGCAGCCGACGTTTTAGATTTGGTGATCCTAGCTTGCACCATTTTTGACCGATCCACCCGTGTGACAAACGGACAGATGGACGGACAGAACTGCGATGGCTAAGACGTGCTACAGCAGTAGCTGCTGTTGCACGTAAAAATTAAATTACTCTATCGCAAAAAGTTGATCTTTAAAAGCCAACATCTGATCAGCAGGACAGTAAAAAATCAGAGCAAAAAATGGCGAAAAAAACGGCAACGGCAAATTTCTGTGAAAATTGCAAAAATCATGACATTGACATGGCATGGCATCAAATCACAGTCTATAAAACTCAACATCTAGTATTGACGGCCATCACTACATGCAGTGCAAAATTTTCATGTGTGAAATTTTGTCGCTGTCGAACATTAAAATACATTTTTTCTAGGACGACACTACAGTCACATATTGAGCCAGTAAGCAACAAAGCACATGGACTTTGGTAGCAGAAACAAAAGTAAATACTTTTGTGTTAAAATCACACAATAAACTGTAACTTATGATTAAAAACAAAAAAAAACTAGAAATTTGGGGCAAGGCCCAACGTGAGTCCGCCCGGCGCCCTAAGTCCAATTTGGCGAAAAAATTTAGGGGGTTGAAATTCCCCCAGTAGCAAAGTCACATGGCCCGAACTCCAACGCATCAGTATACGCAAAACATGCAGCGCTGACTTTGGGTGGGTCAACATCTGGGTCAGTAACTTTATTGTTCGTGGACCAAACTTCACCAAATTTTTTGTTAGAATCCGTAGAAATCGTCCTCGACCAGGCTTGTTTATAAGTTTTGATATCTCAATTGGTTCCTAAGATATTCGCGGTCAAAGTCGAAAGTGGTCCGAAATCAAGCCAAATTTTCGACTTTTTGGCCCTCCCAAATTTGTGGGGTGCGGGCCCCTATGGTCACCCTATGGCCCATCATGTGGCAGAGTTTCATAGGGTTACTCCATTTACCCCATAAGCTGCAGGAATGGATATATCAAATGTTAAGCCAATTTTGGACCCCCCTTTGAAAAAAATTGTAAAGGGGACCACCATCCCCAGTGGGGGGTGAGCTAGCAAAACTTGGTCATTCTCTAGTGCATGTAAAAATTTGGTGGTGCAGCACCCTTTAGGGGGCCAAAATCTGGCCTTCTGAAAAAGTCTATTTGGGTGGGTACGATCTCATCGCTAAATCTTCGTGATTAGTGGACCAAAGTTCACTGAGCTTTTTTCACCCAATGCAGGAGGAATCGCAGTACAAAATGTCCTCATCCGGAGATATTCGCTGTCGAAGTTTGAAGTCGACCAAAATCGGGCCAAATTTTGCATGTTTTTCGCCCCTAAAATTTTTTGGGGAAGCCCCTTAAAATTATAGACCAGGATTATAAAATTGAACACACTTCCAAGCATCGGGCAAAATTTCGCAGCGATCGGCTGACAAAGCTCGGAGATTACGCGATAAGCCCGCTCCGAAAGCTATCACTTCCAGGCGGACTAAAAATTGTTGCAACTAGAAATACGTTCTGTGGAACGAGGTATCTGTCCCACTGCCACGCTATATAGCCTAGCAGCTGCGTTTCAGCATTTAACGAGCTTGTGGGCCTACAGTTACCACAGTGCACAGAACCCCTCAGTGGCGTAGCCAGAAACTTCAATTGGGGGGCCTCATCTCCCTTCCCCTCTCTTCCGCTTTCCTTTTTGTCCCTTCACTTCCTGTCCCTCCCCTTTTACCTCTCCCTTCCCGTGCTCTCCCCTTTTCTAGTCCCTCCCTTCACTTAGAAGTAGGACCCCCTAAAATCCAGATAGGGGCCTGGGGGAGCGCTGTGAGCTCCCCCAGTGGGGTGCCAAAATCGAATTTAGTGCATTTTAGCTTTAAAAGATGAGATCTGGTGGCAACAATTTTAATTATTTTCCCGAAAATAAACTCACCAAATTGGCAAATTTTGTGCAGTTTATATGTATGTTTATATTTTGTCTGGAGTTTATTTTCTTGGCATGTTTTTACATCTTAGCGTTTTTATTTTTTAGCGTTTTTAAAAATTTTTTTTGAAAAACGTTTATTAAAAAATTTACCAAGAATTTTGACAGGCAATTTTAAAACCACAGAAATAAACTAATAAGCCATATTAATGGCAGTTCATTTAGTTAGTCTGGTGATACTTGGTCTTATGACTACAAACAAAGGACAGCAAGAAAAAAAAGGAAAAGGAAGGAAAGGCACAAAAAGTCACGCAAGCGTTATATTTCACCTATTTGTGGGGAAGCAACCTGCAAACAGATTTTCACCAAATTCTGTACATCATGAGATATGCTGGACGTAATCATCTGCGCAAATTTTGGTGTGGAAAAATTAAGGGTTTGGGATATACGGGGGGGGGGTCAAATTTTGGAGTCTTCCATTGAAATAGCTGGTCAGTGGTCACCCTTACAACAGTGCTGCACTACCGCACAGCCTGTGATGGCAGTCAAGGCCGAGTGCTCACAAACAGTTTGGTTTTCGAATTACACTTAAAAGCATGAGTGATAAGCTACAAGTTTACAACGTGTGAAAAAGCTTCTGCTTCTGGTTGCGAATGGTGAAAAAGAAGAGATGATAAAATAAAAAATTTTTCAAAATTTATATTTGTATCATATGTCATGTTATGTGAGATCACACAACAACCCACGAAAAACAAGCTGTCACACTAAATAGTACTCATGAAAACTAAAGTGAAGATACTGCTGAATAACAGCCTAGATGCCAACAGTTTTTTAGTAAAATCTGAATTTTGTTAAGCGTACGTTAAACACGAGTCAGACCTCGGAATAACGTGGAACCGCCGGAAAGAACAATGTTGGAGTACAGAGTCCGGCGCAGATCCAGGTCGGACTTCTGAATGGCGAACGTGAGGACTTCATGGATCCCCTCGTACTCTTCGCCAATGACGTCAGGGCGGAAGAGCAGTTCTGGCGCACGATATCGCGAGTGACCAATCTCAACGGTCGAGCCGTCGGGCAGCGTATAGCTTGCAAGCTCCGGCTTTGACATGGACTCCTCCTTCTGTGGGTTGACGGTCACAAAGCACGCATGCTGAAACACAGCACCACAACGAACGGCTTTTAGCAAAGATTACACCAGAAGTGATCAGAGATCACCAAACTCCACTGGCAACAGTGCTGCCACCTGCCAAGTCAATACAATGGATCTAATAAAGCTACTGAACCCAGATAGGGATCTGGGTTCAGAAACCCTGGATCTGAATCTTCAACTGGACTTCCACCACAATCCAAGTCATTGGTCCTTGGATCACTTTTCACCACTAAACCAAATTTGTGAAATTCCAAACATAACTTGATCAGATACAGTTATGCCATATCTCCTAAACATAAAAAAATCCATGTTCCTTTATTACCACTATCCAGAATCCACAAAGAAACCACACCCCTCCAAAATATCATCAAAGTCCATTTTAACCTTCTGAGCTATCTTAGACAGTGACACAAAGGGACAAAGCCAAGAACCTCCTGACAAAACATAACATCACAATTTCACTCATCATGTTTACAGTTTATGTTTAAAATTTCATCACATTTCATACAACGTTATTATTGACACTGTTTATCTACCGCAGTCACGGACGGTCAATATTTATTTAGTTTAATAGTGCATTGTTGTGTTTGTCCCTTTGTTTCCTGCAAATTCGTCCATTGGGGGCTTCTCGGCAAATGGGTAAAATATAACGAAAATTTTTCTAGTATATACATACCTTTTTTGTTGACCGACATACAGGTGACCCCCCCCTTCGAATTTATGGAAAAGCTTTACGGTTCCTGAAACTAGAGTGTTCCAGGCAGCCGACGGTGAAGATTTGGTGATTCTAGCTTGCACCGTTTCTGACTGATCCACCCGTGTGATGGTGTGACGGACGACAGACAGACAGAAAGACAGAATTGCAATGGCTAAGACGCGCTGAAAGCAGTAGCTGCTTTTGCGCGTAACGAAAAGTTCTATCACGCCAAATAAACCTCTTTAATGGTTCGAACAACTTCGAACTCGGCACTGGTGTGAAAGTGATGTCCTTCTTTGCGCAGCAGCAGTTGAAGGTAGCGAGTGACATCTCGACCGGCGACATCAGCCCTCATCACACTGTGAGGCATGGCAAAACCTTCGTAGATTGGCACAGCATGAGTTACCCCATCGCCTGCATCTAGAACTACGCCTGTTGTTCGACCCGTTGCATACCTTACACCACCAACAATGACACAATAAAACTATGCTCTCAGCTGACTCTCAGCCAGTTTAGTGCTCCATTAGTTCAATTTAGTTGTGTAAATCACGCTCCAGTAACATATACGCGATGTTTCATAAAAAGGCGCCCTTTTTCTTTCTTTCATAATTCACTCAAATGATAATCAACTTTCACGAAATTTTTACCAGTTGTAGCTGAAGAAATTCTAATTCAAAGTTCACCATCAAAGCAGGGCAGCTATTCAGCAACTGTCAGCACCAGCTGCAGCAAGACCATGTTTGTACTCACGGCATATTATGACGTCAGCATTACATCACAGCCAGCAAAGAATATTTAACCAACCGCCATATTTGTCGAAATATTTTGAATTAGAATTTCTTCACCTACAACTGGTAAAAATTTCGTGTAAATTGATTATCATTTGAGTGAATTATGAAAGAAAGAAAAAGGGTGCCTTTTTATGAAACACCGTGTAGTGCCGGTATTTTGCAAGCTTTCATGAGATTTTGGAACAAACCTGTTGGTTTCTTGCTCACTGGTTTTCTCTTTAGTTTTCTGTCATCAATTTGTCTGACTAATCTGGCTGCCCATCAGTGTCTGTCTAATGGTCGTACTATATCTAAATTCTGCATGCAAAGAAATGGGTAGCATCGTGCATATCTCCGCGGTAAGGCTCCAAAAACAGTAACCTTGACCAAAACTAGTGCTGTCACCCAACAAATAAAACAAGTATTTCATTTCCCCAACGGATGCTCATTGCATTGTGTTGCATGTGATAGTGACAGATAGCTATCACACTGAACCCTGTCAATGTGCTTCAACATGATAGCTACTCGTATCACTCACTATCACTCAAATGCAACACGAAGTGCAGCCGAAGTGGAAATAAGCCTTAACAGAGTTCACTAAAGACATAGATTCTGATTATATGCAATGGCAATAGGGTCATGCACCACCCCGCAAAAAAAGTCATCAAAATCTGTACAATATTTTTGAATAATTTAGCAGACAAACAAACAGTCACTGGTCAAAACTTAATTCAGTGGAGCAAGTAAACAGACGTGAGTAATCCGACTCAGAATACGTACAGACTGAGCACGGCTTGCATAGAGATAAACAAAGCTGGAACGCCAAATGTCTCGAAGAAGATTTCTGCAGCCTTCTCACGGTTATGACGCGGATTTAACGGCACCTCCGTCAGCAAAATCGGATGCTGCAAACCAGCGATTAAACACACAGTATGACACAATGTAATTTATGTTAACAGAAACGGAAATGCGCAAAAACAGATTTAAACAGATTTTGTTAACGAAAATGAAAACGGAAACGAAAATGTCATAAAAAACGGAAATGAAACAGTAACGAAAAAGTACAAAACGATACTAGAACAATAATAGAACGGAAATGGAAAAACCAAAAACGGAAACTGAAATGAGCCGCCAATGCATTTAAAGTTGGCAAGAGACGTTGCTTATATGACTGCAATAGTCGATCATCTGCCAGCGTAATTAACAGCAGTCGTGACGTGATGTCCCTGCTGTCAATAGAGTGTTAATGACCACAGTGAGTGAGCGACTGAGCACCCGGCAGTCTGGAGAACGGTTCCAGGTGCATGCAGTGGCAACCGCCAGCACGTCAATGGAGGAGGTCAAACAGATCTAATGGCACTGGCATATCTGGCGGGTCATGCAGTGATAACAACTGCAGTATCTTGACAACTGCATCAAAAGCTGGCAAAGTTGCGTGTCATTCAGTTGCTGGAGGCATCGTCCAGGAAAGACAGGCATACAATCAACAGGGATCAACAGACGCCGATGCTGAAGCTTGTTATTTGACCAACGTGCAGCAGCGTACAATAGCTGATGACTCCCAACACGACACCATCTAAAGTTTTCATGGTTGTGCCACTGAGCTGTAACAACGAACGCGATCTGTGAACGAAAACACGATCGCCTATAGGAATATTTTTCATTTGATGCCAAAATGTAGCAATGTGGATGATGTGAGCAACAAATTCTGTCATCGACAAGTTGGACAACTAGTGGAAAACAAGAAATTTGAGCTAATGGTCACGAGATGTGCAAAAGCCTATAGCAGTTCCTGTTCGCAGGTAATCCTAGTCCATCTTCATCCATTTCGTCGCAATTCACTCTTTTGCAGCCAAAATCGCCAAAAAATCACTTAAAATCAATATTTTTAGAGTTCAAGGTCATTCAAGGTCATCGATGTTGACATTCATAAGAAGCTCGTCATCAGTGCTTGTTATGATAAGCAGCATGGCTGTGCCTATCTGCAACCATTTACATGCTAGACAAGCCAACAGAGTATAAATAACCACTTTTTACAGAGATACCCCTCTTTGACACCCACGTGCGCCGGCCTGCTTGAATCTAGAGAGTCCGGACTTGGACTGTTAAAATCTACATTCCATGCTGAAAATTTCATATGCAGGTTGTCTTGGTCTATCTCCAGCCATTTTGGCACAATTCACTGTTGAAATGCATGTCACAGCGCAAAATTGTGAAAAAATTCACTAAAACCTGCTGTTTTAGGGGTTAAAGGTCATTCAAGATCATCGATGTTGACATTTCTAAGAAGGTCATCGGCAGTGCTTGTTGTGATAAGCAGCATGTCTGCGCCATTCTTAAACCATTTTTACGCGCGATTATTGTTTCACCTACAGCCAAAATTTGGGTGTCTTAACATTTATAATTTTGTAGTCATAATACTGGCGATTGAGGAGAAAGCCTTAATTCTAAAGTAAGCTACAGATAACATAAAATGGTTTGCAGATGCTTGAAATCGATCAAGTTCGACATTTTTACACGCAAAAGCAGCTACTGCTTTCAGCGCATCTTAGCCATCGCAATTCTGTCCGTCCGTCCGTCTGTTCATCTGTCTGTCACAAGGGTGGATCAGTCAAAAATGATGCAAGCTAGGATCACCAAATCTTCACCGTCGTCTCCCTGGAAGACTCTAGTTTAAGGAACTGTAAAACTTTTCCATAAATTCGAAGGGGGTCACCCCGAACCCTTAAATGACTTAAAGGGCATTAAATGAAAGGGGATAAGCAAAATTTGCGATTTTTGGCCAATAAGTCACTGTATCTCAGTAACGGTGCGAGATAGGGCCTAGGTTACTATTAATCACTAATAGGAAGTCGTAGACTGGCTCTCGATTGGCATCGAATTCAATGAACACGAATGGCCTTGAATGCCAAAATAGGAGGTTGTATGGATTTTTTGCTGATTTCGGGCTGCGACACAAGTCTATATCAATCACAAGGTGGCGCCGCGCTACTATCGTTATGCGATCCAGTTAGAGAATTTGGTATCTGTATATTAACTTAGCGTGAACACCCCAATTTTCAGCTAAACTACTGAACCGGAACTGCTATAGGCTTTCGCGCGTCTTGTGAGCATTAGCTCAAATTTCTTGTATTTACTGCCATGTGTATGTATACATCGGCCTTAGCATAACGCGTTGTGAATGAATCAAGACGTGTACTGGCGCATGTTGACGCAAACTAGGCCGAGTGTTCAAGTTTACTATAGGCAATATCAAGCAGTTTCGTTTTTGAGCTTCACTCAAAAGTGCTGAGATGTGACACTAGCAGATCTAGTTATATTACTTTAAGTTCTAGAATGAAAGAGCTGTAATGCTTTCATTGAAAATGCTAGCACCATCTCAGGTACAGACAGCCAAAAATATGCCTGACACCAGAAATCGTAATAGATTAGAACATCAACAGAATCAACAAATACCTCTTCTGGAAATGTTTGCAGCTGATCTTTGGAGAAAATATACTGCCATATACGCTCCATATCATTCCAGTCACGTACAATGCCATGTTCCATTGGATACCGGATGGACAGCAGGCCACGATGTTCCTGACAAAACAAATAGTACAACATCATCTGTCAAGCTCAATGACTACTCAAAGTAATTCTATAATTAAAATGCTAAATATCTCAGTTGCAGTCAGTAACAGCAATGTATACATACAATGCGTTTTTGTGTTTGCTTTTACATGTATGTTTTGTGTTGCTGCTGCCATGGCAAAAAAGTTTTCAAAGTTTTCAATGTAATAATAGAGTGACCTACCATTATAGCACCATAAAGAAAGAAAACTTAATGTTATCATACATAAAACATTCTGAATGGCTTAGTCACCAATTTTACTAAAGCTGTCAAATTAACGTGTTAACACGGTAATAAATTAACGCATGTTAAAAAATTAACGCACATACGAGGGGCGATCAAAAAGTTGTAAGCCTCAACATATTACACTACAATTTGTTTCACAATCTATATATCAGTGAAACATACATTCTTTACTAACTCATACCGAGTCTGCTGCAAATATGACGTCATTGTAATTTATGACGTCACAAGGCATTAAATGGAAAAGATTCGAAACATCAACAAATAAGTCTCAAGTCATATATCATCATAGTAGCAAACACCACCATGATCAGATTTTGGAGTTAAAAACAGATAATAGTCACTAAGGCTCAGGTCATTACTGTATGTGGGGTGGTCTTAATGTACGAAATCATGGTGACGAACAGCTGGCTGGGTAATGGTAAACGTAAAACTAAGCTGCAGTGTCGGATTTAGGGGAGGGTGCATGGGGCTTGCTCCCAGCCCCCTGCCAATCAGGGCCCCATGCAACAGATTAAAAATTTAGAGTAGTCTTTCATTAACACATCTGATACAATTAACAGTTAAAATTTTAATAACATTTTCCTGATACCAACAAATATTGACATGACGTTGTAATCTGGCTGAAATGCTCTTATTAGCGGCTACCACAGACGAAGCTATCATTTATTCACAGACGCAAATGAAAAATTTATAAACATATTTGTCAAGGCTTTCACAAAATCGAATGCCACAGAGCCCCACTTTGGTAATTGGTACATTCAGTTACAAACTAAAAAATGTTTCATGCAACAACCAGGTTGATTCAAATGCTGCTTGCGTAACTAGTGCACCAAATCATTTCAGTTTAATGCTCCATGATGTCATAAATTACAATTACGTCACTTTCACAACTGGCTCATACAAATACGCAAAGAAATGCAACAAAAAGTTCAAGTCTAATACATTGAGGATCAAAACTTTTTGACCATCCCTATTATCTGCAATAAGTTGTTGATGCCACAGATTTTTTGACACAGAAACTTGTGGCATCAATTAGTTACAATTTTCACTGCGTTTTGGCAGTGCCGCTGATGTTGCTATACTTTTACGTCGCACCCTTCTCACTGTGTGCTTATATTATCAGTCTTTAACATAGAGTTAAGTAAGGAAATGTAACAAATCTGCCAACACACCAGTGTTGAGAAAAACTTAAATCCGAGATGCAAGCAGTGAAGTATATCAATGCACATGCACATCTGATGAGCTGGCTGCAGTCTGTTCAGAATGCGGGTGCACGTTTGGTGTCGGGGCCTCAACGCTATGACCACATAACGCCGGTGCTACAGGAGCTGCACTGGCTTCCGGTTCTGCGTCGGGTGGACTTCAAGATGGCCACTCTGGTCTACTTGTCACTGTCTGGTATGGCTCCACCTTACCTGGCCGCCGACTGTCAGCTGGTCTCCGACGAAGGTCGTCATCAGCTGTGCTCTGCCACCTCAAAGACGTGTGTCGTCAGAAGGACCTGCAGCAGCTATGGAGACAGATGCTTTGCTGCTGCAGGTCCGAGGTTGTGGAACAGTCTGCCAGCTCATCTGAGACAAACTGACATTAACTTTGAACAGTTGAAGCGGCAGTTAAAGACATTTTTGTTTGGGCGTTGAGAGCGTGGTGCATTGTGGCTATTGCTAAATTGCACCTTCTAAATAATCTTACTTACTTACTTACTTACTTACTTAGATTAGAATATTCTTACCTCAGCCTTTGGTCCAACAAAATACTCTCCCTCAAGAGCTCCAGCCATAACTCGAACATGCTTTGGTCGTCCAACACTACAAAAAACATACGAAGCAAAACTCATACATGTACTATTAATATTAGTAGTAATTGGACTAATGGACAAATATTACTGTATTAGGCACAATCACTTTTTCCAGTGCAAGCAATTCTGCCTATTCCACTTGTAGCATGGTCTGCGTGTCATCTGTCAAAAATGCACCCCGCTTAAACCATTTGATGGACTTAAATGCCATTTGGCATGTACACAATTGGACTCAAGTGACAGACTGCTTTAAATAGGGGTCCCTGCTATGTGCCACCACAGACAGAGAAAAATGTGGAGGTCAATTTAGTCGAACCCCTAGTGCCTTTGCTGCATTCTCGAATTTGCAAAATATAAATGTCATTAATAATAAAAACATGCAAATGCAAACTGCATGCTGCCACCTAGTGAATAGAAACAAGAAAATGCATGAAGAGATGTAACAGCATTACAACAAGAAGCAAGGAAAATGACTTATCAACCAGACCACGAAACTAAGCCTAACAACTGACAATCTAATGTGTGTATTTTTGCTTACTAGTTGGCAAAGTGGTACTTTGGAATTGGATCACCAGCAAAACCTGCTTTGATAACGCCTGAGCCCTGAAAACACAAACAATCAAATATCTGGTACACAATACAGTCCGGCAGATGATTGTGCTTACGTGCCTGGGTAATTGATCATTTGTTGTTAGCTTGGTCTTGAAGACAGCCGCGTGTGTTTTGTAGACTTCGAGAAAACCTTTGACAAGATCAACCACAAACAAGAAATTTGAGCTAATGCTCACGAGATGCGTGAAAGCCTATAGCAGTTCCACTTCGCAAACTGTCAGTCTGTCTCCAGCCTTTTTGTCGCAGTTCATTCTTGGATTTTGTGCTGCAGCAGAAAATCGCAAAAATTAATAATAAACAGCATGTCTGTACCTATCTGCAACCGCTTTCACGCTGCACATGATAATTGCGGTAAAATAACCACTTTTTAGGAGGGGTAGCTGTCTTTGACGCCCACCTGCGCCGGGCTCCATGAACCTAGGGGATCGGGACTTAGACTGCTGAAATCTACGTTTAATGCTGAAAATTTCATACGCAGGTTGTCTTGGTCTAACTCCAGCCATTTCATCGCAATTCAGTATTGAAATGTGCACAGCATCCAAATATTGCGAAAAATTCACCAAAAACTTCTTTTGGAAAGGTTCAAGGTCATTCAAGGTCATCGATGTTGATAAATGTTTCAGCGGCTGCATGCCCTTAGCTGGCACTGGTCAGTAGTTAAACTTATGCCATGCCATGCTAAGACTTCCTGATATCAGACTGCTGAGTCTGTGTCTCGGTAGTCAGCCTGCTCTAATTCATGTGACTGGTCGCGCTTTAAGGCGACTCCTTGTTTCCAGGGATGTGTGACATAGGCCTCATTGTGTGGACAGGCGACTAGGCCTACTTCAAAAATTGCACAGCACAGTAGGCCTACGCTGCTACAGCAGACAACATGCCGATTTACGATAGCCCGCATTGCCACCTTCGTGTTTAAACTTCATAGCCTCTCTACACACACGTTTGATGTTAAGTTGTTAATTGGTGTGAACGTGCTAAATGCTGATTGCTAGCTATAAATCTGCTATTTTGCAATCACATACTTCATAGCTGTTTATGCACCTGCAATACTTTACGCAAAACGACCGTTCATGTACACAACGTTTCCCATTTTCATACAGGCACAACACACACGTAATAAACAATTTTAGCCAAGAAGGTTAAAATCACCGATCGGTGAAACTAACCTTCTGACTTATTTTCACCAATCGGTGATCGTAACCGGCCTCGCATTACACCCGTGCCCAGCTTTTACACGATTGCTTGTCTGATCCAACAAAGTGTTTGCATATCAAGAAAGACAACTCACGTTATCAATAACCACCGGTTGGTTGGCTATCACATTATAAGAATCCATGAAATATATGAGCGAAATATTACGATCGAAGACTTCACTTGAGACTTCAATAAATAATTATTTTGCAAAAATAAACACACACATACAACCGGAAACGGATTCAATGTATGAGTCACACTCATAAATAAGTAAAAAAAAATTTAATCTGGACGCAACTTGAGGGTCGACTCACTCGACTCAACCACAGTCCACAGCCCTTTAGATTAGCCAAGACTCGACCGTCGATTAATTATTCCGCAGTTTCCGCTACGGATGCGCTTTTCGGTTAATTTCAAAACCGGTTAACCGAAACTACTAACCGGTTTGTAAGCGGTTAACCGAAAATGGCCGATCTGCAAATTTAGCGCCGTGGCTGGCCGGGGTATTCTCCCCCCCAGAGCTGCAAATGTCAAAAATTAAAAACGGCGGGTTAACTCAGTCTGGCAGCAATGTCATGATCGGCGTAGCCACTAGCCAATAGGTAACACATTGTGCGATAAAGGAATAATTATGCTGT
>Ga0056128_1004164_pt1 | contig 18029 bp, 13 predicted proteins | sample WorMetLIZISLAND2_FD_71113 | JGI IMG/M metagenome (GOLD analysis project Ga0056128, IMG submission 71113) | Marine gutless worms symbiont microbial communities from Max Planck institute for Marine Microbiology, Germany - Olavius geniculatus... ... | reverse complement strand
CTCCACCAAGCGCTGCTTCAGTTCATCCACATCTAAGCTGGTACCCCGTTTTATGAAATATCGTAAGCCCGCAACACACTACGATATTGAGTACCTTTTGACGATTTTCTCAGCTAATCACTATTATTATTAGGCACAGTTTGTTGGAGTTATTTCAAAACGTAATAGGGGTCCGGTTTTTTTTGAGACACAGTGTATATCCTGTAGAGGCGCACCTTAGTGTCTGTATGTATATGAGACTTCCAAATATTCTTGTCAAGGAGTGAGAAGCAGTACCTCTCAGTGCTATCCTCTTGTGCCACTTCTCGAGGGCGTTCCCCTATCTGCAACCCGGGGAGGCAGGTGGTTGCAGTAGTGCCCCAGCAGGTCAGCCAACTCTCATTCAACTGACTACCACTTGAAGAACACCAACACAAAACTGCAAATCTTAGCAGCAAAATTAAGTTTTTCTTGCACAAATTACCTCATCCGCTGATCCTCGACTCAACAATTCCGTTTCCTCTTCCAGCACTTGGCGTAAACGCTCCACGTCAAAGCTGCGCATCTGCCACCAGAAACAACCACAACACTAAGCTAAGTCAGTCCAGAGCCAGTCAGTGTTTACTTCAATGTTATTGCCCGAATTTTTTCAAGCAAATTTGCTAACAGTATCCGATCTGTCACTTAAAAATACTTATATTTATATAACAGCTAAAAAGAAGAAAATAGAAATGACTTGGACATACACTGTGAAGAAACGATAACGACATTATAAACAAGTACTATAGTGGATACCACAAGACCAGAGAAAAAAGACTAAAATAGCTTAAAAAGAGATTCAAAAACGAAAAATGAAGTCAGCTGGATTCAAATAATACTAGCAAAAATGGGGACGATAGCGCAACGCAAGACAGAGTTGGATGCAGAGAAGTGGTCTGTGGCCTATGTTCCACTTGGACCAACAAGTCAGTAAGTGATGCAAGTATAATCTGATCTGGCTTACTGTAGTGTTGAGCAAGTCATAGTTGGTATGTATGGTAGACTCAGGTGGTCTGTCAACACTAGACGTCTGGACAAGTTCTCCTGGTACGCTGTAGTCAACATCATCAGTGTCATCATCAGCAGCACCGTTGCCAGCGCTGTTCTTCATAGACTCATTCACAGTGTTGCCAAGCCTTGCGGCACTCAGCTTCGCAGTCTCACATGTCTAGCAAACAGACAATAACAAATCAAATGAAATGTTTCTTTAATAAAACAAATGATCTGCAACAACTGTTCACACACGATAAAGCAAACGTAAAAGAATAGGACATGTAAAAACAATGCAGACCGCACACATTCAAAAAAGTTGGGGACTTTGGAGGTAGTACAATGCTAATGCCACCGATAAGAAACAAAATGCATCTGCCACTAAAAGTGATCAGAGATCTCAAATCACCGTAAAAATGATTCTGCCACCTGGTAAATAAAAAATTCAATCAGAGAAAAAAGTCACAAAAGAATCTGAAACGCCACCAAAATCTAGCCACTTCCACCTTAAATTATGCCCAACACATCAACAAAATTTCAACAAAATGTGCTCAAAATTTTTAAAGTAATGACAAAAATTAATTGACCAGAAACACTAGTAGCCCCTTTATCTCTTCATTTTAGCAGAGGTAATAACAACTGATTATATGTTCCGGAATGAATACACAGATGAAAAAACAATGCAATGACCAGCATCAAAATGGTTACACCATGATAATCTTTCATGCACAGATATTACTACCTGAATGATGTCATTTTCTACTTCTGGAGGCATGTCAAGTTTGTCATCGCCATTGTCATCATTAATGTTATCAAGTTGAGTCATGCGCATCATTTGCCGCTGGCTTTCGCTGGCTGCATCCATTGTTTGGACGTCATGCTCAGTGCCTCCATCACGCACATGCTCATATATCTCACCTGCACTCGACTTATCCTACAGCATCACAACAGCATATCAACAGTCAGGTCAGGTCAGGTAGTCGCGTAGTCGTGAGACCGTAGCGTCGCTCTTCCACCGTGACTGCGCTTAATAGCCAGCTTCCACTGATCAGCAGGTGGGCGGTTGTTGTCTCTTCATAGTTGGTCTATCCACCTGCCACGTGGACGACCGGGACGACGTTTCCATGTAGGACCAGGGAGGCGTCCCTGAGACAATCTGACGCAACTGTAGAGTGCCTTGTGGGCTGGAACTTCGTCGCCAAGCCTCGCTAGATGTCAGAAGATGGCTGAGCGATGGCAACAGATGGTGGTCGATAGGGGAAGGAGACTCGTGCGAGCGGCAATCTTTTCGTTCTGTACGAATTGATGCCATGATATGCCTAGGATGCAACGCTGGAATTTCATGTGGAATGCATCTAGTGATTTGCTGTCTGCCACCGTGAGGGTCCAAGTTTCGGACGCGTATAGGAGCACTGACTGTACCAAGGCGAACAGTGCTATAATGATTTTCTCCCAAATGATAATAATAATAATATTAATAGCGCCAGTGTTATTTGCTGTTGCTTGGCACAATGCAGAACAGCACCGGATGGCTGCCAACCTTTGTAACAGGATGATCGGCTTGAGCCACAGATGTGCCTAAAAGGCAACTATAGTACCACCAGTTATTAATATTCAGCCTGATAGCTGATACTCATTTTACCATACCGCAGAGGGTAGAAAGAGGAGTCAAGACAGTGGCTGGTTCACCTGCACAGACAGTCACTCATCCAGGTACTAACCAAGCCCAGTGAAACTTCAATGATCGACACCAATGCATTACCACTACATTACTCTGCCTGCCAAAACGTTAGTGAGTGAGAAATTTCTTAACAGCACATCAGCACAAAATAGGCTATTCAGTGCCATAAACGGTTAAAAGAAGTTAAAAGCAGTTAATATAGTTACTAAAAGCAAGTTTAAAACACTTGAAGATCAAGGCTATTGAACTAGTGTAAAAACAACATTATATATGATTGTAAAAGTTGCAAGATGCAACATTTTCAAAAACGTCCTTGAGTGTGTCCACTCCAAAATATCTCTGACGTGCTGCATTGTAACGGGTGCAGTCTACCAAGATGTGCTTGACTGTGAGCGAAAAATGGCAAGCTTGACAGACCGGTTGACTCTCTCCCTTTAGGAGATAAGAGTTAAGTCTTGTATGACCAATTCAAAGTTGGCTGATGAGAAATGAGTCATAGCAACTTAGTGATGAACTGCTATTGCGATCAATGACTGATTGTACACTGTAGAGTTTATTTGATGTACATTGGTTCCACAATTGTTGCCATTCTTTGACACACAACTAGTTGACACAAGTTGACAAAATGTCAGTCTAATATCTACTGAACATACAGATTAAGTAACTGCAAGATGAAAGACATAAAAATGATAAACATGACTACCGGTTCTGCATTACCTGAGACCGCAACTGTTCTGTTTCTTCAGTGACATTGTCAACTGTTGGTAAGTGCTGACGTACTTTCTCGAGTAAACTTCCGACACTTCGATCCTCAGACGTTTTGCCTTGGCCTCTGCAAGTCTAACACCAGACAGACAATGCATTCACTTGTTAGTTGATATAGTGAAAAATAATGACAACGATGATAATAATGATGAATCGAAAAAGTTAATATTCGACTGCTCTCACAGTCACAAATATCACAAGCTCATCTTAGTGATACGTGCTTGCCAACTGTTCCATCTTTAGTTACTTATTTATTTATTTTTATTGATTTGTCTTCAATGGCAGGCTCGAGGCCCATGAACACACAAAACACACACAATCACAAAGACTAAAAAGAGACTAAAACAAACTACTTCGCCAACATTTAAAAACTGGAGATTTAAAAAACAAGTCCAAAGATAAAACAGCATTGACAAGTGAACTGTCACTAATCTGCAATGATCGCCATAGTGAGAAAGTCAATTTACGCATATTTTCCGGTAATGATGAAACACTGTTAAAAACAATAAGTTTAGAAGCACTACACCATCGTGGCTCCTGTAACAACTGGTGGCATGAGAATAAAAGGTAGCAGTATTCATCTAACTCAATATTTGGCAAGGTTGGTAGAGCTGCTTTCAAGGAAGTGGTTCTTTACCTAATTAAAACAAAATGCTTACCTGTCTTACTGTACGGACTCAAAGTCTGTTCCCTAACAACAGCTGACCAGCGTTCACTTGACTTTGCAGTCATACGCTTTTTAATGAAGCTATTCTGCACTTCGAACATAGTGATAATTAAATGCATGCTTAAGTTACTTAAACTTTACACTTCCAAGTGAGTTGTTACTCAAAAGGTACGAGAAATATTTACTAAAAAAAGGGTTTGTCATAAACTGTTACTATCAATGCACATAACTGTCAGTATTATGTTCTGTGTGAAAGTACGAACCTTTTATGGTGAATAAAGATGTATATAATATTGACAGTGAGTTCTGTGTGGATGGTAAAGCTGTGAGGACCATCCATGCAAGGCATTACAATGCTAACAATAATATACAAAACATATATACAAACAAATATACAAAAATAATATACAAATATACAAAACAAGAGCACATTTACCTGTCGATGTTCTGCCTCGTAACCTCCGGCACAGATAGCACTACTGTCTTTACCCTGACAACTGTGGTTGTCTTTTTTCAGCGATATTCCACAACCCTCCTGTGCATAAAATTGCAAATTACCACATTCACTGCACCATTCCTTTCACAGTACATATGTTTCTGACAAAATAAATGCATTATGACAATTTTATAGGAAACAACGTAACAGAGTCACAAACACCAGTATAGTCAGATTAATCAACTAATCATCATCTACACAACTTCAACAGATTGTATATCATCCATTTAATCTTACCAACATTACACTAGTGGTTTGAAATTTGCAGTGCATCCGTTTTTTTCTGACAGAATTGCAATTATTATTACTGCTACTATCACTATTACTACCAAGAACCATCCGACTTTTAGTCAAATCTTCTGGATCTCGGTTGAATTATGCTGGCTCCTTAAAGGCAAACGTTTGCACTTTCTACACGTCAGAAGAACTTTTTTCGCTCAAACAAAAAGTGTTAAAAAATGAAAATTCAATTTGTGACAAAAGTCCATTCCAAAGAAACATGTCATCAACACAGCAAGACAGGGAGATAAACAGACAGAGACACACATACCTCCTATCTATTCCTATAGCCTGCTGAACAAACAGAGATAGAGAAACAGAAAAGAGACAAAGACATAGACAGACAAACAGACAGACAGACAAGCAGACATACTTCCTGTCCATCGTGTTCATCACTCGTGCCAACTATGCTCTGTACACTGTCCACCTGCTGGACATCCATGACGTCATGTTCAGTCTTCAACACCTCATCACTCGGCTGTTCAGTGTTACTACTATCGTCATCAGCAGCTTCAGTATCCACCTTCATACAGTAAGACAGACACAAGTCACTCAGCCTCCTACCCTCAGTGGGATGTGAAATGAATAGCAACTTGCAGGCCATTTACAACTATCATCACCATCATCATCTGCATCCATCTTCACAACATAAAACATTCAGCTCCCCCCTCAGGACAACTCAGCCTCCTACCCTCAGCAGGATGGAAAATGAGCAGAAATGCATGCACTATGGGGTAAAGGCCTAGTGTGGCTGAGTGAGATGGTGGTATGTCTGCTAGCTAGATACCAAAGGTCCAATTGTTAGCAGAGGTGGGCAACTGGTGAAAGCACAGAGCACTACAGTATCATTAGGTCATGCCAATCAGCTGCCACTGCCAGGATTGAAAATCACTTCTGGTTAAGCCCAAATTCCATTACACCGACTTTGTGACTTTCACCGAAACTTCTCCGCAGGAAAAGTCGTGGACACAAATCACGAAAGTCTGCGACACAAATCATGTCGGCGACTTTCATGATTTGTGACTGCAACATTTGTCGCCGACTTTCCTCATGCATTGTAACGGACTAAATTCCATTAAAGCAACACAAACGGGTTTGTCACGGACTCATCATGGACTTTGTTGCAAACATCTCGACATGTTGAGATGGTTTGTGTCCGCGACTTTCGTGATTTATGTTCGCGACTTTCACTGAAACTTCACGATTTCATGATTTGTCACCGTTTGTGTCCTCAACTTTTATGATTTGTGTCCACGACTTTCCTCGCGGGGAAGTTTCGGTGCAAGTCGGCGTAATGGAATTTGGGCTTTACCAGTCTGACACATGTAAGCAGCACTGTAGCAAGTACTGAACCTCTAGCTGGATGCAGCGCTTGCCCTGATAGCTTCACAGTCACAGTAACAAAACCTCAAACGTTTATTACTCAATACAGGACACAACACCCACGTGATAGTTACAACTCAATGCCGAGACCTTGACCTCTGACTTTTTGACTTTAAAACCAAACAAGTTCATCTTTGTCCCAAGCTGCATCACTGGCGATAGTTTGGTAAACTAAAAATCTGCCAAAGTATAGGCTACAACAGATATTGCAAAACAACTCAACAGATCACAAACTGATGCAAGCACAGATGCACAGCTACATGATGTGCAAACATGACATAAGCTAATGAAATGCAGAGGCATGAAAATGCGTGCTTAAAAACTGACAACTGGCCATTTAGTCTACTGCACACGAAAATGGCAATACTCTGAGTAAGTGAGTGAGTGACTGAGTACACTGCAGTTCTTTTAATGGCAACACTGACAGGGACTGGTAAAATCATCACCTGAGCCTGTAGACCATGCTGTCCAGATGACTGACCCTCCGTCTCCTCCGCTTCCTCTGTCTCCATCTGCTCTTCTTGTTTCTCGCCTTCAGACTTGTTCTGAATCATTAAGAAAAGAAAGTAAAAACAAAGTTAAATCCTCAGTAAATTCAGCATGTGTCAAATGTAAAAATAATCAAAAATTTCTCTCGAAAGCTGTAGATCATTTCTGCATTGTATGTTTTTTTTTGCATTCAAGTGATCTACAGAATACTTTCTCCTATTTACTTTAGGCTAAGCTGAGTCATGCACAAGGTTTCAATTTCCAAAACACAAAGATATCTGGAGCGCAACTTCATGGAAAAAACACTTTCTATCACTCGAGCAACACTGCAAAAAAACACCAAAGACGTTGCACAGTATTTCTTTATAAAGTCAATATTTATGAAGTAGTTAGCTGTAGGCAAAGTTTTACAGCAATATAGTACTAAACAACAGCAGCTTATTTTCATCAGAAATTGTGATGGTTCAAACAATTCAGCATCCAGATTCCTAACACTGCAAACATTATGCACAGATTGCAAAAAGTAAACAGGTAATATCTTAATGACATATCACCAAGCAGCAGGTCACCCACCACAGAAATGTTACTGGTACAGAAAAGTGACAAACAAATAATCAATTATAGCAGACTAGAAAAGGCCATGTGAATAATAAATAAAATTTTGTACAAACTTCTTCAGGTTGCTGTTCATCCACTTTTTCATCATTTTCCTCATTTTTGTCTTCTGCAGCTTCATTCACATTTCCATCATTTTCATCACTAGATTCCTCCTGAGCCGTCTTGCATGTCTCATCTTCTTTGTCCAGCTGCTTGTCCAAATCAGCTGTTTACAAACAGAAATCAGAAAATTTGTACCTTTAAATCACTAAACGTGTCTGCTAAATACAGACCGCACAGATTAAAAGCCAGAACGAAATTCAGTTTCATTAATCAGTCAACTGCACTAGATTTCAGTGACTAAGAGAAAAAATAAGTTGTTTCTTAATGACACATCAGTGCAAAAGAAATGATTTCATGCCAAAACAATATCACCAGTGACTTATTACATCAATAAAACTAGTGCATCAATTGCAAAATCTATGCTTTCTAGCCACAATAAAGCAGATAAGAAAAACTAAGAAAACTAAGATCACCTTCCACGTCGTCAGCAGCTGCATCTTGAGCCTCATCAGTTTTAGCATCGTCCGCGGCATCATCATCATCAAGGTTCAAGTCTTCTGGCAGATCCAGCCGAGACTCTTTGTCATCTGGTCGAGCAAGCTCTGGTGCAGCTGCACTTGTCTCATTCTCATCAAACTCCGACTTCATATGCACCACACAGATGAGAACATTATCATACACATTATATCATAATGTCACAGAAACATCATTTGCCTTTGATCAGCATAGGCTTAGCCTACAGACACAGTTGCTAGTAAATGAATGTATTCCAACGATGTTATGCAGTGTTAGTTGAGACCACCAACATACACAGAGTGATGCAGCTACGATGTGGCTGCGATGTTTGAAAGCAAGCTGCATCTAGCTAGCAGCATCTGTTGCAGCAAGTGATGTTCGTGTTTACGTATCTTCACAACAACAGACTTTGCACAGCACATTGCGACATCTCAGCATGATGGAAAAGAAATAATTAGATGAAACTACATTTATACTGCGGTTTCTTGTTACTGGCTTCATCATAAATTTATAAAGAGGAATGTGGTAAGAACACAAATAAAAATCCTTTTAATAATAATCACTGATGACTTCTAACGTGCAGCAACACAACAAAACAATTACAAGGGCATGACGTGACTAGTCTATACAAATAGTTAGCAAAATAAAAATGTCTTTAAAGCAGTTTTAACAAAGCTGATTGAGTCTATCACATGAATGTCTGCTGGAAGCTGATTCCAAGCTTTGGGTCCTGCTACCCTAATTTATCTAAAACCTATCTGAACCATTTTCATAGCATAAATACCGACATGGTGAAAGAACAAATCAATGTAATCAATCACAAGTGTTCCATCAATTAACCTACACAGCCAGCCACGACAATGTTAAATTTATACAGAACAAAATTCTGACATCAAGTTGAAACATCAGTCATCATTAACTTGAATGCCAAAAACCGAGAAGCATGCACTGACTTCATCAACACATTCCTGAGGCTCGCTAGATTCAGCATCTGGCAGCTGTTGTTTGGGTTCTGACTTGTCTTGAGTCGAGTTCCTGGGCTCAGCTCCAGTGTCGTCTTTAGCTCCTAGTTCTGGTTCACTCTGCTGCCCTGCACCTGGACCTTTCTCTTCCTTCTCACTCTATGTACAGAGCACCACCTTAACTTCATTATCCTACGCAATGACTTATATTGCCACTTTCACACTGCACAGTAACTTGCATATCAAATCAAACTTTAATCAGAATAAACTATCAACTAACATAAGCATGCCCAACAATTTAGCAAAAAACATCAACTGTGACTGTCAAAATACACTGTGTTCAGAAAATAACACACCCTTACGTTTTCTTTTATATCTCCGTGGAGAATGTTTACATTTCCACACAATTTTCAGGGAATGTTTACGAGGAAACTAGTATTCCATCAAAATGAAAGTTAAATATTTTTTGTTACCGGAGACGTCATGCCGACGTCATATTGTTGTGTTTGTAAATTATGTTTTTACTGTTGATGAAATGTTAAAACACACAAATTGATCAGTGTGATGACTGAGCCCAAAAATATGCTAATCAGTCACGCAATTTTCCATTGTGAACTGTTTCCGTGGTTTGTCTTCTTGGCCGAGTGCGAGATCTTCAACTACGTTGATGTTGGCAGGCATACATGCACTGCATCACTGCGCAGATAACCACTTGCCCGCTATCAGTCTAACAGCTTGATACCGCCGGACATGTCAATTTTTTTTATTTAAAAGTTTCATTCCATCAATATTCAGTCCTCCGTCCATTGCAAAAACTTGTGGCTCCAAAGCTCCATAGGCTAACTCTTGCTGACTCACAAACATTTATCAATGTCTGTCTTCAACAGTGAAACCCATAATTTAGAAACATGAAAATATGACGTCAGCATGACATCATCGAAAGCAAGAATGTCTAACTTTTACACTGATGGAATACAGGTTCCCTCCTAAACAATCCCTGAAAATTTTGTGGAAATGTACACATTTTTTTCCGGAGATATAAAAGAAAATGTAAGAGTGTGTTTTTTTCTGAACACAGTGTACACATAAATGTGGTTTACGTAAAGACTAACTATAATACGATGCATCAAAACAGCAAGACTAACACAACAGTCATATTATTAAGTAGAATATTAACATTTCTGTCATCTGCATAGCTCTGAGATAAGTTCCCATGAAGAGCTATAGAAACTCTCACCCATAACCTAATCTTGAATGTAAATGATTTGCAGCTGGTTAGAAGCATCTTTTCCTGCTTTGCTACTATGATGAGTCGTTGAGCTGCACTACCATTAACTTCTACACAGACATTTATAGTGCAGCGGCGAATCTGGAAAAAGGGCCTTATTTTAGGAGTAACCCCTCCCCATGGTAGAACAAGTTGTAACCACATTTTTATTGAAGGCACATGTATAGAGCTTCAGGAAAGGATGGTTGTGAAATTTTATTTTGGTTGCAGCTATATTTTACAATCCGTTTTTCATGTCAAACCCTAGCGTCCGCTAAGGCAAAATGTCCAATGCATACGTGCTTGGTATAGCGGTCCTATAGAGTTATACCCCAATGACATACATTATAACTCGTCAAAATAAAGCGCTTTTTCTACCGTAAATGCTAATTTAATTTTTACGGTCATATTTTATACAAGTTTGTCAAAATTAAGGCAAAATTTTGTTAAATTTTTCATACTTTCACAATATTTTTCCTTGCTGAAAATGCAAAATATAGTGCATGTCAAAGGGCGGACTATTTTTATGAAGTTTCAAGCAAGGATGTGCCTTTTTGGGATTAAAAAATTAAAATTTGCTATTTAATCTATTTATTCATAAAATTTGAAAAATTACAATGGCGCCTAGGGGAAAATTTTTTAAAATATTTGAACTTTCATAACTCCGCTTATGTGTAAGAGAGAATCGTAATTTTTGGTTCTATGGTATGGTTTTCGGAAACGAGCTATCTAATGGTGTCATTTATATTTATATTTACCCCCGGCCGACCTCTGTTGCCATGGCAACGAAATTTGGAACAAAATAACGAAATTTGGGAAATTCTGGAGAAAATTCAGCTTCTATAACATATGTCGCAGATTTTTCTCTAAATTGCGTGTCTGTTGCCTTCTAGGGGGTCTTGATGTTAAAAATTAACATTTAGGGGTCAAAACTCCCCAAAAACATGATTTTGAGGGCTAAAATATGCATTTCAAGCCAAATTTGCAAAATTTTCGAATCGTGATATCTCGAAAAGTACGAACTCAATCAACACAAAATTTGAAGGGCAATTTCAAATCCGCAAGTGGATTTCGTAAGAAGTCCAGTGTTACAAAATTACAATCCAAGATAGCGGCAACCACCATTTTGTCTTTTTTGCACAAACATAGTAACACAGCCGCCAATTGACGTAGACCGCTATACCAAGCAAATTTCACAACCATCGTTTTCTGAGGCTCTACATATGTGCCTTCAATAAAAATGTGGTTACAATTTGTTCTACCATGGGGAGTGGTACCCAACCAGTTTCTGGCTTTCGCCGCTGCCCTATTATTGAAAGCTGATACCTTGATTGGTTCTTCGTCATCGTCGGCCCACATTTGTTCATCGAGTTTATCACATTCTTCACTGCCCAAGTCCCCGGTCTCAGCATCCAAATCATGTTCATCTGCATTGCCATCCGAGTCAGACTCCCGGTCGTCATCATCTGCTGTCAAGTGAAATTTGGCACTTTTACTCCAACACATCACAACAGCATTTCCCGACAATGAATGCTAGTCATCCAGTGCTTCAAAATTTGGTTGAACCTGACATGGTCAGCTACACTTTTCTATTTTCATTTTTCTGTTAATTAGCAACCATTTTAGTGACATTGTGAAGCACTGGATCACGAACTATGCACACTGCTGTTAGCAATTAGCAAGACACGCATTACCTATGTCTCACACGTCTTACATTATCAACTCTATCCTTGAATAAAACTGGTTTTTCAAATACCTACTGCTGATGAAGATGGTGGCAAATGGCTCTTGAATAAAGTGCTCTGACATACATTTAAATGTACATTTCAACATAGTAATGTAGACAGCATTTGTTGTCAGCCATCTCTACGACACTGCATTTTTTAAACAACCGCTGACTGATTCACGGTTACATTCATAGCACTATATCATTTCTATCATTGACAACTGCATTCCATAACAAATGCTTAACATATCTCAACACAGTGACGCAGTATAATGCAAGAATCGAAGAGTGACAAGCCACGAAAATCAGCAACTACAGAAATCCATCACGTTATGATAAAGAACAGGACTGACAGAAACAACTGCTAATAAGATCAAAATTATGCAAACCACAACCCTCATTGCCTAATTTGTATTTCTGAAGAAATAAAAACAACAGCTGACCGTCAGGCTCCATATCATGCAGTTTGCCATCAAAGTTTTCCGTCATTTCAATGGCGTTGTCTTCACCTTTGATATCAGGTCTCTCGTCTTGAGTTGTCTCGCTGTCATTCTCACCACGCAATCCTTCCACCTGCACAGAATGGCTTGGAAACTGAATACCAGTAACAACGAAACATATTAAAAACAAATCTGAAAGATACATCACTATCTTTCCTTCGGGTTTTTTTCGATAACCAGGTATTAGTAGCTACACATGGTAATTAAGGTCTATTGGTCTTAGGTCTTGAGCGCAAATATCTCTGGAATCGATGAAGATAGCGACAAAATCTAAACGGCGTTGACGAGAACGATCTTTTCGGCATTGTAAGACCGATAGACACATGTTTATCACAAAGAAAACTTACAGAGTACAAAGTACAGTACAGAGAAAGATCATGAGTGCATTATGACAAAAATACATCAACTAAAGATCCATGTAAGTAAGATTTCTTCTAGAGCACCAAAGCAGATATTCTGATACAAAATCGGATGACTATTATCAGAAAGATTATCAGACTATGACACATCTCTAACAGTAAAGCTGCACAGCACACAGTGTGCTGTACGCAGCAGACCTGTTCTTCACTTTCAATCTGCTCGCTAACATCCTTGATGCCTTCACCATCACCAATGCCTCCTCCTTCCACGTCCTCAAATTTTGTACCACCGTATCTTGACGTTTCCTCCGATAACTCAGCCGGTACACAGAAACCCTATGTGAACCAACAGACACACGTCAGATGAAGAATTCTAAAAAAAACATTCTCCATAGACTGATTTGCCAATATAGCAATATTGTAAATCTGTGCCAAAAAGTTGTCATTCAATGTCAAATGCACAGTAGGCTGCTGTATAATACAAAGTGTGTGATGTTTTATAATAGTCATAATCACAATCAACACAGTTTTCTGTGGCACCTCCTGAATGCTTAACAATGAAAAAACTTGGCCTAAATAGTACAAAAGATCTAAAACAAATGGTAAAATACAGTAAAAATACCAATTCTGATGTCCATATGCCAGACCAAATAAAAATTTTTTTATGACACTAGACTAGCATATTTATTAAGATTTCTATTAAACAAACAGCAATGGCAGTAACAACAGTGATTCAGTAATTTGTAATTTGCGATTGTGTCACCAACCTTCTGTGCGATTGTGGCAAATATTGACAGAAGGATGGAGTGAAGTTTTGCGACTGCCCGAACAGCAGCCACGTGTTGTGTGAGATAGAACTGAACCAGGCGAGAATACTGAGTGAGACAGGACGTCAAGTCACGCAGGCAACTTGCTGCATAACGACCAAGCACTGGGGATGAGCACTGCATGACTTCACTCACTAGACAGCTCAGCTGCTTTGTCACCTGAACGCAAAACGACACACTTTATTCTTTCGACAATTCTTGTCATCTGAATGCACAATGAATGACACCTCACACTGAGTGAGTGATTGCGTAGTTTCTTAATGGCACATCAGAATATAAGAGGCCATTTCTTGCCATAACAACGTGCTACTGTTACAGCAATAGAACCTATGCATATGTAAAATTAATGCTAAATGTATAACAAAGACCAAAATAATTTGGTAAGAGGTGAAATCACTGCACATTTTTATTCACCAGGTGCCAGCATAGAACTGGTGGCTTGGCTGCAATTTGCAACTGCATGTTTTAGCTGCCAGTAGAGAGGTTTGACTCATCAAATACCCTCTTCCCATGGCGCGGCAGGGACCCCAATCTGACACAGTATATCATTGGACCTCACAGGCATCTAAATCCATCAAATACTTCAAGCAGAGTGCACATCTGTGACAAAGACAGACAGATAGACAGACCGTCAGCAAAAAATGTGTATTAAATGTGTAGCAATAGGCGAAATTGCTTGTAGCGCAAAAGTGATTCCACTCAATGGCACTTTAAAGCCACATCTAAACCGTAATTACTCAAGAAAGCCAGAACTATGAAAAAGACAAGGATAAACAACATGTACACATGTATGTGTTAACTGCTTGCTTACAAGAGCTGGACTTACAAGCAAAGTCTTTACAGTGTTGTGAACGTTGACCAAGTAATGTAAGTTAATGGGACTGTTATGCAATTACATGTCAATCGACTGCCTGTACAAACAGTGTGATATGCTCGTACAAAGTCAGCTCCAGTTAGCTGCAAAAGGCTTCCACCCTATTAACTTCATCATCCTATACATCAAGCCAATAACACTTCAGCAAGTAGTCTCTAGTCAAATTCTCCGCCAGCAGTTTGCAGAGATCATAATGCAAATCTAGGAAGTAAACTGTGCAATGATAAGTTAGTACATACAGTGGCCAGCTTGAGTCGTTCGAAGTCATTTGTCAGAGATGTTCCAAGTTGCTCTGTCAAGACACCAGATTCCAACTCCATGGCTTCCCCTGCACCACACAGCAAAAACTTTCACTGCCCAACGACTGTCATTGATGTAACATACCTGATGGAGATCTAATCTAATCCATTTGGTGTTACAAATTTTATCCTATTGTTACTAATTACAATTCATTTTCACTTCAAAGTAGTTATCTAAAAGCAAGTTCCACAACTCATCATATGCTCCACATCATACTGGTCTATGCATAACTACATGATCCATAAATACACGAAACAATTTCAAAAACATAAACATACTTATTGACAATATATTTTCCTTCAGCTTCACCTTTGTTTATTGTTTAACTGAATAATTTTTCCAGACAAGGTCAGTCCCCCAAAATAAACTTCTGTGTTATTGTGGCAGTAAACCTACTACAACAGATAGGAAGCCTTTCCTGTCACCCATCCGAGAGCATCAATATACTGGGTGGCGCTAAAAAAAAACGTCCCGAAATTTGCGTAAATATAACGGCACGTATACTTTGTGGAGATAAATTTCCCTTTGTGCATTTGTAGACTAATGTGTACTCTTACTCCATTATAAATTTCAGTGACTTCACTAATTACACCACTGAATGCCACTTAATGACGTAAGACAAGTTAACAAGAAATTTGAGCTAATGCTCACGAGACGCGTGAAAGCCTATAGCAGTTCCGGTTCATAGTTTAGCTGAAAATTGAGATGTTCATGCTATATTAATATACAAATACCAAATTCTCTATCTGGATCGCATAACGATAGTAGCATGGCGCCACTTTGTGAATGATATAGACTTGTGTTGCAGCCGAAAATCACCAAAAAAATCCATAAAACCCCTTATTTTGGCGTTCAAGGTCATTCAAGGTCATTGAATTTGGCGCCAATCGAGAGCCAGTATACGACTTCTTATTAGTGATTAATAGTAACCTAAGCCCTATCTCGCACCGTTACTGAGATACAGCGACTTATTGGCCAAAAATCGCAAACTTTGCCCATTCCCTCTCATTTAGCGCCCTCGTTTGGGGTGACCCCCTTAGAATTTATGGAAAAGCTTTACAGTCCCTGAAACTAGAGTCTTCCATGCAGCCAACGGTAAAGATTTGGTGAACCTAGGTTGCATCGTTTTTGACTGATCCACCCATGTGACGGACAGACGGACAGACGGACAGACGGACAGACAGACAGACAGACAGACAAACAGACAGGCAGACAAAATTGCGATGGCTAAGATGCGCTGAAAGCAGTAGCTGCTTTTTTGCATAAAAATCCAATTATGTGAAGACAACGTTCCATCACACCGTATCAAAACAACTCAAAATTTTCTTCAACACAACACGCCAGATTTCATCAGCTCACAAGAACGGACAGCACACTCAACAGATTTGAATCCCGCTACATTATTCAGTTAGGGATATCTTGCAAAAAAACCTGTCTATGAAGGAAGGCATGAGCCGTTTGCGAACCTCAAAGATCAGAATGTTATCACAGACACATGGCATGAGGTCGACATCAGACAGCCAGAATCAGAAAAGCCATATTGCAGTGGAAAAAGCGTCTAGCAGTAGTGGCAAAAGAGAATGGAGGACCTATTCAGCATATTTTCTGCTGATCATTTGACTGGTGATTCAGCCTACTGTGACGTTTTGGTATAGTCTGCGTAGAGGCGGCAATGCAAATGATGAGCAGCTTGCAAAAATTGCTTTATGGCATGTGACGCTATTCTGTTTGTATCACAACTAATACAAAAAAGTTTTAGAAGAAAATTCCTACACATATTCGGAGATGTTTGATCGTCACATACATGCTTTTGCGCTGATTCATTTTGACCACTTGGCTGAATAATGCATGCAAACGTTCGGGACATTTTTTTTGCGCCACCCGGTATTACTAAAAGTGAGTGAGTGAGTAAAGATTTAACATCACGCTCAACACATAATAGGTCACTTCGGGGAGAGGTATTACTGAAAGATGAAACAATGATAAGAATCTGCATTACCTTCGTCAGAATCTGTCTGTTGACCTTCAGTCTGATTCTCACGTTCACTTTCTCTGGTTTTGTACAAAGACTGTACGACCAACATGATGCTTTCTCTCAGCTCGCGACAAGCATCATCAACACGCTTTGTCTCTTCACTTCCAGTCAATTCACTGTCAACTGACAAAGACTCCTCTGAAGATATTTCCAAAGCATCAAAGGACGACAACGCAGAACGTAGCTGAGAAGTCACTTCTCCCAGTGCAGTTCCCACACTCCACGTTTCATCGGAACGTGGATCATGAAAAAGATTTTCCAGCTCTAACAGTCGGTTGGATAAACTCTTCAAGTTGCTGACATGACTTCTGGCAGTCAGCAACTGATCGCTGTCAATATACAAATAGAACTAATGATTACAGCACTTGAATAACAACAGGTTTTATTACCAGAACAACTAACATACTGGTCTAGTTGACAAAAGAAGCTGGCTGTTAAAAAGGTGTGCTATTCTAGGTTATATGGCAGTGTAATCATTTGACTTCAAAACTGCTACAGAAGACATGAGATTTGCATAAAAGACATTGGTCTATGCAAAATTTTGTTCTCCTTTGTATGTTGGAAAGCCAAATCAATTATACAGAAACCATACCTCAATCACACTAAACACTCAAATTTTTGTTTTAAACAAACATTTTACACATTACTATTAAGCCACACAAAAAAACCCACCGTGTGATGAACTGTTCAGCATCTAGCGTTGTTGACAACCATGGCTGAACCAAATCCAAACAACTGATGCATTCCTTCACGTGGTATGCAACAAAAACATAGCAAACAAATATCATCAACAAACATATATCACTTAACATACATTATTTCATCAGCAGTCACTCGGAACATACATGCAACTTACACTTAGCACTTAGATCTTCCGATCCTTGACAGGACAATGGGCAGCAAGAGTTCGCCATCTGCTTCTGTTTGTAGCCACAGCCCGGACGCTGTTCCAATCAACTCCTTAGTCCACCAGGTCTTCTTTAAATGTAGACCGTCAAGTCTTCGTTGGACGACCTCGTCATCTGCCACTACCACGAGGGGTCCATTTACATGGCGTGATTGGCTGGTCGTCCAGGTGGCAGCCTGCCATCCGAAGTCATCTCTCTGCTACAATATCCTGTAATCTTCGCTGCCCAGTCCGGCTTAGCACCTCCATGTTAGTCACGTGGTCCTTCCATGTAATGCCCAGAATCTTCCATAAGTTGCGCTGGTGAAAGACGTCCAGCTGCTGACAT
>Ga0056128_1004162_pt1 | contig 18033 bp, 5 predicted proteins | sample WorMetLIZISLAND2_FD_71113 | JGI IMG/M metagenome (GOLD analysis project Ga0056128, IMG submission 71113) | Marine gutless worms symbiont microbial communities from Max Planck institute for Marine Microbiology, Germany - Olavius geniculatus... ... | reverse complement strand
ACGAGGAGCAATATTACGGCGCTAGCGGAGCGTTCCGATGTGTCACCGAAGGTTTGTAGCTGCCTTCTTTACAATTTACCTTAGTTCAGCCTGCATCCTGATGGGTGCATATGCACCCATTGAGTTAAGTTCAGTACGAGTATTGGTAATGCATTTCAGCTGAAACAAAGTTACTCTACGCCAGGCCCAGTTAGTACTGTGATGTGTGACTGTCTGCAGGAGGTAAACCATCTCGGTGCAAAGCCTGCCAGCTAGGTCGACTCAGCCTTTTACCCTCCGTGGGATGGTAAAATGAGTAGTAACTCATTTACATGGGTTACGGAAGGTGGGGACCTTGGTACAGCTGATTGGGGTTGCCTAGCCAGCCGCTGCGCCAGCCTGTGTCTGCAGGCTGCACACGGTGGCCGTGCGGCAGGCGGCTCTGGTTAGTGACGAAAGCGCATTAGAGGCGTGTTTGCGACAATGTACTATACAAATTGACGACCTTTTATGCTGGATTTCACATCGTGCCCTGGTAGCAACATTAAAACCAGTATGTTGAGTATGCACCTAAAACTGTTGTAAGTCATGCCCTCGTAACACAAGTCAGCTGCGATGCTGTTGATGCTATCCCACTTTGTCTCGTGGATGCTGCTCATTGCATCATTTTTATAAGCTGTTGTAAAATATTAGGGGCTTACATGGAATCGTCAGAACGTCATGAAATATATTATTTTCCCCATTCCTAGGCCTACTTATTCGCGTGATTGCAGCTGAAAGCACAGAAATTTTCTTAAGCCTGAGGATGTGTCTGTATGTTTCAGTTGGTGGTGACATAGCATTTGTTCGTCACACGACCGTGAGAGAAAACACGGATGGACGCAACGACGCTGAGTGGGCACGCAACCGACGCAGCGACGATTACGAACTACTCTGTAATGACGGCACACGCAAAGACATTGATGATTGGGAGAACTGCAACCTGGGCAAATTACCACCCAATGCCGTCGTCACCGCCGGTATGGAGGAGTAGTTGTAGTAGCTGTAGTATAGTGGTAGTAATAGTTGAGGTAAAAGTTGTTACTAGAATACTGTAGCAGAAATTAAGAAAAATAAAAAAACACGTAGGCCCAGTCCGGACATATTGTGTGACCATCCACTAAGGTATTTACATACGTAAAAACTACTTGTAACTAAAATGCTGTAGGCCTAACAAAAGTTGCACAAAACTGAACATATGTGTCGGCCTAGTGCCAGCATATTATGCGGACGTCTGTCCCTCTAGCTACAGTGCTTCTTTCACGGCTGGCGTTACCACTACCTGATCGAAAGTATCATTATTAAACGTTGATGCAAAGTGTTTTTACAGCAGATATGCATTATATTTGAAGTTCTTCGACCTCCAGTATGTTTGCATTTTTGACCTTTTTAGCTGTCATCACACTGGTGATGTTTATTCCCTTAAGCCGCTACTTCCATCCTTATGAGTTATTACCAGTGGCGGTTTTAAGCCTGGGCCGGGGGGCCTATGCCTCCCAGTTTTGCTCCAGGCCCCCAGTTTCGTGGCCACCCATAACTTTTTGCAAGGATAACACAATTATTCAGTGTCTGAATTGCGATAAATTAGCCAGGAAGTTGAACTTTACAATGGTTGGAACCCGACCAAAATTGTGATATAAATCCTACGTACACAGTGTTTCATAAAAGGCACCCTTTTTCTTTCTTTTATAACTCAATCGAATGGTGATCAATTTGCATGAATTTTTTTCCAAATGTATCTGAAAAAATACCAATTCAAAATTTCAACAAAATGCGGCCGTTAGCTAAATACACTTTGCTAGTCATGATGTAATGTTGACGTCATAATGTGTCTGACATAATGTGTCGTGAGTACAAACTGGCTTGTCTCAACTGGTTCTGTCAGTTGCTACCCTGCTTCGATGGTGAATTAACTTTATCTTGTTTACTGATGAAAAATGTTTATCGTACCGGCACTAAGCAACATAGGGGCATAAAATCAGGCATCTTGCAACCCAAAAACAACCATCTCGCAAGCGGTGCGTGCTAGTGCACTGTCTTGCTGGAAGGTGTAAAAGTTAAGCCATCCCCACAAGTGTGTGAAAGTGATCGTTTTGGGCGTTTTTGTGGCTAAAATGTTGAAACTTCAACAGTTTGTCATCAATGAACCTGATAAAATTTGCCATCAACACAGGGTAGCAAGTCTTTTAGCACTGGTTGCAACAAACCAGTTTGTACTCGCTGCACACTATGACGTCAGCATTACGTCACGATTAGCAAAGAGTATTTAATTAACCGCCATATTTTAGATGCATTTTGGTTGACCTATCAAGTTAGGTGTACCATAGATAAATATATTATAAATATGCTAATGATAATAATACTTTATTGTTTTAATACTTTTAGGTACTAGTTTTAATTTCTGCTGATGGCACGGCAGACGAAAAATTCGAAAGAGTTTTGTTTTGCTGTAGAAATGTAAATTTGTTTTTCATGCTTTAGCATAAAGTCTCTAATTATAGTATTTATAATATACTTATCTATGAACAATGCCTAACATGTTAGGCATCAAAAATGCAGCTTTTGTCCAATCAGTTTGAATTAGTATTTCCTTAGCTACCTCTAGTAAAAATTTCGTGCAAATTGATCATCATTTGACTGAATTATGAAAGAAAGAAAAAGGGTGTCTTTTTATGAAACACCATGTATATAGTATATAGCTGATCCCCTAGAACATAATTTGACAGTGTGTTAGGGGGTTTGAGAAAACAGTTGGGGGGGTTGAACCCCCCCCCCTGGCAATTCAAACACTGCAAATATCTGATTTCTTTGCATTTTCAAATTGTAGGAATGTGGGCAAATATGTGGCTTCCATTGAACGTCCAAAAAGCAAAAGTGCTTCAGCTTGACCTCGCTGGGGCTATGCCCTCAGACTTTTAATATAGGCTCGCGGTGCCACGCTCGCCATGGGGCTGTGACCCCCCCCCCCAGATGTTGCGGGCTAGGACCGCCACTGGTTCTTACGCTATGTTGGGGACCCTGGAAACACAGGAAGCTTGCTTGTTAGCCTATAATGAATATTTTGTTTGGATGCATATTGACAGGTTTTAAGTCTCAGAAAGAGCGTGACATCTACTGGACTCTGTTGAACTTTGCCCAGCAATTCTTTGATGCGGATGAGTAAGTTGATTATCATGTTAATGCACTCACTATTTTCCACTGCCTCGGTAGTCTAACGGTAACGTGTCGGACTTGTAATCCTGAGGTAACTCAGAGGCACGGGTTCGACTCTGCACCAGGACACTGCCTGGTAAAAACCTTAGGCAAGTTGTTCACACACGTGTTTCTGTCACCAAGCAGTATAATTTGGTACTGGCTTCATCGCTGGGACGTAAACAGGCACACCGCGCGATACACTGGCCCTGTATCTGTGGTCTGGCAGTGTCTGGCTGAGGGCCTTAGGAAACGGAGATCAGCGCCGCCCTATGGGCCGTAAGGCTCGGGAAGGACTTTACGTTTACGTTTTTATTTTCCATGTCTGTCTGTGTTAGTCACTGGTTCACCAGAGACCAAGTCCAAGATACCTCTGGACACTGCTATTGCAGTTTCACAGGCGTGATGCCAACAGACGGTGTAAGAAACGTCTGTTATTAAATTGATTACTTGCACTGCAGCACAAGATAGAGCTGAATGGAGAGAAGTGAGGTAGCTTTTACTTTTCCTTTTGTCTGGAGGATAACAGGGAAAATTATTAGAACTACCATTATGTTAATTACATATGCATACGTATAATGGAGTTCTTACAATTTTAGGTTTAGCTTGTTTTTTGTATTTTGTTTTTCGTGTTTCCGTAAAGATTAAACTTACCGTTCCATTACTGCGTTTGTGTGCATTTTGCCTGAAAAGGCCATCCCTGAAATGACCTACCGTAAAACTTCTAATAGTAGCCCCCAGCTTCTATTAGAACATTTGACTTAGACCCCCAGCTTGTATTAGAGACTTGGCTTTTATTTGAGACCCGGCTTCTATTAAAAAATTGTGAACCTGGAATACTATGGCATACCAGTAGAAGAGCATATGCCACTGAAGATGTGTCTGATAAATTTGTTGGAGTGGTTTAACTGCAGCCTAAACGGATCAGTCCAGCACTTGTGCTGTCAAGTATTTAAGTAAACTTTAAACTTTGGTTTGATTCAGGAATCCGGACTTTCCAATGTTCGACTCAACGGTGAACCACAAGGACCTAATATTCCAAGATGCGACGGTGCGTCTGGTGCACATCACCCCGAGGAACCAGACGTATGAGGCGTACCTCGGTCCTACATTCATCCGGTCGATGCAGAGGATGGCTTCAGTGGACTGTGTGACTGGCCGGTCTGCTGCTAGCAGTCTGGTGCTCTGTTGTCATGCTGCGTTACTCCTATACGCTGTCTTGACTGGACTGCTTGCTGCCGCAGTAAATACGTGGCGTGCTTGCTGATAAGCAGCAGCACTCAGTTTTTTTTATACCATGCTGTACATCTTGTGTGAAATGAATGTTGATGAACTGCTGTGAAATCACTCAAGGCAGTGGCGTCGTGACAGACGGTCAGGGGGAAAAATTGTCATTCCCCATTAATTTTGGGCTGTCTGAAAATTGTAGGAAAATCTACTTTTTGTCTTTGAATAGACTCATAGGTTGTAACATAACTTCATAAGTTATGAAAAATTCCTCAAAATACAACCTTTATAATTGTTTCTGTTGACGTTTCGGCAACCACTGCTGCCTTCGTCGGAACGACTGTCCACCAGGTGTCGCTGCAGTACACAGTTTCGCCTCAGATTCAGTGAGTTTCTCGCTGACATTGTGCGCTTTATAAATTAAATTTACTTACTAATCAAAATTTACTTACAATAAGTAATCATAGATGTGTGGAAGTTGGTAGGACCCCTCCTCTCGGTTCATCGATTTGTCTTGTTCTTTCCTGATGTGTATCGCTTTCCTGATCTTCTTCTTCTTTTCCAATAATGCACATATCCTCTTGCGAGTAATGTCGTGCATGGTGCATGATCCACTGGTCCATTCTGTTGCTTTCTCTGTCGATCACCTTGGCTGTTGACGTCTGTCAACACGTCGTGACAGACGTCCGTCTGTCACGACGCCACTGCCTTGAGTGATTTCAGTCCCAGTCTATGACGTGGTTGAGAGAGATGGCATGGTCTGTGACTGCTGACTTGTTTTGCTCTGTTGCTGCAGTTTTGCTGGTGCTTCGTGTGTAAGCCCTCACATCACGTTGTATTTTGAGGAATTTTACGTAACTTATGAAATCTACTTTTTGTCTGACAGTTTGTCAAAAATGCGAAATTTGAGGCTGAAAATATTGTGTCAAATTTGAGATTTTGAGCACCTACATTCTCCTCTGTCGGAAATTTGCAGTTGTCTGTAGAGATTATAATCAGAAATCTGTATTGTCCATAGGAAAATTGCAACTTCCTATCCTGCCTACTTTTTTAACCCACGATGCCACTGGATGTGATGTCAGAACCCCAGGAATGGAGTCCTAAAAAGTGGGGGGGAACAGCTGGCACTCTTGCCTGAATTTTTTGCACATTTTTCACTTTGTTTGTGAACTGCGAATCTACTGTAATTTTTGTAAGTCTGATATAGTGCCACTGCGGCAGCAGCAGTTGTCATCGTTTATCGGAAATGCTGTGATGGCATGTCAGGCCTATGAGGGTTCATTTGTATGTGAGCGATATTATACACCGTGGGCCATAAAAAACGTGGCACTTTACTTATGCCAATATCTTCGCCAATTATTGACCGATTTTCAAAATTCTTTCACTGGCACACTCTGCATACAATTTTCAATAATGTGATTATTATATAGCCCACCACACGGTAAATGCATTTCTACGCTACCTTGTGAAATATAAACGTAAGCTAAAACTAACGATAATTTTAGGTAAATGAAAAACACTTCAAACCAACACTGCTATGGATGATCTGTCACTAAACTGTGTTAGACCTACACAGTCTTGTGTCATACAGACCATGGATTCACTGCAGTGTTGGTCTGAAGTGTTATTTTTTTCAATTTTACCAAAATGTTTGTTATTATCATTATGTATGCATATTTTACAAGATAGTGTGGTGGGATTGTAATAATCACGTTATAGCAAATTGTCTGCAGAGTGTGCCAGTGAAAGAATTGTGAAAGTCGGTCAATAATTGGTGAAGATATGGACAGAAGTAAAGTGCCACGTTTTTAATGGCCCACCCTGTCTGTACAAAAGACAACTGTTGGTGATTTTATTCTGAGCACATTGTTTCTGCTGTATATGTTATCAGTGGCACGCATGTAAATTAGGTGTGTACTCTTGAACAATATGCAGTTTACACTTGTGCCGTCTTTGCCTTGAGATAGCTGAGTGTTTTAACTTATGTGCACTTGCAGATTAACTAACGACATTCGTGTTAGATTATAATGAGACACATTTATATCAAAATCGCAGCTCATGGATGTCCATTTGCATTTTAGTGTACTGAGTATTTTTTTATTCTATTATTTTGATTATTATTATTGCAGAGTAAAAATGTGAAATATTAAAATGTTGCTCGAGTGGCAGACTTTGTTTGTGCTGACATTTTAAGGTAATAAATGGCTTTTTCTGCATGACCGCCCAATAATACAAGGCGACTGAATACTAGGAATTTTTTCACCGACATGCTCATTAGAACACGTTGCTAAACTCTGACTCCAGAGTATGTGCGATAGCTTATAACTTGCAGTATATTCTGAAACTAACTATCAGAGTATTTCATGATGTGTTAAGGGTATGAAGGTTGGTGCGATTTGAGTTTATCACTGATGTGGATGGTGAAAAAGTTTTGAAAATCACTTGGTATTTGATGAACTAGCAGCTTACCGTAAAACTGCTGGCATATTCGGTAATACACTTTTTCTATGTTCAGTGTGTGCAATACTGTTATTATATGACGTGGAGTGAGTGTATAAGACTACTGCACATACAAATACTACTACTACTACAACTGCTAGTACACTTAACAACAACGACGACAATTTGGATGTCCAGCTTATACTGGAGACCTGGCTTTTATTCGAGACCCGGCTTGTATTAGCAGTTTTATGCTACTTCTTACTTCTAGTGCATTATCACAGACAGCACAACAATGTATAGTTTTCTATAGTGTTCAAACTACAAAGCAAGTTCTTGAAAAACTAATCTGCTAGCAGCATCAACAAGACGTGGTATCATTTGTTCTTCTACTATTTGTTCTAGGCCTACTTGCTGTCAGATAACTAAACTGGGCTTTTAACAATGCAGCATAGACATGGAACAGCAATATTTTTTCACAATGTAAGTGAGATGTCACAAAAGTATTTCATATAGGCCTAAAGCTGTGCACAAAGCGAGACAAATGAATAGAACTGAACGGCCGTAGAACACTTTGCGAAGTGAACTGAAATGGCATCAACTGAACTGGCTGTTCGTTCACTCAGTACAGTACTAAACTACAGGGTGCAGCAAAAAAGTAGCCCACTAAAGTTTTTCGCTGTTTTCTCTGCAACCGTTTGGGATTTTAATTTGAAATTTTACAGCTTTCCTTAATGAAACCTTCTACATCTTACTGCCTAGTAATGTGTGATTCAGTTGACAACAACAAAGTTATAAACTTGACAACATGACCGCCTACCAATTTTTTTAGCTTTAAAACATTTTCAAGCTAAAAATGCAATTTTATTTTCATAAACCAGTTAACACGTTACTGCCGATGACGTCACAGTGGCATTTTAATAAACAGTAATTTATTTTGTTTATAAATTATTATTTAATTATTGTTCTTTTAAAGCAAACGCCGGCTGCCCACCAGGTTCATTTTCCAGCAGGATGGCGTGCCAGCAGACAGCGCGCAGCGCACGGAACGGGCTGTGAGCCAACTGTCCAGATTTCATCCCAAAGGACCAATGGTCTTCAAATTCGCTGAATATAAACCCAATGGACTATCGCGTGTGAGGTGCAATGTTGGAGACTTACTGCAAGCGTAAAACAAAGCCAAAAACAATCGCCAAAGTCAAGGAAACGCTTCAGGTTATCTGGGGCAACCTGCCACAGGGACCGATCGACAAAGCTGTGAAAAACTTATCAAATTAAGCGACTGAAGGCTTTTGTTGGAGCTTGGAGTTGACGGTGAACACTTCAAACATTCACAGTGATAATGACGATCTGGCATCTGATCATTGGTTAACTGTGTTGTTTCAACAATGTTATATTGTTGAACATTTTTAATGCTGAAAAATCGGTAGGCGGTCATGTTAAAAAGTGTATAACTTCGTCGTTTTTCAACAGAATCACATTTTACTTGGCAGTTATACGTAGATGTTTTTCGAAAATAAAGCTGTAAAATTTCAGGATAAAATTCCAAAAGGTTGCTGAGAAAACAGCGAAAAACTTTAGGGGGTTACTTTTTTTGCCACACCCTGTACAACTGAAGAGTCGCACGCAAATCAAAACTAATATGGGCAGAAAATACAAGAACAGAAGTCTTTAAACAAATACCCTGCCATTGCTGCCAACCAAATCGATATGATAAACTACTTGATTAAATTAACTCATATGTATTTACTGCGCACAATTCATAATAAGTGGCACTAAGGGATGTCTGCCAGGGTGGCCAGTTTTGTGGAAAAAATTAAAGGACTTCTCAAGGATTTCGAAGTACCATTTGCAGACCTATTCCTGGGATATTTTACCAAGCCATGCAAAGTCATGCTAGAAGTTTCTGGCATCATGTAAAAATATTCTCACATCATGGTAAAAATGATTTTGAAAAAACTGAAAGTCAAACACTTTAAAGATCCTCTTCTATCAAATTCCAAAACTTTCAAGACCATGTTTTGTTATTGAGGACATTCCAGGCCCTGGAAAAATGGATTGTTTTTCAAGGAGATGTGGCCACCATGGTCTGTACTATGTGGGTTCCTAACTCGAAAACAACGTACTGGTAATGTAAAAACGTCACCCAGGGAACAAGTAGTCAATATATACTAATTTTCCCTCAATAATGCCATACAAATATGGTTAGGGTTCAATATATATACCTAGGCGGATGGCCACATAACATTTCGGCACTGGATTGATATTTTTCTAGATTTGTTTTTTAAATGTAACGTATGGTCAGTCAGCATTTGATTTGGTACTCAGACAACTGAGTACCGTATTGGCAATATCTAATGGAAAATTTGGCAGCTCTACTGAAAAATTAACACAAATTTCAGTAACATTTGCCAAACTTGATCCACGTTAGGTTATCAAGTTAGGTTAGGTCCCCCAAAACTAAACTTCTGCGAGGTATTTCAAAAGCCCTGAGTACGTCTTTTGTCACCAAACTAAAGGTGCAAAAGAACTAAATGGTGTACAGAACGCAATAAAATAGTTAACAGCTGCATCAGTGGTCTTGTTACTTGAACTTACTTCTTTCAACTGAAACTTGAGTTGGTCTGCACTGTCCAACAGGCAAAAGTGGGCTCACGGCCAGGGACCTACACTACACAAAAGACCCAAGCTGGGTGGGTGCCCAAAGAACTCAGTCGTACCACGATCTCACTGAATGGCACTGTTAAAACCATCTACTTTAACTAACTACTGGTACCAGGGCCTAGCATCTGAGCTCCCTTCTGGCATGCAATATTAACAAATTCTTGTATAAAATGTGAGAAGAAATTGTAGCTTTGGGATGCATTGTAGGCCAACAGTTCAAATAATATCTGAACCTTCTGAACCAAGGACAAAAGTTTTGTTATCAGAGGGCTTGCACCGTAAACACTTTTAAAAGCGTGCATACTCCTTCCTTCTCTCATTTCCAAATACACCCGTTTGATACACACATCAAAACCTGCAGAATTCAACATCGGAATGACCCAAAAATGCCAGCAAATTACAATTATTACAACAATGATAATTACGACAATGACAACTAGAAAAGCAGTTGTAACCCGCAGGTACCTCCGCCAAGGCAAAGCTATTCGCCAGGTGGCGTCACCATCTTCGCTTTGCCAGTGGTTCCCTTATGCCCCTTTTAATTTAGCGCAATGGTAACGAAAATTTTAAAGTGATCCAGAATCCAGGATTCCTGCCGGATCACGCCCAAAATTGAATCACTTGTAGTCTATGCCATGCCCAACATTCCCTCAAAATTTCAGAAAGATCCGTCCATAACTTTTTGAGTTATCTTGCTCACACACAGACAAACAAACAGACAAACAGACACAAACAAAGTCCGACAAAAACATAACCTCCTTGGCGGAGGTAATTACAATAACAATAACTAATTATCAGCATTTAACAGCAAATGATCTCTGTATTATATTTTTGTAAAAAAAGTTGCAAATTTTAATGTACTAAATGGCCTGTGGTAAATAAAAAGCCCATAAAATGTACACGGAGTGAGCACTGTCTACCACAGTGAAATTCACTCGGACTTGACACTTAATGGCACTGTTCTTCAGTATATATAAACACCCCAGCACATGCCCCAAAACCCAGCAGGTTTCATTGGGTAAACCCACCGATAAACTCACTCCAAACTTAATCCAATTCTAGTTTCTTGTTCCACTAATAATGAAATATTTTATTACAATTTTGAAAACTTCAGACTGATAAATGTGCAAATTTGGGTGCAGATACCAGTAGTATCAAGCAGTGCTCATGCTAACAGTAAACCCATGAAAACTCCAAAACCGATCAAGATGAGCCTTTCAAAAACACTTTGTTTACCCCCCCCCATAAAAAAACTCAACAAAACCCACTGGGCTGTTTTTTGTTTCAAAACCCAGGTTTTTTCAACCCTGGTAATAAGGCAATGCTAAAAAGTAGTCCTTTATACTGCCGGGAAGGACTTTACGTTTTTTTACACTGTGTCCCAAAATTAGCAACACCCCTTGCGTCAAACACGTTCAGTTCAGTTTGTAGTTGATGACTTTCAACGAAATATCGTACACTGCACTACCTTAACATTACTTACCATCACACCTATCGTGATGTCCAACGACAAACGACAAACGGATTTATGCACCTGATGGACTTGTCACAGGGAGAATCCCACGTAGAGCGTCATTATGATGTCAGAGTTTGTTTACATTAGGGTTACCTTTAATATGTTTTTACTGACAGAGCGATCAAGCAGTGGTGCACCTGCTTGTGTCAAAGTAAAAATGCCCACTTTCACCACAAACCTTAAAGATGAGCTCAGAGTGATTGTTTCCATGAATGTTTCAAATTTTTGTACAAATCTGTCAGGTATTAATAATTTTAAACTAACTTATCTGTAAAGGTGTCGCTAATTTAGCGGCACGGAGTATGTTACTAAATATTGGCACTGCAGTGAATATGAATGACTGAAGCGTAAAGCTGACATATTTTAACCACTACAGCTAAACGTAATGAACTAGTGTCAGTAACAGGAAAAAAATATCTACAGGAAAACTTATCACATCACTATCATCATAACATAACATAGCACACCAGTCCTGAAACACTTTGAACAATCACAAAGTAGCAGTGAAAATGTCATACAAACAATCATTGCAATGCTGGCTATAATATGGAAAGTCCTAACTGGGCTTCTTGGCAAACGAACATGATGCTGGGAAACGAAAGCTGGCCAGCGATTTGAAGCGAAATCTATTCACGGGGATCAGCTTACTGTCACTGTCAGTTGACTTCTTAGTAGACTGTTCATTCATCAACGCTGCCTGCTGCATTGTTTCCAAGTCTCTGCTTTCAGATGACACCATGTTCTCCTCAGCAGTGTGTCCCTGGACAGAGTTATCAACAGGGTCGAGCCAAGAACTGGCTGAAATATTTAACTGTTCGCTTTCGGCAACATCACTTGTGCATAACGCATCGAGAGATGTGTCCTGGCATGGTGCAAGACAAGGATCCTCCGAGCTAATAACAGCAGCTTCATTCACGATTTGTTCCGATGACACAGCAGAACACATGGCATGCTGCATGTTGTTATTGCAGGGGTCTGGAAGCTGAAGATCATCGACTGCCAACTGCTCAGCCAGCAATAACTCTTCCTCCAGACCCAACATACAATTTCGTCGATCATGAGAGGACTTGCTTGGCAGTTGAGGACTGAAAAGAGCATCGTTGTCAAAAGGCAACAAGTCGTCGAATATTTTGATACTATCACGCTGATCAGAAGACACCAGTTCCTGTTCAGCAGCACTTGCATCCGTTTTCTGTGGATTTGCAACTTCAGTGTCAGTTGCAGTAGTATAACCGCGTTCTACTTCCTCAGGTGGCAAATTATTGGTCTCCTGATCTGTCAAACTTGCAGCACCTTTACCATTTGTGTTAGCACTGACGTCCATGTCTGAACACGCCCTACCTTCAGCAGACTTTACAGCATTGGTATGACTTGTATCTCGAAGTTCTGGTTCAGCAGCACTTGCATCCATTTTCTGTGGATTTGCAACTGCAGCTTCTGTCTGAGTGGTATAACCATCGCATACTTCTTCTTCTGATGGCAATTTATTGGTCTCATGGTCTAAATCATTACCAGTGGTAGCAGTGTCCGTTGGCTGGTCAATGCCCATGTCTGAACATGTCTGATCCTCAGCAGACTCTACAGCATTGGTCTGCGTTGCATCCACAGGTGAATTCTGCACGGATACAAGCTCGGTGGAACTGCTGTTATCATCACAGCATGATCCAATAAGTTCACCTACAGATTCAGCCACAGGTCGGTCTGCATCGGCTATGGAGTTTGCATCATCAGAGCTGGCCAATTCTGTATCAGTTGGTCCTGGAGTGCAAGCAGACAATGTAGTCTGGACTAATGGTAATTCAGTTCCATTGAGATCCTGTTCACTGACTTCGCGCTGTGTCTCACAACTGTTTGAAGTTTCATCTTCAACATGATGGCTCAATTCAGGCTCTGCATTCTGTTCATTCACTGGCTCAGTCAAAGGCTGATTGGAACTGCTCTTCATCTCATCGTCTGCCTCCACGTCAGCGGCTTCATCATTGGAACTCATCACAACATCGGCTTCAACATATTCTTTTCTACACAGCTGGAGAGTTTTGATCTTAAGAAGACTGCCGCTGCAACTCAAATCACTTGGCTTTCGTCTAATGACATTCTTTTCCACTGCGGCAGACTTCGAAGAGAGTTCCTGATCAATACATCCAATCTCTTCTTCACCAGAATCTGGCTCAACATCATCATGATCCACATCAAGTGGATGGATGCGCTTCGACAACGGGACATCATCCTCATCGTCGTCCTCATCGCTGTTGATTTCGATGGCCGGCTCTGACATGGGTCCAATGAAAGCAGGCTGAAAGGTGACATGCAGTGGAACATCAGCAGCAACCAACTCTCCAGGACCAACATCCACTTGGGTCGATGACAGAGCATCGATGAGTGTCGCTGAACACCGATATTGCAACTTTTTCTTCATCGACACGTGAACATCCTGAATGTGTGAAATGCAGTCCGCAAGGGACGAGCAGCGTTTTGCGCATGACGGAGTCGCAGCACACACGTACAGCATCTCCAGTGAGCAGTGGTTAATTACATAATGGCAGAATGCATATGTCGGGTAGAACGAAAAAAACCGGCAACTGACACAGGCATATATCTGCCGTCGGGCCACCTTACACTTCTCCTGTCTGGCCAGACTTTCGTACGTGAAAGAACACATGTACTTCGTAGTACGGCCATACATCATCAGTCGTACAATGCAGCCAAAAAACACTAACTCTGTTGAGTGCTGTTTGAGCATGTGCTGAATCATACGGTTCCACTCCACATCGACATATCGACAGTTTGGACAGCTGTAGAATGGAAACTCTTTAGCATGTGCCCCCGGATCAAGAGCCGGTGCCCAATCCGGATCCTGCTCGATATCCTTCGGTTGAGTTAGGAGAATTCCAGGCACTTTGTGATACGTGGCAAAATGAATGAACATGGCCGCACTGTCATATGCAACAAAGTTGCAGTGACGGCAGTGGATGTGGAGCAGTACTTCACGGCTTGGCAGCAGAGCACGCTGTATGAAAGTAGCATACAAGCTGTGCTGCTGTTTAACATGTGCCATGATGCGTTTAGCAGACAGCTCACCATACGGACAGAACAAGCACTGAAACAGAAGTTTTCGGCTTTCTCCGTGTGGAATTCTGCAAGCCACTTCAATCGACTCATCGCTGCAAGATGGCTGTCTATCCACCGCTGGATCAACGGATGCCACCAAGTCTGTAAGTCCTGCAAGAATGTCGCGAGGTACTAAACTTTTGTCCATTGACAGGAGTCTATACACCTCTGAAGAATGTGCCTCAAAGCGGAAAAACGATGACTGGAGCGGTATACCAAGTAGCAAGTTCTCACATTTCTTTATCTTGACTGATTCGAAACGAGCCTGTGTGGCAAATAGCTTCTCTTTGCATGCAGCTGCAGCAAGACGTTCTGACCTAAACTCTGGAGAGGTACTGGGCAGTAGCTCAGACTCAATGATGACATCATCATCATCATCATCAATATCGTCATCTACATTGTGTTCCTCGACACTGGCTGGAACAACATTGGAATCTGAAGAACTGGATGGCTGTTTTGGCTTGATAGGCCTGTAGTTCTTCATCAGTTTCTTTGCTGATGCTGTTTTCCGGTGCGTTGTTTTTGCCTGCTTGTTCGGTAACAGCGCCCACAATGTTTCTACATCGTTTGCACCATCATCATCATTTGTACTATTTCTCGCTGGCATCTTCTTTGCTGGTGCCGTTTTCGCACATGACAATGTTTTTGGCTCTGTCGTCGTCGGTAACAGCACCCGCAATGTTTCTCCGTCCTTTTGACCATCACACTCCATGTCAAACGGAAGAGCATCACTGTTCATTGTAACCTCGTAGCAACCAGGATTCTCTGGGTGGACACCTTCATTCGTTGAACAATTATCGTCATCATATGGTGGATATTCCTCCCCCACGTCCTCATCACTAGCAATCAGCTGATCTGAATCTCTTTCACCTGTATTTATCTGAACTGAAGCCAATAATACTTCTTCATCAATCAAGTGGTCTACTTCTTCCTGAATTGCAGGTAATGGCACATCTTGCTCACTTATGACTTCCTCTACTTCCGTCATGGAACCAGCTCCCGGCTCCTCATTAGGTTCCTCATCATCGACATAAATTTCCTCCACACCAGACCTGCAATGACTAACGCTGCAACTATCGATACGTACTAGAGAGACACTGCATGGTTTCGTAAGTGGCAACTTCAAGACTTTCACAGTGGACTTACTCTTGCAACGGTTTACTTTCCGCTTGGGAGCTTTCTTAGCCAGTGGCGTAACAGTCACAAAGTTTGTCCTTCTGGTTGGATTGAGATTAACATTGCTGCTGTCCATTGCTACGTCTAAGTAAACTGATGGTGCACGCTGCATACCGATAAATTCAGTTTTGCAACTTTCATCAGGTACAGTGAAAGCATCTTGAATCATGGGCATAAGGCCAGATAGAACGTCTTCCTGCGGCGGAGCTTCGCAGTTTTCTGGCTTAATCTCTACAGCATACGGCACCTGCGGAACACCAGTCTCTGTAACTCCAGACGGAATCACAGGCATCCACTGCACCTCTCGGAAAGGTACGTCAACATCGGAAGTAAGTGTGCTGACAGTGTTAGCAGAAACAACCGGAAAAGAAGGCACGTTATAGGGATGTCGGACAGATGCAGCTTGTTGGTGCATAACTGACGCGCGATTTCGTAGCACGGATCTGGCTGTATTTCCGGCCACAAACTGCTGCATTACATCACCGGGATACATGCCCAATGTACCACCACGAAGGTTTGCTGGCAGAGGCATCCTGACTGGTTGGCCCATGCCCAATGGAACAACAGGTGGAATAACAGCCACACCAGAGTTAGAGTTCATCATACGCTGTGGACCAAAGGCTGGTGTGATACTGCCTAACGTACTGTACAAACTTTGATCGTCGTAACCAGCTACCGGTACCGGTACTTGTGGTGCCATCAGACGTACTGTTTCCAGAACAGGTCGATGGAAGCTCACTCTGCCGTCGAAAGCATCTGTTGGAGCAGCACAGAGCCTGGGATTCAGCCGAGCTCGGATGGTGAACTGGTTATACGGATTGTGTGTCATCGTTCTTCTACAAAACACACAAATCACACAGTCAAGCTGAGTTGGCTGGAAAAAAATAACAGTTCGTGAACATTTTCATCTGATCATCATGCACCAAACTTTCTGACAAAAGAATTATAACACTGCCGAACAGCTGATAAAAAAAATTCCTAAAAATGGAATAGATGTTTTAAAAAATTCAAATAAAACTAGAAAAGCAGTCAGAGACCGCAGACCTCCGCCAACGCCATGTTATTCGCCAGGTGGCAGCACCATATTCGGTTTGGCAGCGGTTTCCCTTATGCCCCATTGAAAGCAATGTTAACAAGAATTTCAAAGTGATCCAGAATCCACGATTCCTTCTGGATCACACCCAAAATAATCACTTGTAGTTTTTGCCATTCCCGACATTCCCTGATAATTTCAGAAAGATCCTTCCATAACTTTTTGAGTTATCTTGCTAACACACAGACAAACAGACAGACAAACTCTGGCAAAAACATTACCTCCTTGGCGGAGGTAATAAATCAGTTATGGGCAAAATTTATTTTAAAAATAGACTATATAATTACATGTACCATGTTGTCGGTGGTCACCAAAAATGCAGGCAGGGCCGGATTAACGCATAGGCCAACAAGGCCATGGAATAGGGCACTGCACTTTTAGGGGCCCTGCGTTATGATGGACTAAATGCGGTCAGTTGATTTTCAGAAAAATAATCAAAACTGCTGCCACCAAAGATGTCATATTTTAAGGCTATAATGCACCAAATTCAATTTTGGCTGGGGCTTCATCCCAGACCCTGCTGGAGGAGCTAACAGCAGGAGCTAACAGCACTCCCCAAACCTCCTAGCTGAATTTAAGTGGTTACACACCATGAAAGATACAACCAATTTTTTTACAATGTTGGCTGTTTGATATAATGCTTATAGAATTTTGATGGGTAGTTTACTGCAATATGTTCCGATGTGTAAGGGGGCTCGACAAATATTTGTGTCTAGGGCCCCTCAAACCTTAATTCGGCGCTGAATGCAGGAAAGTTACCACCACGGCAACACGCAAAGAAGTCTGACGTTTCTTAGGAATGCTCACTGTAAAACACTATATTTCTGCTGCATAGTAATTTCATTATATTAGACTGTAGAAATTTTGTGGCATTTTAATTAGGCATTTTACCCTAGGGACACTAAGTCAGTCAAGGTAAAGCAACTTTGGACACGAAATTTTGTAGTGATGGGCATTTGGCAAACAGAAATTAAATGCGTATTTATTTTGTGACTTCAATTTTATCCTGTTCACAAAATTCGCAGAAACCTTTACACGCAAAGAAAATAAAACACCAATTAGTCAATGTCATAAGAAAGACTTATTGTGCAAAGCACATTTCAGGTACAGCCTTTGTTCATTTCGGAATCCAACATTACGCTAGTAGCAATTTCTGTTATTTGTCATAATTAATCACCTACAAAGCAACAGCCTCTAACTTTGCCCATTTCGGTGTACTTAAATATTAAATAATATTTAAGTAAGTAAATATTAAATAATAACAGACACTTCAGTTGCTCTTCAGTGATGCTAACACTGGAAACCATGGAACATGGACAGGTGAAGTATTTCAGTATTTTCTAACCAACCACCAAAATCAAAACAGCCGTCCATTCCTCCACGGAAGGTAAACAAGTAATTTGAGCAAAGCTCACGAGATGCGCGAAAGCCTATAGCAGTTCCTGTTCGCAGGTAATCTTAGTCTATCTCCATCCATTTTGTCGTAATTCACTCTTTTGCAGCCAAAAATCGCCAAAAAAATCACGTTAAATCAATATTTTTAGGGTTCAAGGTCATTCAAGGTTATCGATGTTGACATTCGTAAGAAGCTCCTCATCAG
>Ga0056128_1004161_pt1 | contig 18035 bp, 9 predicted proteins | sample WorMetLIZISLAND2_FD_71113 | JGI IMG/M metagenome (GOLD analysis project Ga0056128, IMG submission 71113) | Marine gutless worms symbiont microbial communities from Max Planck institute for Marine Microbiology, Germany - Olavius geniculatus... ... | reverse complement strand
GGTTATCTCGCCGACGTAATCAACCGTGCCAAATTTTATCTCAATCAGATCAGGGGTTTTGATTCTGTGGGGGGTCGAATTTTTGGCTTTCCCATAAGAAAGAGAAGTCGCCGTTAACACGGGGCTTGAACTACCGTTCAGCCTGTGATTTATAAGCACCCGCAATCTACTCTGTCGGATAACTGCAACTCCCTTCCCCCTACTTTCTTAGCCCACGACGCCGCGCAGCGTCGTAGTCGTAGGAGCGTATACGTCCGGTGTTCGGCTCCTTGCAAAGGACCTGAGCCGGTGCATGAGATCGATCTGTGATCGAATGTCAAAGCCAGACAGCAGAGATAATAACAATTACCTTTTCGGTTTCACTGTACAGTGCATATCAGCTGTTTGGCTTTGATGCTTGTGAAAAGTTAAAATTTTCAATTTCACAAACTGCACCAGTTCTTGTACATAACATACTATGTACATTGTACATCTACGACGGTTGTTTGTGAACAAGCAAAGCGCAAAACTGTTGTTAAAACGTCTGTCCAGTGCCGACATATTATGTGGTCGTCCACCTGACCTCTAACCAGTGGTTAAAGTACGGGGAACGCAAGGGAACGCAGTTTTCCCACCTCTTGCGTTCCCACCTCTAGTTTTTAATGCAAAGCCTTCCCCCACCTTAATTTCAAAAAAGTGGCAGCAAAAAGCCCAAAACCACCAACGGGGACCCAAAGCCAAACTAGCGTTTCCCCACCTATGTATTTATACTTTAACTACCGCCTCTAACTTTTTAGTGAAAAATTTGCGTACCGGTTAATCCTCCCCTGCAGAACATTCACACCTAGGCTTACTTTGTTTTTTCTAGGCTTTTTCGTTTCTTAGTTAAGAGCCGGTACAGGACAAACGGACGGACGGACAGACAGACAGACGGACAAGCAATACCAGCATTCGTTTTGCGGCTTATTACAATCACACACGAAGGTAAGTAGTAATCGTACCGCCTGACGAAGGTGCGACAGTGGAGAGCGTGACACCATTGGGTGGACTCAACGACGTCAGATGTCCTCCGCCGGCTGCGCTGGTCAATGTCGGCAGCGCGTTGATGTAACCTCCTTGTAGCGCAGCAGCCATCAACGACGATGACTGCACCAGTGCATACATAGCAGCGTTGAAAAAAACAGGATTTTTTTAAAAGCCCAGCCCGGTGGGTTGTTTGGGTTGCAGATTTTTTGGGATTGTTTGGGGATTAAACCGATTTCTGTAAAAATGCGCAAGTGGATGGGTTTTGGGATTTTCACAGGTTTTCAGGTGGTTGATTCATATCGGTTTCTGTTTGCTTCCCGCCGGATGAAATATACCAATATTTGCAAATCGGCAAATTCAAATGTTTCAGAAACTTAGTCATACTAAAATATTTTATTATTAGTGGAACAAGAAGCCAGAATTGAATTAAGCGTGGAGTAGGTTTTTGGGTGAGTTTTCAGCGGGTTTTAGGTGGGTTTATCCAAAAAACCAAGAATTATTTTTTTCCACAAACCGCGTGAAACTCACAGACTCTCTGTATCATCTGTATTAGCTCTGTACCATCATCATCTTCTTCTTCTTCTTTATCATTATGGAAGGGCTTTAACTTACACATGACCTGGTAGTCTAACGATAGCGCGTCCGACTAGTGATCGCGAGGTTGCAGGTTCCACTGCCAAGTAACAACCTTGGGCAAGTTGTTCACAGATATGTGCATCTGTCACCATGCAGTAAAATTTAGTACCGGTGTAGTAGAAAATTCGTCGCACCGGAAAATTATTCCCACACGCAGCAGTACGGGTTAGGATTAAGATTAAGGATAGGGTTAAATTTAGGGTTAGGGTTAGTCAGTTATTTTTGTTCGGTTCAGTTTCACGAAACGATTAAGACTGCGACAGACCGAAGCATTTTAAGAGTAGGGTTAAGATTAGGGCTAGGGTTAAGGTTAGGGCTAGAGTTAGGGTTAGCGTTAGTTACATTATCACAATATGGAGGTGGGAAGAATTTTCCAGGTGCGACAAATTTCCCACGACACCGGCCTCACCACCATGAAGATGACGGCAGTATATAGGAGGTTTGGCCCTCCTCCCGTTTATACATGTACTGCACCTGAGTTGTGTTTGCACTCACTGCCGACTCAAAGCCATGGAAACGGAGATGAGCATCGGTCACAGAGCTGTGAGAAGGTACTGTTGACTATGAGCGATTAACCTTTACGTTACCAGATAATAAGCATTATTTCTAGAACCACGACAGCAAAATGTCATATATGAGCAGGCCTATATTCAGATATAAACGATGGAACTAAGAGGCATGTGTACGCATGTACGTATTTTGTATCATGTTGGCGAGTGTTGGGCATTGCACTGTTTGGCACTTGGGCGGCTGTCATGCGTTGTTGCTATAAGAGGATTACAAGATTACAAGGTCGTTCTATCGCAGCGCAGATCAGAAATACCCGTTTGTCCACTGCAGCGCGACAAAAGGTTGGTATTATCAAAAAAATATTTTTAAAAGTTTAATAGTTATGCATAGGTCTTTACGGAAAACCCATCGCAGAACCACGGAGCGTCACCTGCCATGTGTTACAGTGTTACTTGCCACGGTGCCATCCGAGTGACCTGACACAAGTGAATGTGCCGCGCTTTAAGCATAGCCAGTGTCTGGCTGCATGAGAGCTAAGGAAACCGAGATCAGTGCTGCCCCATGTGGGATCTGTGGCTCGGGAAGGACTTTACGTTTTCACATGCGTTCTATGAAGCAAGGGAGCACCATGTTCCAGCAATGTCGTTACAATAACGCGACGCACAGTGACATTGACGAGCGATGCTTACCGGGGCGTAGGCGACGGCCGGGGCGAAGGATGCGGCGCCGCCGGCAGCGTACGGCGAGGTCGGTGATACAGCGGCGGAGCCCGGGCCAGCAGCAGCAGCCGCCGCTCCGAGCGGGCTGAGAATACCGAGAGGCGCCGTCATCTGCTGCATTCGACGCAACTGCCGCTCACGCTCGGAGTCGGCGAACTTCACCACCAGGCTCGACGACGCACCCTGAAAACAATGTACAGTGTCGTTTAACTTCAGCAATCAAGAAAAACACTTATAAGAACATCGAACTAGCGAAATCTGATGCACGGATTCGATGGCCAACGCAAGGCATGTTGCAAAATAATACAGTGTAATAGAGCGTTCATGTTACGACAGCAAATGTGATATCGCCGAAAATGTCATTGAAAAGATCGCTTTTTACTTTTAAGTCAACGATCCTTTGCTGTAAGCGCTAACACTGGTATCCTTTTGAGGCATGCGTTCACCTGTAATTTACCGCACTGCAAGTCAGGAAGATATCGAGTTATTCCCTGATGTCGTAACACTGAAAAACTGCGATTATTTCTTACAAAAGATTTCAGACAACTAGACAAAAACACCCACTCACTATGCCTATCAATCATGCTGTGTGAATCGACTACATGCGGCCGTAGATGACGCACATCCCACATCCGTTTCACATCTCAAGTGAAATCACCCTTCATCACGACAGCAACCTCAACTGCATCGCATGTCTACTAATACTCACATTATTACACATTTCCACAGAATGCACCAGAGTAAGGATTTTTTAAATCCATCAATATTTGGCGAAGACACGCACAGCTTGCCGAATTGTCATCACGTCAAATCTGCTTAAACACTTTTGTTTCTTATGTTACTATACTGCAACGAAACAGCGCGATGAAGACGTTAATAGTAACTGGGACGTTCGTCCGGCATTCGGTATGTAGACAAATACTCGTAATCAGACCAACGACTGTAAATACTTACTTGATAACCACCGAATTCTAACTGAACATGATACATTTTGCTTTGTAAGGTACTGCGTGCCAGCACTGAAACACATTACTGTATACCCGGCGTGTGTAGTAAGCCTATAATACGCTGCGCTCACTCAGATCTCGTACAGTGAAACACCTGGCGACATTCCCAGTATAGTAGCCGTTCCATCGTCACAGCCGCCGTGATGCGTAGTGAAAGCAAGTTTAGCGACCGGACAAAATCCAAACAAAGCTGATCGTCAATAGGATCAGACAGCAGTACTATGTGCGAGCGAAGAAGCCGTCTTCATTCATTATGCTAATATCACACTACATGCACTAGTCGGTCTAACGGGGTAGGCTAAAACCGCGCAATGATTTTACTGAATTTTTTAGTTGTTCTTCTTAAATTTCAGTGTTAAAACGGTCAGTGTGCTTGTGTACATTGTTTTCTTGCTAGTTTTAGTCAGGCTGCCGTACGTGCTTTGACAATCCTCCAGGGGCACGTCTTGCTCGTGTAAACTTTTTTCTGCAAACTTTGATTAATTTATGTGTCTAAGGACTGATCATGTGACTGACTAATTAATTAGTTAGAAGATATCTTAGCAAAGCGTAGACAAAAATCGGTCATATTCCACATTCTGTTAGCTGCATTTTATCTTAAAACATCTGCTCATAAAATTACACACACGCATGCGGTTTGAGTCGTCGTGCGCTAATGACAGTTCGTTCGTGGATACTGACGTAGACGCGATTACGGGAGATGTCATAATACACTGTGTCTCAAAAAAACATCCCCGACGTTTTCGATTGTGATTTAAACAAAACTTATCAGATTCTTATAATTTTTGGTCTGAATATTCGTGCGTGCCATCAAACGACCGTTTAGTTTTTCACCTCACCCAGTGTCTGCTTTTGCGCTACCTAGGGAAATCAGACTAAGCAAAATATGCGTTGAAATATATAAAACGTGAAAAAAAACATCCCCGACATTATCGATCGCAACTTGAAAAAGATTACCAGATTTTCATAGTTTCTGGCGCAAAAAATTTGGACACAACTGGCTATTAAATAACTGTTTACGCTCTCGCTGCACTTAACGTCTGCTTCTGTACTACCTGGGGAACGCATATGAAGCAAAATACGTGCTGAAATGAATGAAAAACGCCAATAAATTCTATCTATCCAGATAAGCGGTTTTCAACAGCCAGTCGGTTACAAAGTTTGGCTGTTTTGTAGCAGTGTGATTATCACATAATGTTCAGGAATGTTTATGAATTCAAGAAGCGACTGGTGAAGTCTGAATTTGTCCGAAGCAGAACATTATCGACACTGCTATCAATGAACACAAAAATCATCTCCGTGCCTGTGTTCGCACAATGGGCCGACATTTCAAGCAGTTTTGATGTAGGCAGTTGAAAAACAAAACAATTGAATAAAATATCAGTCAAAATGTCAAAAAATGTGAACAAAATATGTTTTTGAGCGTTATTTGGATTAAGTAATAATACAGCATTAGATAAAAACGTAATATTTTGTTGGTTTTGGTTTCCCCATGTAGTGCAGGAACCGACACTGGGTGAGGTGGAAAATTAAATAAATGTTTGACGGCCATTTGTCTCTGGAATATTTGTGCCAAAAATTATTAAAATCTGATAATCCGTCGTTACTTTACGATCGAAAATGTTTTTTTCGAGACACAGTGCAGTTTCTGTTGGCATATCACGAACGCGCAAGAATCGTGCGATCATCATCGAGGCAAGGTGATACGAGTCTGTGTCTGCTAGACGAGTGATATTCGTATAAAAAGCAGCAGCTCTATACGCCTGTACTACGCTGCACTGCATGCCAAGAACACGCGAACAGACCACGACTATACCTGCATATGAAATGTTTACTATAAAACGTACATTTTAACCGTCCAAGATCCGATCTCCTAAATTCAACAAATCCTTTATACGGAGGCTTCAAATGTGGGTACTTTTTCGAAACGCATTATTATTAATTGCACGTTGTACACTGACTTCCCAGATGGCAGCAACAGTGATGTCGCGCGTCACGTGAGCATTTCTCAGATTGCTTGTGAATGTTCCATTAGCAAAAGATTTGACTTTGCAACACGTAAAATGCACGAATAAAATGCCTGTAAAGAGTTTAACTTCTCCAAAGCACAAATTACTGCAATTTTCTGCAGAACTATCACGAAATGCTGAAGTTAAAAGTGTATCAAATTTGATGGTATTTAGCCAACGTTTTGCTGAGGTTTCTCCTACCGAAAGTCATTGAAAATTTTCTTGTTCCATACTGCACATTGTGCATGTCAATAAAAAAACCAACTTGGTCTTTCACAATAACATTAGCCAATTAGGATTAGATTGGATGATTTTTGATGGTACAGAACGTATAATAACGCATTTTAACTTGCATTTATCTTACACTATTTTGTGGCATGTCAGTGTCCTTGGCCCATTACTTTGTACGAGTATTTTAATAATAAATTTGAAAAGAAAAACGATAATAATAATAAGCATCATCATCGGCCGATATAAGATGAGACAAGAAAGAAGATCGGTACAAAGCGCGAGTGAAGTATTTGTGTGACTAACCGGCATAGTTTGGCTGCCGTGAAGTGCATTGATGGCTATCACAGCCTCCGCGTGGCTGCTGAATTTGACAAAAGCACAACCTGCACACAACATTCAGCATATCATTGCAACTGACTACCAGAGCTATTCGGTTAGTTATCAGCAAATTAGCTGACCGACGTACCTACGAGTATATGCCTCGTAACCAACCAGGCTGTTGAGCCGTTTATTCATTGCTATTTGTCTCAGCTAAAGTCGTTTTAAAGTAGAAAAGTATGCCGGTTTAGTGCTGACATATTAAGCGGCCGTCCGCGTAACCGGAACTGTTTAAGCTAAAAATGCGACTACTCCTGCCTTGGAGAATGTTTCCAATTTTTGTTTTTCCCCAAGCTTTTTTTCTTCTTAAATTAAGAGCTCGTATTGGACAAAGGGACGGATGGACGGGCATATTAGAATTGCGAAACAATAATGCATTCCGTCGTGGCTGATGACCTTTACAATTACATTCGCCTGCACGTTGCAGATTTCCCGACGACGCTAATGTACTGTTCAGACGGGAAAGAGCAGCATCGGACACGCCTTACAGCGAACGCAACGAGAACCGACAACGACGCCGCAGAGGCTAAATCAACGCGGACGGGAGTCAATGCACTAATGTCTGATTAGTTCGTCATTTGGCGCCAAACCCAACGGCGTCGTGACGACTTAGCTTCATCCGTCCTGCGGCAGATTATCCGTCGCTTTCCTTCTCACCCGAGTCCCCGACGACGCTTCTCGGCGCCTCAGTCGTCGACAAAAATACACGCCCGAGCTATTAATACTGGCGACGCTGGCTGGGTTGGTCACCTGACGTTATATACCTACTCTATTCACACCGTGGACGGGCGTTAAGCAATAACAATGCAAGTGAATACAATGTTTTCTGTACAACCAAATAGTTTTATTATATTATAGGGCGAGTAGCTAAACAGAGTCCAACATCCACCGCACGTTCACAACCCCCACGCTAGTAAACCTAATGTACCGTGTGAACAGAGTAGGCATAACGTCACACAATCGCTGGCTGCAGGGTTTACGGATCAGACGCTATAAATATCATACGTCGAAAGCCAGAACGCGTCGAGAATGGATCTGCAGTTGCTGATAATGACAAAGACGCCACATACAGGCACAGACGACGAACGATATATCAATGTATATCAATGAACGATGTATCAAAATAGGAGCGCGGCTTCCGGCTGTCGCGCGCTTTCATTGACACACGCTTCTATAGGCTGCTATAGCCCCCCCTATATTATGCGTGTATTCTGCGCCGTGATTAACGAACGAAAACGCCGTTTGACATCAACGCTCAGTGCATGTATAATGTTTACCGCGCATTTGTTGTCTACATCGATCCATAGACTGGTTAGCACATTAATATACTGCCGCATTATCTTGCAAATGGCTTCGGCACTTTAGCCATACAACTTGGTGACACTGCGCGCGGTGTTTCAATAAAAGGCACCCCTTTTGTTTTTTTCATAACTCAATCGAATGACAACAAAATTACATGCAAATTCTAGCAACTGCAACTGAAAATATATTAAATCGAAAGGTTTAAACAAAATTTGGCTGCTGACAGTTAGGACCTATTGCGACGCTAGCTCATACGGCGCGTCGACGAAATGATGATGAACTTCGTACGGTTCACTGATGAAAATCGGTTCACCTTGTCAGGCTCCGTAGACCATAAGCAACTCGAAAGGTACGAAGTCGGGTGTTTGGCGAGCCATAAGCTCAACCACTTCGCAATCTTTGTGTGCCAGTGCACTGTTTTGCTGGAAGGTGCAAAAAGTCCAACTATTTCTGGAGGCTCGTGAACGCAATCGGTTTGGAAGTTTTTTGCTGCTCAAACGGTGAAACTTCTACAATTTGTCACCAGTGCATAAACCAAATAAAGTTTACTATCGAAGCAGGGGTATGGCGTTTCAGTAACTGACAGCACCTGTTGAGAGAAGCAAGCTTGTTGTCACTATACATTTCATTACGTCACTGTTACATCACTTCTAGCAAATCACGACTAGAGCCAAATTTGGTTCCAATATTTCAAATAAGTATTTCTTTGGTTACAGTTGCTAAAAATTTTGTGCACGTTTGTCGTTATTCGACAAAAATGTGAAAAAAGTGTTTCATACACCGTGTAGATGCAGCACCGTAAACGCATGTACCCTACATGCAAGTGAGAACAGTGCTGTGCTAAAAAGCATTGCAATTCAGCTGATTGCAAAATACAGCTAAAGAGATCTTCTAGCTTACTTACGTCGTAATATTTAAATCACCCCACATGAAAGTGAATTAACTGATCCACGCAGCAAGTTTCTATCTCGTCGATGCATAGTATTTAAAAACAAAAAAGCAATTGCTAATGGCATGTACTTCGAACTTCTCATCTTAACGCGACAGAGATGATCGGAACCAGACTGCAGAGTTGCGATCTCAGTTCAGTTCAGTTTTGTCGCTCCGTAGGTGCTTTTACAGAAAGATGAAAAGCGGTATATTGTGCCACAGAATTTCAAACAGTTTTGGTCACTAAAGTTGTGCAAAAAAGAATTTTTGAAAAGCTTTAAAAATTGACAATTTTTACGAAGTTTAATATGGTAAACAACGAATTTTTAATATAGGTTATTACGAATAACTTCATAAGGCAAAGTAACTACGACGATACGACGACGTAGGCCCAGGTAGCATAAGGGTGATTATTTGATTACGGGAACGAATTCGTGTCCCACCCGTCAGTGTACTCACAAAAGTGGCGTTTGTCCGGCAGCAGTTGACTTGATGGTTACAATTTGAAAATAAATTGTATGGCAGTAGTCTCTCTGTAAACCTTTCGTGTCTTTTGTTGTGAAACAGAAAGCAACTGCAATGAAACCATAACTGAATATTATCAGTTGCTTCACTACTGTGCTGGTGAAATATTACACAAACATGTCTGCAGCCAAACTCATGTTCTGTGCATAAGAAATATTCAACAATCAACTAGAGTTTTGGGACTGTGCCTATGAAGTAGCCAGTATTTTCTATTGTGCATGACAATAATGTTCAATTGTATACAATTTTGCTTTTTACAGCAACAGATCTTTGCACTGCTTAAGAACTGTTCAAATATCATACCAATATTTGATAGCTGCTAATACTACTACTTGACAGCAGTATTCGATAATGTGGACGAATTACCCCGTAACGGAGTTTACGTGAATTGCTATAGCTGCTTACTGTCATGCATCATTTTGTTACATCGAGATAGTATTTATCACTGCTGCTACTTAATTTGTGAACTTCATACACCATGCACAGTTGGCGAGTGACACTTTTTGAAATTAGACGTGTTATGAAAATTGATGCAAATCTGTCAAAAATTAGTCCCGTAATCAAATAATCACCCATAACGTGTTGTGTCCAACCTAACGCTCAGCTGGTTTCATGCGCATGTAGTAAGATTCGGATTCAGCATTACCTTGCACCTGCAGATCAAGATATAACCGCCTGTGAAACATAAGCTCAAACTTTATTGCTACACTTACAGCTTTCGACTTAATTCATCACCACCTGTAAGTCAATAACGAGGCTCATCAGCGTCAACACCGAACCCCAGTAAGGCTGTTTGGCAAACAAGATAACAAGTTTATTACGAGTAACGGTCGTTAACCTTCCCTGGCGTGGCAAATGACCGTGTCGGCTGCTGATAGTAAAGTTTACTATGCCATGCGCGGCAATGCACTGCTCGTATTATTGCTCGTGTGGCGATCGGTCATTCGCCAGTAAATTGCATTCCGCCTTGTCTCGCGTGCATCTATATCTATGCTAGGCGGCACGCGCGCTCTCTTGTGGTTTCACTGCATGAACCGCGGGTCTGTTTGTGTGTTCGCTATACTCTTCCGCTTACGTCTTGTTGCGTACACGCACTCAAGAATATCCGACTCCTTCGTACAGAACTTGACAGATGAGTTATCATACGCACTGGCTGCACGTTATATATGCCTATCTCTTAAGGTGGTTTTGCTCTTTGTTTTCCCGAGCCTCGGAGTCGGAAAGTGCAAGAAGCAAATATGCATAATAGGTTCTTCCATGGCCTCAGCAGACAAAGATTGATGATGGAGTCTCCCGTCTTGACAGACAGATGAGTCTCTGGTCAGTGGCGTGATGAGTGGGTATTGTGAGTTCTCACGTAAGACGCCAGGCCGATCATTACTGCGCACCGGCGCCCACAGACTGTGCAGACATGCAGCTTGTATCGGACCGACGGACATTCGCTGATTTGACGGCGTCTTTACGTTGATGACGTTTCTGCGTGACACGGACAGTTTGCTTCTTCTCGAAGCTTTTTACTCTTGCAAATTCGCAAATTAGTATAGGGGCCTATACACCAAGACACTCGACAAAGATTAAAGTAAACGCAAAGTGGTGCATTTTTTGCGATGGTCACGATGGCACTATCGTAATAACTCCCGTCTTTGTCCAGCGACGTGAATGGTAAGATTTTTACCTAGAACTTTTTGGTTGCGACGGTGAAAAAATACATACAAATGTGTCCAGTTTTCGAATTTATATCGTAAACGTAAAACGAGTCTATTGTACTGTATATCAAACTGTTCATCGCAAGTCGTAGCTAGAGGCATGCTATAGCCCTGCAGCACTGTTATAGACTCGGGTTATTTCCCATGCGACTGCAGAGCGCATCGCCGACAAAGCGAATACCGATATATGCGCCGCGCAGGCATCAGACCTTGCCATTACCGACCATACAATGTCGTTATTACATTCCACGCAAAGCTTCGGGTATATTCATGCACTGCAGATTTTTTTTCATTCGTCGATTTAGTTACGAGTATCTATTTGTTTAATTTTTTGTCCACTACACGGACTGCAAAATTCGGCAGATGTTGTTGCATTATACGGTAAGTTAAGCCCATCATCTTTCGAAAAAAGGTCAGCAACAGTTGTCAACAATTAATAGTCCGTTGTATTATGTTATCCTGTCTTTTGTTGCCCGGTTCAGAAGCGCACTTAGTGACACGTGACGTAAAACTTGCAATCGAACGATCAACAAACTTGTGCAAAATGAACGAAAAACCTTGGAAGTCCGCATTTAATCATCCATAGAGAAATAAAAAATAATGTTGTAAATCGATTTTTTGGATTGTTTGAAAAAAAACTTTATCACAGAGAACGCTATAGTGGCTACAAATTATTCAGGTCAGGTAATTTCTGGTTGAGTCGAGCGCCTGCATTAAAAACTGGCAATATTTTAACAAGTTACAACACATTTTCTCAATTCCTGTGCAAGCTGCTAATTCAAAAATATAGTCGTGCCAAAAAAAACTGATAAACTGCTAAAACAGACAAATAAACTGACCTTTACTGTTACCGTTCTGGTCGCGCAATATCGTGCACTCTTCGATGGTGCCGTACGAACGGAACAGTTGTCGGACGTCTTCCTCTTGTTGCTGCTTGTTCAACATTCCGACGAACAACTTCCTGTCGTCTGCATGCACACAAGTCGGCAAACACAGCCGATCAATTTCCAGTACGGTTAAGTATTATTAACTAAACTTACGAAATACTAACACGATCGCATGCAGACATGTATAGAGGCTCTGAGCAGCTAACTGGCTATAGTGGAAGCCCCCTACCCAGGAATATTAGGAATAAAAAAGCCACAAAAACATACACTTTGCAAGAAAACATCTTAATGAGGTTAGCGAAACGAAGATGGTTCCGCGCAAGTCACAAAATTAGCGCTAAAAATTGCAGGTTCAATCACTCGTGGCCTCTAGCTTAAAAACTGAGCACACAGTAGTACATTTTTCAGGTTTAATACGATAATTACATGCATTTTAAATGTAGTATTTAAACGGCACAGAGGGTAATACATTTTATGAAATAAAGAGAAGACTTTCTGTGAAGGTCTCTGGCAAGAGACCACCTTGCCCCTTCGTTAATGCGGCACTGCATATTAACATTCATTATCGATAAATTAGCACAACATGTACTACGTGTTCCGGTTCAAGAAGCAATAATTTGACAGTTCGAGTCATCGAATTAATCTGCCAGAAAGCGGTATCAAATGTTGTCTCTCTTTCTTTTATAACAACAGCTCGCCTCCTTCTCCGTCAAGGTTTCTTGGGGGCAAATAAAGATACTCAAAATTTCTTTTTTTGCAGGTTAGATTCACGGCAGAGATGACAGCAACTGTTGGGTGGAAAGACAAAGCTAGACTTCTCAGCGGTGATGGTAAATCTTGTATCAGAACAGTCATTCCAGCAGTCACCGACAAGTTAATGCCAGTAAACCACTCAGGCGCTACCTTAGCTCTGCTGCTGCTACTGCCGCTGCCCAATTCCTGGCTGCTGCACTAAGCCAGCAGCGCCAGCGACGAAAGTGCCTCGTCTGACTACGCAACAGAAAGTGCCTGCTAGCAGAATCACGCTTGACCGATGAGAGAAAGCCAGCGCCAACGTCTACAGACGAACTGGTGCGCCATGGACAGCTGGTCTTAACTAAGCTCCAGACGGCACTGGCGAACGAACGCGCGTCCGGTTTCCATAAATATTTTACCGCTCTCTTTTCAACTCGTGGCAGATGTTCCCACAAGTTACAACTGAACGGGAGAATTGCCCGTGTCCGGTTCTTTACACGTGCACGGATGAACACGAACGTCGCCGAGAAGCAAAAAAAACACCTCAGCGACCGCACGCTATGCTAGGCCTATATATAGCCACCATCACGCTATGTCGCTTGAATTGCTCATAATGGTCGATGACTTAAAAGGAGGATCGTTATGACTGACAAAAATTTGAGTTCTTCAAACGAAAGGTAACACGGCAACTGTTCGTTGCTATGTTCTGTTGCATCATTCACCATGTTATAAACCTACGTTCCAGCTCGAAGTAAAAAAAAACCGCGAAATGCGCTCAAACAAATTCTAGTCGCTGTCGTTTCCAAGAAACGGTAAAAGACATGGTAGGCTACTAAAAGTCAACAACACGGCAATGACAAAAATGTAAGCTTAACTTATAGTCTCCACATCAACTGGCAAATTTGCAAACTTAACTGACCAATAACAAATAAAGGGAGGGGGGCTAAAGTTTACAACACAAGTTTCAGCCTTTCCAAAAATCTAACGGTTAAAATATTTGTAAGTTATGAAGTCAAAGAGCTGTGAGAAAGGCAGAAACAACAAACTGAGGCACAAGAAGTATTCTCTGTATAGTCCTGTCACGGAAAGTGAATGACACGCGATAAAGAAGCCATCGAGTCTCATTCTTAAAAGACTCGTTTTGGCTGTCATCACGCAACGTCGCGTCTGTTCGAGGTTCACTGTAACAGTAACTTGAATTCTTCAACTTTTTGGAATTAACAGAACTGCCATGTTTTGATCTGATCAGCAGTCTGCACCAGTCAACGTCATATACACACATATAGGCCTATATAAAGGTGTATAGGCGGTCAAGACCAATTTTCAAGCATCTGCAGTAACAAACGAACAACAAATTTGTCTGCATCTGCTGCCGTTAAGCTGCTATCGAAAATGACGAGTAAGCTGCCTATCAGATAATAACGGTATTGATATACGAATTAAGGCTGTAAAGGCTAAAGTGGAAAATATCTGATCCTACCAATGGCAATAGCAGTGATGAAGTTTGGGGCCTAATATTCCAAAAATAAACGTTATTTGCTAACTTAATCGATGCAGAGTACTCAGCATTCGCACACCTTACTTACTTTTTAAGCCACGCAGTGGCATTGCAGTGTACTAGGCCTACATGAAAAGAATAACGAGATAAATTTTTAATGCTACTACTATACCATCTCGGCATACAATACTGCATTAATACTGCGGAGACAACACGGGATTGCTTCTTCCGAGTTAATTCTATTATATCTTTTTTACAGTACGGTAGGCTACATCCACGCCATATCTCACTCGTTAGCTTCAGCAGCAGAAGCAGCAGCAGCAGTAACAGCTGCGCACTCTCTCTGCTCAGCCTTCGATTAAATTTCGCCGTGAAAGCAGATGTCTTGATGGAGTCGCTCGCTCGCATAATTATGACACGCGTGATCACTGCTCAGCCCGGCGTGCAGCTGTTTGAAGTTGAACGAGTGTCCATGATCTGATGCAGTTACTTACTTAGCGTCATGCAGATAATCAAGCGCGACCTACGCACGCGTCCACTGCAGCAACGAGGCCAAGGACGCCTGCTGAATCAGTCAGGGAGTCCTATATAACAGCATAGAGTGTAGGTCTCCACGAGTCAGTCTGTGTCTGTGATCCTGGTCAGCGTTATCAGCCGTCAGCGCTTCCCGTCTTTGTATTTATTTTACACGCCGCACCGGCCAAGCGCGGACATGCAGCCGGACACCACCGGATGTTCGCCGGTCAACTTATGCGTTCAACCGCTTTCTCTTCTGATCGGCTGCTATATTCATTCGCGTGGTCGCTCGGTCTGCATTTTACGTTCGTTCAATCCGATAGCAACTTGACGCACAACATCCAGCATGCACATTACGAAAAACGTAAAGGCTTTTCCCGGGCCACAACGCCCATAAAGGACGCTGATCTCCGTTTTTAGCCCTCAGCCAGACACCAGCTTACATTGCAAGACCACGGATGCGAAGCTAGCGCATCGCGTAGTGTGCCTGTTTACGTCCCCGCCGGCTTTCGCTGGTACTCATTGCGCCAACCCACGCCGGGATGGCCTGGCTGAGTTGACCTAGAATGCACATAAAAATGGAGCTGGAAACCAGTTGATATAGTATAGTTTTCCAAATGCCGTTACTACATATTGTGCGGCTGACTAAAAATGACGGCACCTAGGTCACGCCAAATGGCCTAATAAACTAACAACGTAATAAGTTTCCGAATATATTTAACTCTCATTCTCAGCTGGATTTTTTTGCAGCTTGTCTTCAGAAAACAGATTAAAATTCTGCGTAATAGCAGTAGTTGAGACTATTCCACTGAGCACGGAATGTACAACGCCAGTTGAGGTTTACGTTTCAACAAACTCTCCAGAACTGCAACTTTCTCTACTCTTTAACTTTCTGCTCTTGCACTACACGACAAATTTATATAAATTCAATCATTAGAAATGCAACCTGTGTCCCTGTTTGTCAGAAAAGTCCAAAAGAAAGCTACTATTTATAGCGTGACAGCAGTGTTAACGCATTTTAAAAAACTCATATTTTTAATAAATGCACATAAACCTACACTGTAATTCTAACAGTTCTCATTCTATTTAATTAAAATGTCGACCGAAATATTTCTGTACATGCCGAACACCGGTGTTGGCACATTCTACAAAACCAAGACGCATAAGGACCTATGCAATCACTGACCATGGAACAAACCACGTAGCGACAAAAAACCCATCGAAGTGTTTGCGCACTTTTTGTGTGGAGACCCGCATCGAGTTTAATAATACTGGCCATCATCGAGTGCAATGTGTATAACTCTATTGACGGCGATTACTCTAACTGCAGCCCATCGGCAACAAGGACAAACATTGCAGACCCGACGTCGCTCGTGAAGCACTAAACACTGTACAGTGTACACTGTTTTCATCTGTAGGCCTATCAAATGTGCCCGTCTGATCTCCCTGTTCCTTCTAATTTGGCGGTCAGCAAAGATGTGTAACTTGCACGCTACTTTCTTATATGCTATTGATTAAATACTGTACTGTAATTGCACGTATAATGTGCTGGAAAATGCAGCTTCTGTTATCCCAGTTGACCAACATTCAACTCGCACACACGCACGTATAACAGGTTACTTCTAAAAGAGTAAAAAAATAATTCGATGAACTAAACGAGGCCAAATGACAATTCGTGAAACTTCACTACTGATGGGCTTCAAGAAGGGCTTCTAGTCTATAAAAAGTCTAGCTCCAGCAATCCTAAAATATTTCCTACCTGACCCAAGTACGACAACCACGAAAAAATGGCTCGGTACACTAAAATCCGACAGGATGTGGACTAAAAATCAGTGCGAATGCAGCTGATCGCATGCAGAAAAGGCCGAGCGCGCTTGGAGTGCCAGTGCAGTGCAGTTACTAGTGTAACTTGTTACCAGGAAGCCAGGCAACGTGACACGTGCGTAAACAAGAAGCATACTACAGCACGAGACGTCCGTCGGAACAGACGCCCTGCCCAGCCCGGTAGTCGTAAATCGACAACGATGCTCCGAGCCAACCCGACCTCAACACAGCCTCATGCAGTAACTACACGCCACACTTCCAGAGTCCAGACCACGACTTCCAGCCCAGTAGCAGAAGCACGAGCGAGTAATTGAATTCAGGCGCCGCGTCCAACTTGGCGGCGGAATGAAAGCAGAACGATGTTTTAATCGACGCGCCGGGCGAGAATACGACATGGACGCGGTTTCTCTCTCGCTCTCTCTCTCTATCTCTGACTGTCCAAACAGAGATGGATGGGCTGCAGCGAGGACTGACAATCAGCCTGGAAGACATAACTAACTGTGAAGCAGGCAGGGCAAGGCGTGTGCCGGGGCGAGGACGATCTCACTGACCTCTAGGTTCCTCCTCCGCGTGCAAGCGCCGAGTGACGCTGGACATTATATTGATCCACCGACCGAGCGACCGACCGTACCTAAAGTTGCAAGCGGCCATAAAACTTGCGGCAAGAAATGGACTTGACGGAAAATCGATGGCGACGCCGACGGCATCGGTCGCACGCCGGCCTAGCGTGGATGACCGCAGATCGATCAACTTGCAGCGAGATTCGCCTGTAGTTAGTTGCACGGAGCCACGTCTCGAAAACTTACAACAACCGACATATCTAAGAACTCATTTCTCGAGCTGCACTCAACGAACGAATCTTCGCAGTACTTGAACCACATTCTAGCTCGCACCGGTACTGTTTTTGCAACTTTTGGCTCCAGTCGTGCGTCACAAAGCAAACGACGCGGAAGTCTATGCCACTGCCATCTGAGGGTGGTTCAACTACGATAAGCACTAGAATAAATTCATCGCGAACACGATAGTAATATTTTACAAGAAACTTGGAATGGATTGACTCTACAGCAATGATGTTCAATTAATGCTTTCAAAAAACGTCAGCTGCCATATGGGATCACACAAGTGAACGACGCGGGTGAAAGAGCCCCGCCTCAATCCCAGCCCGACATCATGGTATTCCATTTACATACCCTAAAATGACGAAGGCTGAGTTGGCTTTGATGGTTTTACACGTACACTTGGTTTACCCGTCGGCAGAAGGTCGCCCATTTCAAGTGGTAATCACGAGGCCTGGCATATGGTAACTTCGTTGATCGAGTGCAAAGCGTTAACCACTCATTTTCACGTAAACTTACCTAATTACAGTTATTATATTTAATATCGGGATTGTGACACAGATGTGTGCAATTTTGCATGCAGCACGAAAATATTCGGAAAACGTCGACAGCATCATCGTCTAATGACAGTGCAAATCCGATAACGACACAGATGAAATCGTAATACAATACAATACAATACAATGAAAAATTTGCACTCAAAAACTGACAAACACACTGTCAGTTTAATCTAGCACATAAACTAAAAAGAACTGAATTGTTTAAAAGAAAAATGAAATGA
>Ga0056128_1004160_pt1 | contig 18036 bp, 10 predicted proteins | sample WorMetLIZISLAND2_FD_71113 | JGI IMG/M metagenome (GOLD analysis project Ga0056128, IMG submission 71113) | Marine gutless worms symbiont microbial communities from Max Planck institute for Marine Microbiology, Germany - Olavius geniculatus... ... | reverse complement strand
ATAAACATGCTTCAAGGCAGGAGTAACAGGTGCGCCATATTTTGGGTCAAAAGGTCAGGGTTAATATTGCGCAGTTCAGAAGCGGACGGCCGCATAATGTGTTGTTGGCACCAAACCAACATATTTTTACACCATGGGCCATAAAAATTGTGGCAATTTACTTTACCTTATCTTCGCCAATTATTGACCGATTTTCAAAGGACAATTTGCAATAATGTGATTATTATATATCCCCCACCCCGTAAATAAGTCTCTACACTACCTTGTAAAATATAAATGTAAAGAAAACTAACGATAATAGCAAACGTTTAAGTAAATGAAAAAAACACTTTATACCTCAAATGTTATATTAAGATCTATTTTTTCCTAGTACGCTTTCGATGTATAAATGTTGGACATTAGGCTACTATGGTGTAGCAGATGTATGCCGTATTTCAAAAGACGGTGTTAAGGATGCCGTTTGGCATACGTTTTGTTCGTTGATTTCGTAATGTTTTTAGCATTTTTTAGTCCTTAGGCGTATTGTTTTGATGTTTTTGGTTTGCATTATGTGATTGTGCTGCAATTTGGCGTTTTTAATAAATAATAATAATAATTGCGGTGAATGATCCGTATATGATATTATACTGTGTTCATTTACCAAAATATTTGCTTGTTATTGTCGTTGTATATTTATATTTCTTTTATATTTTACGAGGTAGTGTAAAAACGCATTTATGGTGTGGTGGGGATATATAATAGTCACATTGTTGAAAAGTGTCCGCACTGTCTGCATCCGCAGAGTGTGCCATTGAAAAAAAATCGAAACAAAATCGGGCAATACACCGTGTCCGGAAAAAAACATCCCGAACATTATCGACTGTCACTCGAAGATGGGTTTACTAATTTTAATAATTTTGGTATTAATATTTCTGGCACAACTGGCCATCAAATGACCGGTTATTTTACCACCTCATCCAATGTCTGCTTTTGCACTACCTGGGAAAAACTGAACCAACGAAATATGCAATGAAATAAACAAAAATACGTCAAAAAGCATCCCCAACGTTATAGATTGTGACTTAAAGATAGATTAATAGATTTTGATAATTTTCTGTGCAAATATTTTTGACACAACTGCCCATTAAATGATCGTTTTAGTTCTTAACCTAGTGTGTGTTTCCGCACCACCTGGGAAAACCAAACCAAGCGATATGTGCATTGCAATGAACAAAAAAACTTCAATAAATTTTATATCTTCGGACCTGTGGTTCCTAACAGCCAGTCGATTACAAGGTTTAACTGTCATACAGCACTGTGTCAACCAGATGACCTTCAAGAATGTTGATGAATTCAAAAAATGACTGCTAAAGTTTGGATTGGTCAGGAGCACAACATCACTGACACTGCTGTCAACGACAGGAGAAACCATCTCTGTGCCTGTGGTCACGTAATAGCCTGACACTTAGAACATTTTTACTGTAGGCAGTTAAAAACGGACAGTTGGTTGAACCGTCATCCTAAGTGACAGAAATGTGAAAAAATATGTTTTATGTCTTGTTTTGATTAAATAATAATGCTTCCTTGGACACAAATACAATATTTTGTTAGTGCTGTTTTTCCCAGGTAGTGCAAAAATAGACATTGGGTGCAGTGGGAAATCACACGGTCGTTTGATAGCCAGCTGTGTCAGAAATATTCTTGTCAAAAATTATTAAAATTTAATAATTCTTCTTTAAGCTACAATCGAAGATGTACAGGATGTTTTTTTCCGGACACGGTGTAATTACTAATGAATGGCGATGGACAAAAGTAGGGCCACGTTTTTTGGCCCACTCTGTACTAATATGCTACGTAGACTACACATGACTGCGATGACTACGATCTACGATTATAGCATTTTCCATGTAGACCCTACGCTTTAATGGCCCTGGTCGACTTTGCAAGAAACATGCTCATTGACCTCAGATATTAATTTCATTATTACGAACACACACATGACGATGCGAACCTTCGATGAAAGACAAAGTTGCAACCAGAACGAGTGCGGTGCATCCCGCTTTGACGATGAACATGACGCGATATCGCAAACTTCACATCGAATCTTTTCCTAACAGCGCGCTGACAAATTGCTCATTTTCGAACATCTCTAAAGCCTTCACATCTCTGGCGTCGCGTCTACGGACGCCTATTGCGCGACTGCTGAGCCGGTCCTTATACAAACCTCGTTATAAACATAGAACGCTCGATGACATTAGATGCATGTTAGGCCTAAAGCTCACTTCACACCTACGATAACGCCCAATGACTGCAGTTTTGCGACAAGTGCTATTAGTGTCAGTTAACTACAATGAATTTAGCTTTGGCATTGTCACCACATAATTATTGCATAAAAAGTCGTATCTAATAAAATGTATAAAGCGATAATAAAAACATTTATTTTCGGAATATTTTTAGCAAATTTTTGTGTAAATATAACATCGAAAACGTTTAATTTTTAGTGGTTCTCTCGATCAAGTAGCAGATATCATGACTGTCTTCCACAGAGTTATTATTCTGTAGCTGCGCAGATTGCTAATTTGAAATTAATTAATTAATTAACTTATGTACGAGTATTAACTTAGCTACTTTCTTTTGGGGTTACATTCTTCAAAATTTACCAGAAACATTGCATATTTTCTTTTTTGTGTAGGCTATATTTGTGTATTTTTTTGCAATGAATGTTCACATATAAATGTTATTTTTAAAAAATAATAACCTTTTTTGGTACATATTTGCGTAAACATTAACAAGAAAAATGACAAAATTCAATCGTTAAAATACTAAACCAATATCGAAAAAACACTGACGTTTATATTATTAAATCGATTCATGATAAAAAAAGAAAGATAGCATAACGAATTATTTTGTATTTTGCCTTTACTGTGCAAAAGCTAATCAACCAGAGTTAATCTGATTAAAGTATTACATTTATTTGTACGTTGGCAGTCAAAAGTTGTGGACTGATCTTTAGCGTTGTCGCGGCGAGCGTACATAGTTGCCGACATGGAGGGCGCGACATTCCTAGCGTCAGAGAGATGCGGCGGTGGCGGTTGCAGCGACAGTGACAACAGCTTGTCAGCCATCTGTTACCGTTGTCAGCATCATCATCATCATGACCGAGCCCGTACGACGTCACGTCGCAATGTAACCATGGCGTACGTGTGTTGTTAGTCGTCGGCGTTTGGCGCCAGTGTCTGGTGAGTGATCGCCAATCATCATCACCCTTCAACCACGACGCATTTTGGCCGGCCGTTGTCGTCTGTCTGTCGTCTGTCGTTTGTAACGCATGTATTGTAGCTAAACGGTACGTCGTAAGGAGTCGACAACGGTACCGTTGGACAGGGCGATGACTTTTCATAATTTCTATATATGCTGTCAATAGTAACCATGTTTCTATCTGCAGCGGTTTGGCCGCGATTTTGAATGCAAAGTTGCTGCTTGCACCCACATACACCAAATTACCGTATCGTATCCTAACATTGATTGTAGCATTCGTTACAGCAGCGTCACGGTAGCGTATATAGGACTGTACTCACTCTGGGAAATTGCTTTCTTTCCGCGACCGGAAGTCGGACGCTGGGCTTCGAGTATAGCCGATGCGGTCGTCCCACCCAAGCGGCAGCTGGGCTTTTTGTATTCGTTTTTTTACTCGTTCATTTGCAGCATGTTAGGCCTACCTGTCCCCAATCTTAAGGGCCAATTTATAGAAGTTCGTAATCCGAAAATCTTTAGAAAACAGCAAACTTCAAAAATTGGAAAAAACTGCATTTAACAAAAAAGGAAAGTAATATGGTAAATTGCAAAATCGTTTATCGATGCTGCCACCTGGCAAATCATAAATAATCTTCTTTCGTAAGTTGGGAGCAATTAGATGTTTTATGTATGGGTTTGGGATAACCTCTAAATATCCCCCTTTCTGTGGGAAAGCATCTGCGTTGATATATGTGTATGTACTGTATAACAATAATAATTAAGTTCAAACAATATAATAGTTTAATAACGCAACTGATAACACGCACGTCGAGCATACTGACTGTACATCAAAACATGTATGACGTACAGGCAGCAAACGTTAGTTAGCGCTGCAATTATCAATGAACATCATCACAAACATTAACGGTATAAGCCTAATACAAGTAATCATCATCGATGCGATGAAATCACGGCGTGCCGCTGTCCGTGCAACCAGTTGCAGTCGTGTGTGACGAGTTTCGGTTGCGGCGACAAACACGCCGCGCATTCAGACAATGAAATCGTTGCGACAACCGTATAAAATATAAAGTTGGATCATGACGGCAGGCAGCAACAATAATTGCAGTTAGGCTACTCTGCCACCCGCAAAAGCTTCATTACTTTCGTGACATTTTTTGCGTTATCGCAGTGCCATTTTAACATGTGCAAGCGTTCATTTGTATTCGAAGATTCTTGTTAAACGACTGTAGGCTAATTAGCTGCATCGGAACATTAAGCCTAGTAATGCAACCCTTCACGCTTTTTCGTTATTCTTTTCATCGTATCAGGACCTGGCTTGCAATTTTGCAATTTCTGTATTGCCATTTTCTGTTTATTGCCAATGGCGTTTGACTGTTCAGAAATGAAGCATTACTTACGTGTAATTGCTTACAGTGCTACTTGTAATATTATAGACATCATCCGTGTTATCTTGTTCGCATCCTTAATTAAAACTGGCACAAATCTCCGCGGTCGTTGCAACGATTTCACACACTGAATACATGGTGCGATTAAAAAAACTCTGCAACGTCGATCACAGATGTCGTTGCAGCGAATATCGCACCGTGTATATTCACCGTATACCGATAAACAAAGACAAGTTATAGTCGTCATTATGAACGTGCGAGCAGCAATATTTTACATAATGCACAACGATATCATACAATCAATCCGATCTTACTTACAATTACCAATCATCGAAGTACAATATACAATAGGCTTACAGATTGCACAATACTCTGAATGTCCGGCAGTCTTTCAAGTTGCGTAGACGATGAACAGCAATAGAAATAGGCCTATGTTAGGAGTCATTCCGCGTCCACGCCGAGCGACTATAATCTTGACTGACAGTGTTACGACTCGCTTTATATCGTTGTCTCTGTTTCTACGAGGACTCCCACTATCGCTTACTTTGTCATAATGTTTCTTATGATTTTTGGTAAAAATTCGAATATCGCCCAAAATAAACACAGGAAACTGACTGCCAGTTTTATTACTGCTAGAAATAGGAAATGCACACCGTGCTGTCTCATGCACTCAGTACAGAAACAACAAGAAACCACAAGTCTACGTGGGGCGGATGAGCTACATGACTTACTTGGTAAAAAATGAAACTGCAACTGCATATCTAGGACTACAGGAAATGCAGCGTAGATCTGAGCGACTTTGTCTTTCGAAAGCTAAAAATGTCCAGAAAATAACTTTCTCCATTTCTCTTTGTCACGGTCATCGGACAACTTCATTTTTCTTTTGTTTACGCTGCTCAGACAAACGAACGACGCAACAGCGCTACGTTGACGAAAATAAGCCAACAAAATTGGCGACCTTTGGCATTATTTGTAATCATGCACGTAAAGTTAGTATGCTGAACATGGAGGTAAATGGAATGGACGGAACAACTTGTCACAGTTACTCAACACTCCTGATTGAAAGTGATTAACAGCTGCTGGACTTGAAGAAACGTGCTTATACCTTTATTCCCCGTACCGGTAACCAAAAGTTTCAAACATAATTAGTCAGCGAACCATCAAGTAAAACACTTGTGGTTATCATCACGTAAAACATCAACTATGTCAGTGGCGTGTTGAAAGGAACACTCTCACATAAACTTCTTGGTATTGGCAATGTTTTACACGCAAATTTGAATAATAGTAAAACTCTAAAATTGCGTTTTTGTCGCCACAATCAAGCAAAATACATCAATATGCACATCAAATTACAAAAAATATTCAAACCTCGTTTATTTTAAGACAGGACACCAGACATCCGAAAAAAAGAAAAAAACAAAAGGCCTGTCGGTAAAAAAAGTAGGAACGAAAGACAGAAGAAGGAAAAAAACGAAAAATATAAATGAAAGAAACGGATGAAAATAAAGTAAAGGAAAAGTGGGGATAAAAATTTGATTTCTTGACGAAATCTGTGATACGCCACTGAGCTTTTTTTTCCTAAGTCAATGGTTACAATAAAGACACTAGCACGTGGTGCAATAAAAACGATTTAAGTCAAATTGAAAATTAAAGAAAACGCTATCAGGCCTATCATACCGCAACTGAAATATTTTATCTAAATTGTTTGATGACTGCAGCGTCTTTCATTAAGAGTTAGTAGCAATAGGTATTTAGCTTTTGCAACTTACGTGGTAAACGCAACACAGTCAATTATTATAGACAAGCGGATAGGTCGCTGCGCTCTCTGTCCGCTTGATCTTTGCCATAGTATCGGCCTGCGGCCTCAATTTTCGGCCTTTCGGGCCTCAACTCGGCCTGCGGCCTCCATACTCAGTGCTGCAGTGTAGCAAAGCACTGCAGCGTAGCCGCTAGCTATAATGATGCTCATGATGTGTCATCATGGTGACGACGTCTATATGACGTCACAGTTCAATTTTCGGTCCTTGCCTCAACTCGATTCAAGTTCCTTACCAGCATTATGGGCGCTTCAGTATCCTCGCGTTGTTTAATTCATCGATTAATTGCATCGATGCACATTAATATTTATGATGTCCATGTTGAAGCATTGAATTTTGTGACATCACGATGCATCGATGCAATCAATCGATGAATTGAACAACGCGAGGTATGCGCTGCACCGCTGATGATGCGTCACCATGGTGACGACGTTTATATGACGTCACAGCTCTGCTGTGACCGAAAAGGCGTAGCTGTAAAAGTTTAGAAAAAGTGAATTTTTTTTCAAATGGACGACCCCTGAGCGACATATGACCTAGCCCATGTCCCGGCCATGTAGGACACGGATCTGCATGCAAAATTTCACGGCCATAAGTAGTGCCGTTTAGAAGTTATTGGCGGTCGCAACTCTCAATTATTATTATAGATAAACCAGATAAACACTTGTACCGCTTGTGTCAATGGTCGACACAATACACGTTGCCAATTTAGTTGCTACTACAACATGAAAACGCTTTTAAATTACATATAGTACAACATTATTACAATTGTTGTAGCTACGAATGCAATAATTCGTTATTTTATATTGTGATAACCAACGGCGATATCACGATAAGGCTTGCACTAAAAGTCGCAGCCGTTAGTCTATAACTTTGATTACATTTCATCATAAAAATATACATAAATATAAATATCGCGTTAAAATCATCAGTAATTAAAGCGATACTTTCAGTATCAGCTGATGCCGATGATAATGATGACGATGATACAAGTTGGAAAGTAAGTAATGATAACGCTGAGAACAGGGTACGCAGCTGCTGCAGCTGCTGCAGCAATGGCAATCTCTCACATCGGCACGGCACACAAACCTCTCAGAGATTACTTCACGGGGTTTGCACATTGTGCACTAAAATAAGATCACAAAACCTGCAATCGAACAACTGGAAGCGGTTGCCGTCGACTCTGTTTATACCTGACACAATGAGTTTATCACAGAGCAGAACGTGGCGCTACAGAGTGCAGAAAACTTTTTATTATGTTCGACGGGTTTACGCAGAATAGATTGTTTTACTGCAGTTTTGCCGCATTTTACTGCACACATGTGCATGCTATATATTACAGTGACCAATGGCGTCGTAGTCGGAAAAGCAAGATTGCCTGCCCTCCCAAAATTTGGGCTGTCAAAAATTTGTCCGGAAATCTTTACTGTGTCGTAAAATTTTTGTCCGAAATGTAAAATTTGGGGCCAAAAAGCCCCCATTTTTGAAAAATTTAACACAAAAATTAAAAAAATTTGAGCACCCATGATGCCATCTGTCGGTAATCTGCAAAGTCTGTCAGAAAAACTGCAACTTTTTACCCCCGCCCACTTATTTTAACTCAGGACACCGGCCGCTGACAGTGACGCCGTCATTAGGCTGCGGCAGCGACTGCGTCAGCTGGGAGAAGCAGCAGCAAAGCAGCTAGACAGCAGCTAACAGCCACGACGACAGCGGCTGATATAACACCGCCGGCGCTGGCTGCTCTTCTGGATGACGACGAAGAAGACGACGGTGGAGCGGCGGCGGCTAAGTTTAGCGAGTCGGACCAGTGGGACCGGGCCGTGCTGCGGACCCGGGCTACGCTCGACGGCGTTGGTCGTGGCACCGAGGCGGCAGTGTCAGACGCCGGCGGTCGGCGTCGCCCTGTAGGTGCGTTAGACGCGTGCACCCCGCGCCGGTCGGTCGCCCCCCGGTCTCGGTAGCGTGTCGCCGGCCGCGCCTCGTCGCTGCTGCTGGCGTCCCGGTGGAAGTAGTGAGGATCACGACGTGCAGCGTCTATACGCATGCGCAGAACAAATGACGCACCGTTCCCCGTGATCATTTCACCGACGGGAACACACATTAGGCTACTCATTACTCAAGTTTGTATTTCATGCTTCACAAAGTTCACTCGTATAATATTATTGCCCGGCCAAGTAATAAGCCGCCATATGCATCGTGTTCGTCTGTCTGTCATTCTGTCTCGTTCGGGCTCTTAACTCAAAGACTGCATAGAAAAACAAAGGTTAACCTATAAGTTCTCCGGGATAAAAGTAACTCGTGTGCCAATTTTTAGCTGAAACGGTCAAAAGTCAGACGGACGGCCACACACTATGTCGGCACTTGGCCGACGCAGTTTTCTGGTTATACCTGCTGTTGCAAGTAGCAAGTTTAAATAATTACACTGAGTATGAACTACAGTAAAAAGGCATTATTAGCAAAGAAACCCTTATTTTTTATAACCACAAGCATAGCGTTCTCGACACGTTTAATCTTGACATTATCTCACATCACGTCTTGACATCATTAACGGAGCACCTTTACATGAACTCCCCCAAAACTGACAACAAGAAATTTGAGCTAATGCTCACGAGACGCGCGAAAGCCTATAGCAGTTCTGGTTCAGTAGTTTAGCTGAAAATTGGGGTGTTCAGGCTAAGTTAATACACAAATATCAAATTCTCTATCTAGATCGCATAGACCTAACGATAGTTCCGTCGCGCCATCTTGTGAATGATATAGACTTGTGTCGCAGCCCGAAATAGCCGAAAAAAATCCATAAAATCCCCTATCTTGGCGTTCAAAGTCATTCAAAGTCATTGAATTTGGCGCCAATCGAGAGCCAGTGTACGACTTCCTATTAGTGATTAATAATAACCTAGGCGCTATCTCGCACCGTTACTGAGATACAGCGACTTATTGCCCAAAAATCGCAAATTTTGCCCACCCCCTCTCGTTTAGCGCCCTCGTTCGGGGTGACCACTTTCGAATTTATGGAAAAGCTTTACGGTTCCCGAAACTAAAGTCGCAGCCGATGGTGAAGATTTGGTGATCCTATCTGGCACCGTTTTTGACTGATCCACCCATGTGACAGACGGACAGAATTGCGATAACTGAGACACGCTGAAAGCAGTAGCTGCTTTCGCGCGTAAAAATTAAAACATCAATACTATGCAACCGAAAAACGCATATATAGACTACCGTTAGAGCCGGTCTGGAGGAGAGGCGTGGTGAATAGAATGGAAGTACTGAGTCCGGCTGAGCCGGTGACATCGAGCGCCTGGACACGCGCTATGTATGTCGTAGCCGTCCTCAAACCGCCAATGTTCAACTCACGAGCTTCCTGCATCAGCATCATTCACTTAAAGGTTGTACATGCCCTGTACTTGATATAACGCCGCTTACATGACCTACGTGAGTATAACTCCTGACCAAGAGCATTTTAAAATCTCGGCAGTGTCAGCTGATTGGCATGGCATGAGCTAATCATACCACAGCGCACTATGCGGCCATCCATTGCCCGCATCAGCGAATAGTTGGACCCATGGTCTGCAGCCAGCAAACACACCATCGCCCCAATTAGCCTGCGAAACTGCTACTCATTTTCCATTCCGTCGAGGACAGGAAGCTGAGTTGTCCTGAGTATGCGGTTGATTAGCAACTTAACAAAAACCTAAAATGAGGTGTAAATGCTCACGAGAACCAGTTTCGCTATTAGACCGGACCCACTGAAAAAGCTTACAGCGCTTCCCTGATATTTTAGTTGAATTTAGAAAAAAGGTCCTAGGAAAGAAACGAAGACGAAAAAATGATAAAAATGAAAAGTAAAAGGGGAACAAAAAATGAAGAAAAAAACGAGCGAAACTTGCAGCAATGGTTTAAGTGGGACAGATGCCACTGTGACAATGTCCACGCGCAAATATTTTTTGTGCCCCTTAAGAACAATACTGCATCACCAAAATCCAGCACCGATATTTTTTCCGGAGTTTTCAATTATTTAGCAAAACTGCATCAAATGTGATCTCGACATACTGTTTTATGTTCAAATTACGCTGACGCTTGCTGTGCTTTATACCATTTTGCATTGTACGTCCTGCCATTAAGGGAAAAAATAACAGTAGGCCTATCGTTACTTTGTGAAAGTTAAGTTTTGTCTTCATCTAACGTAACAGATGCCAAATGCAACATAGGCAATGCATGCACCGCAAGAATAGACACCGCTTCTACCGTTGCGTTTTGGCCGTGGCGTCGCCTGGGTCACTTGCGCCAGCCGCGCTTCTTGCGTTTGTTACGTACTTGCTTGCGTACCGCCAACTTTACTTGCATCAAACAAAAAAGCCCAGCTGTCGCTAGAGAAGACGTGCTACAGCCTATGCAGTTCCTGTTGAAGTATACTGTCCTTCAAGGTCATCCAAGGTCGATAATTTTCATCTCATCTGATAAGGCGTATGCGATTTCCTACTAGTGATTAATAGCAACCTTAACCCTATTTCTCACCGTTTCTTAAATCGGGCCACTTATAGCTTGGAACTTGTCTTTGAAAACTGCGGCCAAACCGCTGCAAATGGGGACATGGTCACTACTGACAGCTTATAGAAAGTCGCTAGCGCCCTATCCGATGGTATTATCGTCAAACCCCGATCACGAACTGTTTAGCTACAATACCGCACGACTAACATAGCGTGTTATGACCTTTCAAGGGCATCCAAGATCAACGATTTTTATGTCACATGAAAGACAATATGCGACTTTCTATTAGTGATAGCAACCTGGCACCGTTTAGTCACAATACGTGACAGACGACAACAGACGGACGACAACCGTGCCAAAGATGTGCTACAGCATGCATCAAAAAATACACAAGGGGCTCGCATTGCGTGCGATACTTTGGATGGATGGAAGCCAGGCTTTAGTTGGACGTGACGTTAGGTGCAAGACTATGAAGCAATATATTGTTGCAAGTTAGGTTAGTTACCTTGGGCAGTACTTTGGTCAGCGCGGCGCTGTCCATCTGTATAGGGTCGGACTGGACAAGTTGACCCCAGACGACACGATATCCACTGAGCTGGACATGTGGTGGGTCGTCGGTGTCGGGCTCATCCCACGTCAGTCGAGCGGTGATGTTGTTACTGATGATGATAAACGTATGTTCCACATTCCGCGGTTCGCGAGCCACCACAGCCACTGACCACATTGTATGCACACACCTCGTATTTACACGGTGCGCTAAAAACGTGGCACACCCCTTTGGCATTTGTGTTTCCTCTCCTGTACGTTAGATGCATTGAATTGGCAGTTTTTGTCTGCTCACGTATCATTTTTGCCAAATGCCGTTTTACTTCACTTGCTGATGTAAAAAAAGTTCCAATTTTATTTGAATAAATCATAATTTGGTCATCACAATGGTAGGATTTGGCTACGGTGAACGCTGTTTAATTCACTACATGTATCTGCATGTGGAGGTTTCGAAAGAATGGCACGGCTGCAAAAACCATTTTTAATTTATTTTACGCGACTGTGTGCCTGGAGCAACACTGGGTAGCTGCGATGTTTCTCGACATCAGTGGAAAACATATATCTGGCTACGGCTTCCATTACTGCGAGATGGAACGACGCGGAAACCCACCATCTTATCTCCCAACGAGAACTGTTGATAGACACTCTGAGGACAGCAAACGACAGAGCTGAATAAAGAAGTATCATCCACAGTGCGGTCAACCCTCTGATCAAGAAAGACCAAAGACTAGACGACAGATAAGACTGTGTGACGGTTACCGCTAGACGTGGGACATGCAGGTTTGCGTTGTCCGGCTGGTGTGTGGACACGCCGGCAGGACGGTGTAGTTATGCTGAGGTGTGCTGTGTCGTCTGGCGCCAGAGCACGTTCCACGCGAACCACGTACCGACAGTCAAACCGTAGGTCATAGATCACATAATAACGATCCTAAACATCGTGATTTGCCAACATCACATCATATCAGATTGACAGACCCTAACTGTACAGTGTGAAATGCTACATAACAAAACAATATACAGTAGTCACAAACTTTGGGAAAACAGCCTATATTGAAAACAAAAAAACGTGAAAACACTACCAAAAAGCACTACATTAAACACCACAAAGTCACAAAAAGCACACCGAGATAAAGACTTGGAGAAAAATATGTGGACAGCAGGTTTGAAATACAACTGAAGAAAATAATAAAGGTGGCAGTACAAGACTGAGCTGGATGGAAAGAAATGGTCAATGGCCTATGTTCCACTGGGAGTGACAAAGCATAAGTCAAACTGAAGTCATGTGATAAGAGTGACATATACACACGTTAGTGGCAGCTGACATGATCTTGGAAAGACCTCCTTCCGACGCTTTCGTGTCTGCAATGCAAGCTTCCGGAGACCATTGAACTGCTACCGTACCGATGTCTTCTTCATCGCCTGATAAACCGCATTAAGTCATGACAACAAGACTAATACACTAAGACTAATCGTTGCACTTTAGTTCACAATGTTTGGCTGAATCCCGTGTTTGCAGCACTCGCCTGACTGCGTGCTGGAGGAGATAACATCTCAGTCGCTTTCAATGTTGATCTTCCGCCAACGTTTCAAAACCCAGCTTCTCTGAAAATCATACCCAGACATCATGAACTAAACCTGCTTATTTTATTACTAACCTTGAATTCTGCTTTGCGACCGAATTAAGGCTATTCTCATGTATTGAGTGATTGATTAGCTGTCACACAGTGCAGCGTCGCTTGAAAATGAACGCCATGAACTGGGCTCGAACGTCATTGTCGGCATCTTGACGTTGCGTTGATGCGCGGCGCCGCAAAAGCTAATCGTTAGCTTCGTTATGTAAATTGAACTGTCAAACAGATTTCCGGGTTTCAGCTATTTCATAAGTTTTAAACTGTACACTATGACGTATATGCCTATATCTAATACAAAAGGTTAAAATATTAAAAAAGCGAAAACATGTCTATAGTTTTTTTCACGGAAACCCACCGAAGATCTATAGAGTGTCACCTGCCATGTGGGATCACGCAAGTTTATCTGCCACCCGACACAGGTAAACGCACCTTTTCTTAACCCAAACCAGCTAAGCCGGTACTTGATCGATTTATGTACCCAGAGGGATGAAAGGCCGAGTTGACCTTGTTGGTTGGTTACATACCGAGATGGCTCATGCACCTGTCCGCAGATGGTGACCCATACAAGTACTAACCACGACTTCTTGAACGCAAGTCTGACGCTCTATGGTTACGCTACCACGTCATCACACATGTACAATTTAGGGTCATCCTACGCTGCCATCAGTCGAAGTAGAATAAGCTTAAAACTGACCTGCGGACCAGGAGACGTTGACAGTGAGCACGCCGTTGTCGTAGACGGGTTGATCAGCACTCAGCGTCAGCGGCGTCAGAGAAGACGCAATGATGTCCTCCTCCCCTTGTTCCTCGATCACCCAGCTATCGTCCTCCACGTCTGTCACACACCAGCAACGAATTATTTCTTTGTGTTACAGTATGACAATAATTATTATTAATGTATGTAGGCCTATGCACGCTGTAAGCATTTTTATTTACCAACAAAAAATGACAATCAATAACGCAGTGCGTAGACTGGACAGGGTAAGTCCGGGTATGCGCAAAACTGCCTATTACCAAAATCTGCAATAAATAATAGTCACAAAAGGCAGTGCTATTTTAGAATGACACTAATTTTATGCAATTTTACCACTATCACAAACGCGTCAAAACTGTTCACTATACCACTACAAAAACATTTAGGGGCCTATTTTGCCAAAACAAAGTACCGAACACGATAAGACATTTAAAGGATGACGCTCATTAATGCTGGTCAGTGATGTAACGAACTAAATTCACAGTATCAGCGAAAAGACGTCTGACAAAAATAGTAGGCAACAGATATGCCTATACTGTGTTTTGCCAGAACGGTTTGATAACTATACGATGAACTTTTGAAATATTTGACGTAACTGACAACATTTAAGTGTCGCGCGGTTTTTTTCCTGTCTGTGACGCGGCATGCATCGCATGCGTGCATGATTGTTTGATTGGCTCGATGCAGTAGTGACTAGTGAGTGAGTGCTGTTAACTGACCGCTAAGCACGCCGTGCGTATCGATATCAATGCTGGCTCGTTCACCTTTTAACTTTGTCTCGCCGTGCTGACTAATTGCCTGAATCTGTCGCACGAGCACAAGCAAAAACATCACGCTCAGCTCAGCACGCTAACAATTCTGCACATGGCCTACGCTAGGCTACGTCTTTACTAAACATACAGCATCACATAGGCCTACAGGTGATTTGATGGCGTAACAGTAGAGTGTCAGATCTCATAATGGCAGGTGACGCTCCGCAGCTCTGAAATGAATTTCTTACAGCTATAGACACCTCTATTCTTTAACCCTTTTATAATCATATCTCGTGATTATCGTCATATCGTCATCATCAACATTATTATCATCATTATTTGGACGCACTTTCAAGTTATATTCGCCACGATATAGTCAAATCTGCAAGTACGTATAAGAGAACGGAATACGCAACAGAAACAAATCATACCGACGAAAAAAACACGTGCAACAGCTAAACACGTGACATAAAATTGCTACAGAGACGCATCCAGGACAACATTACGTGCAATCGTCTATTAGGCCACAGCAGCAGATCGACCACACGTGTGAAAACGGTGAGAAATCAATAATTGGAGATTGCAGAAACCACATCAATGCGAACAGCTGCAACTCTACGGTGTTGATGGGACTACCGGTAAGTGCTACTAGCGACACCTGCTGGCAATTATAGTTCTTGTACAATGTAGCTTACATGACTGACACGGCGACTAATTAGTCCGGGATATGACAGCGCTCGGACGCTATTCATTGCGTCACGTGGCGTCGTGAGGTCGCCGCCAAATCATCTGCCCACTTCACGCGTTGTGACGTCAGCAACAGCTTCAAACGCCATCAAGCATGACCGCTATTGGCACTCGCCATAACACTTTTGCACTAAATGTGCAAAATTATTAGCGGATGTTTCTGCTCGAAAACTATGTTTTACGTTAAAATTTTGTATCATTTGTCCTGTAAACCGCATTACCGCAATTCTAATATTAAGGCAAAATGCTACTGGGGGATAAATTGCCCAGACTTTGAGGGAAAGGGTTGCCCCTGAAAACCCAGCTGTCACCAGACTCTTACTCCTGTTCTACTGCATGGCTAGAGCACATTTTAAAGCATGCCGCAAGCAGCTGACCTGGAAGTTGTAAGTGGCGTCGGGGTCTAAGTCTGAGACTGTGAACGAATGCCTATCGCCGGGCAACACCTGACGGTGTCCGACGCTTTGAGACTTTCTGTTCCAGTGCAGCTACACCACACATGTTTTCTTTGTATACATCTCTTGAAGATACAAGTAACTCATGCAAAATATGTTATGATAAAAATAATAAAAGAAATGTATTATTGGGCGCAGGAAATGCAGAAACTTAAGTCTATAACTACAAATATTCAATTGCAAAACAACTTCTATTGACCGGCTACAGGAAGATATTGATCACCATTATATCATATCATATTATCATCGTTTTAGCAGCACAGGGGCGCTGTACAATATCATATAACTAGTAGAAACACGCAGTAATAAAATAAAATAAGAAATACGATAAAACGAAGATTATATCGTGTCAGTGCAACATACACTGTGTCCGGTAAAAAAACTAGTTCTCTAGACATCGTGCAATAGAAATATCAAATCTGAATGAATTTGAATAAAGTTTCGTACGCTTATTTTCCAATAAATTCCTGAAACCACTGCCAAATTTCATAAAAATATTATTTTTTAGCAAAGTTATTAATTGTTGAATATTGATAACAAAATATTTCCGTCACCAATATGGCACTACACAAGTAAACCCCTCTGTTAATGTACACTTGCGTAACTCCAACAAACAACAATTGATTCTAACAAAATTTTATGTCAACAGTGCATTGTTTGCTGGCAATCAAACTGCCAAATTTCGTTAAAATCTACTGAAGCAAACAATAGCTACAGCAGCTTTTGTGAGGTCACCCCCCAAAACACTTTATTTTCAGGTCTTTGTGTCTAACATTATCCACAAAGACCTGAAACTGAAGTGTTTTGAAAGTGACCTCACAAAAGCCGCTGTAGCTATTGTTTGCGTGGGTAGATTTAACTGAAATTTGGCATTTTGATTGACAATAAATGGCGCATTTGCATTGTTGGTGTAAAACTTTGTTAGAATCAGCTGTTGTTTGTTGGAGTTACGCAAATGTAAAGTAACAGAGTCGTTTACTCGTAACGCCATATTGGTAACGGAGATATTTTGTTATTGATATTCAACATTTAATAACTTAAGTAAAAAAAAATTTTTCCAAAAAAATTTGGCAGTCGTTTAAGGAATTTATCAGGAATTAAGTGTACGAAAATATATTTAGATTCATCCAGATTTGACATTTTTACTGCACGATGTCTAGGAAATTAGTTTTTTTACCGGATACAGTGTATATAACTAAAACTTTTTAAAAACTCAGAGTATGTCATTAATAAGTTCATTATACTCAAAAATTGCATGATTACGTAGTACCGTAAATTCAAAAATTTTGTGATATTTGGCTACCTACCTTGTATCTGACTATAGGAAATTCTGAAGTGGTCGGTGGAGACCACGCGACTATTACAGCGACCTTGTGATCTCGGATCATTTTCTTGCCTAATGTTACGTTCGTCGGTCGTCCAGGCTTCTCCGGTTCTGCAAATTCAGCAACAATTTACTAATCATTATAACTTTAAACTGTAATAATATAAACGCTCTTAACAAATATGCAAAATTTGAGTAAAAAGGCGTTGTTCTGTAAAAATACAGCTTTATATATACAACTTTATTCGTCAGAACACTGACAGCACAAGAGAAAATACAAGATAATAGAAAAAATAAACAACTTAACTAAAAAACAAACTAATAACTAGCATTGTTCTCAATAGCCAACAGTTCTTTCGTTGCCACATCCTTAAACATGTTACACAACACATTATCTGACACGATAAACTTACTCAAAAATTTACACTTTCTGTTTGCCACTGCACCGGATGGCGTTTGGCAGCTGAATACCAGTTTACACATTTCAACCACTTCCTGAGAACGCGTGGAGAAAATTTTTCTAAAGGCACAATTGAAGGCAAATCGACGGCATTAAGCTGAGATTTCTTTAGAGGGCAAGCTTCTAAACAGTACAACAACACTGGAAGGCATTTAGTTTTTAGCAACTGTACAACAACATCTTCGGACGCGATACGACCAATCTGGCCGAATAATGAATTAAACGCCCGATAAAAAGACCGTTTAGCATTATCCAAAGAGCAAGTAAAAACTTTGGCTGCCACTATATAAGCCCCAAGGTAGCGGATGCTCTTCGCCCACTGTAGCTCATGACCATCATTAGTTACAATATTGACACAGTCTACTTCACAACGTGCACCAATGCGCATACATACTGACTTCTTAACATTAATAGTCATGTCCAGCCACTCTAACTCATTC
>Ga0056128_1004158_pt1 | contig 18036 bp, 7 predicted proteins | sample WorMetLIZISLAND2_FD_71113 | JGI IMG/M metagenome (GOLD analysis project Ga0056128, IMG submission 71113) | Marine gutless worms symbiont microbial communities from Max Planck institute for Marine Microbiology, Germany - Olavius geniculatus... ... | reverse complement strand
ACGGACAGACGGACAGAATTGCGATGGCTAAGACGCGCTGAAAACAGTAGCTGCTTTCGCGCGTAAAAACATTAATCTGCAAATGAAAAAACATAAAACATGTTTTTGTTTACTCTAAAAAAAACATGTAAAAACATAGCTTACATAAAAACATTAAACTACATTTGGCAAAAATTAGCACAGTAACGTGTTAAAAACAAAAACCTACCATTTGTCAAGAGTAAAGACCGACATGTACTGAATGTTGTTATGTAACGGTGATTATGGTACAGATCGAAAACAGGGCTAAACGCAATTTGCCCATGAGAAATGCATCATATTTGTAATTTTGTATGTTTATGTTTTAACAAGAACAAAAACGCAACATTACAAATAAAACAAAAACACTTTAAAAAATAAAAAAAACATTCTAAAAATAAAAAGCATAAAAACATGTTTTTAAAACTTTTATTAAAAGCATAAAAACTGTTTTTCCATTTATGGTTTGCAGGGCTACAAGCAACAAGTCAATGACTGTGCGTTGATAACTGCTGAAGACGGCAAGTGTCTTTTCGCAAACATTGAAGACATCTACGACTTCAGTCGGTCAGTTTAGAAAACTCTCAGCCAGTCTACACCATTAAGTCTATATTTCTGTCCATTTTTTTTCTCAGCTGCAGTCTACGTTTGATCTGTACATTGTATATTCTCTTTATTTTACTAAGAATGTTTAGTTGCTATCAGTAGACAAACGAGACAGATAGAATGATTACACACCAGAAAGTACATTTTAGTAGAGTACACGAATATACGCATAAAAGCTTTCGTCGATTTATTAACCATCATGGACATCTTTAAAGCTTTCGAAGTTAGACAATAACCTAAGTCTATAGCTTACAGAATGCAGCATTCTGAATGTGGTAAGCTTATGTACGGCGAATGCGTGTTTTCTAAAAATCGAACAAGTTAACAGAACATACATACTAGGCCTCTCATTATTTGATCCGAACAAATATTATTTTCACTGTATACACTTTTGCCGCACACAACATGTTAGGATCTATTAAACTATGAACGGGTACTAGGCCCTATCTGCGTTAGGTGTTATAAGCTAAAATTGATGATAGTCTGCGTGATCAAAGCAAAGCATAAAATAAAACATGCATAACATGCACATGCCAAAACAGAATGATCGGCGCCGTAATAAGTGTAACTGTTTAACTGTTATTATGCCACTAGCGAGTAATAAATCGCTATTGTTAACGGAAAGAATGACCGAATCGTACGCTCGTGACTATAGGCCTATAATTATGTGGGCAGTCAACTTGATCTACAGTATAATGTAATATCGCTGTAGGCTGAGTACTAGCTATAGCCTATGTCATGAGAAGACGTGTTTGGCACTCTACTTAGCCTACAGTAATCGTCCACATTGCAGTTATTTTGCCTTGACGCCTTATACAACGTTATTCCATGAAAGCCAGTATCTTATTATTTCGATCATATTGCCGGAGACTGTTGGTACTTAACAAAGACAATATATTTTCATCGACAGTCGACTTAGTGACCTTTGCCGGACATTTTATTTTGCTAATCCGTTTATTTCGTTAGTTTTTTTTTTTGTTTTTGGCCATCTGTACTTAAGTAACGGTCGAGCTGTTGTCATGGTCATCGACTGTCTGTTCGTCTGTCTGTCCGTCCGTCTGTCTGTAACAGATGTACCCCGGCTAACGGGTAAGGCGTAGGGAAAAACTATTTATACGAATGATTAGCCATGGATGCTAACTCGGGCATGCAAAATTTCAGCCATATACTCCAAAGGAAACATTTTAAAATTAAAAGTTAAATGGAAGGGGTAGGAAAAATGTGCGTTTTTCAACGGAAAACTGGCCATATCTCAGAACCGGTGAGAGATACGGCTATTAATCATTAGTAGAAAGTGACATACGCCCTGTCAGATTAGATGGAAATTATTAACCTTGGATGATTTTGAAGGCCGTTACGCGCTATTGTGGCTAAATGGTGCGAAATAGGGCCTAGGTTGCTATTGATCATTGATAGGATGTCGCATACTGGCTTTCAAATGACATGAAAATAATTGACCTTGGATGACCTTGAAGGTCGCTGACAACCAGTACGGTCGGCTGTCCTAGCGACAGCTGGGCTTTTTTGTAGTTATGTGGAATTAAATCAACTAAGCTGACTACGCGACATTTTTTACTGTTAGCGTACTTATATGCACGCACATTATTGCATCTTATCTGACTGCATCCACATTCTAACACACAACGTCATGTGAAAAAAACACGCAAAAATATCATCGTTATCGTTACCGGTACTGTGACTATGCCTGACGTCAAAACGTCGGCGCATTGCACATTACGACGTATAAGTACTTTTTGTGCATTCCTTAAGTTATGAGACTGACAACAGAAAGAAAAGTGCTTAGCTATCGTAACTCGTAGAGAACACGCACCGTTTGATTGGTGTGTTTATTTTTTTCAGAACCGTGCTGCCGCTCGCGGACGATGTGTTTGAAGTGTATTTCATTTTCGAAATTTTGGGTGTTTTCTATTAAAAAATACTAACTAGGTCGCCGATGTGGACATAAGCTAGTAATTATTCATGTGTTACTTTGCAAATTTCAAGTGACGCAACTTGTATAGTTACGATACACCAAGGTTACTGACAAACAGACAACACGGTGACGCGCTTTGCTAGGTGCGCATTCTGCAATTGTGAAACTACAAGCATAATAGTAGCAAACTAAAAAAGCAGTCAGAGACCGCAGACCTCCGCCAACGCCATGTTGTTCGCCAGGTGGCATCACCATATGTGGTTTAGCAGCGGTTTCCATTATGCCCCATATAAAGATATGTTAACGAAAATTGCAAAGTGATCCAGAATCCAGGATTTTTTCCAGATCACCCCCAAAATTGAAACACTTGTAGTTTTTGCCATTTTTGACATTCCCTGAAAATTTCAGAAAAATCCTTCTATAACTTTTGAGTTATCTTGCTAACACACAAACGGACAGACAGACAGACAAACAAACTCTGGCAAAAACATAACCTCCTTGGCGGAGGTGAGAAATCGGTGTGATCGGTGAGAAATTGTTCGTAGGGTTGTGTTTTAAGTCGCACCCTGTATACTGCACATGTTGACGGTGCATGTGTGTGTGTGTGAATGACGACTGCAGGAATCTTTTGCAAGCTCTGGAGCTGTGCAACTCGGACGCCGTCAAAGTGTCGCAGTGTTTTATTGCCCGCGCGTCTGGATTCGACGTCTACTCGTTCTACTGCTCCAACTATCCACGGTCCGTCAGCCGATACTCGCTTTTCAATGTAAACGTCAAACTAAACAGAAAAAGACTTTTTGTGGTATAATTTATAAAAAAAAATGTCAGCGGGTAGTCGGTGAGCAGTGAGTTTGCCTAGCCTATACTCAGTGACACTGCAGTGTTACTGCGTGGTTAAAAGGACAATGCAGGACTTGCTATTTGTTCTCGTATAGCTTGGAACGTGTAAATTTAATTTTTATTTGTTTAGTTCTAGCGCATTTTAGGCCCCTATTGACTTTTGTACAGTAATTTAGACTGAGTCGCACATGACGTTGAGAATACGGGCAATGGGGAGGAGCCAATTGTGGAATTTTTCATAAGTTCGAGTCTAAATGATGCTGCATATTTATAGTTCAGAGGCGGTTTCTGGGAGCAGTTTCAAAAGAAAATTCACAGCGACACAATTCTTTATCTTTCTATCGTTACAAGTCGCGTATTTCTGCGATTTGGTCATAAATTAATATGGCGGCTGCCTGTTAGGTTTTCACCACGCTTTGTTACGTGCATGGTCGTCCGATAAGCCGCATTAATCGTCTTGCTCGTCCGTCTCTTTCTGTCCGTCTGTCTTTCTGTCTGTCTGACCCGTGTGTATGAATATCCTTTGTGCAATGTGCAACCGTAGTCGCTGTGCAAATTTTCAGTTTTAAGGAACTGGCGTACATTATCGTTTAGTCGCAGGTGACAAATCACGCGCCAAACGGCTCGGGCGTCGACGGCAGATTAGGCCTATAGGTCTAACCCTTGTGCAGCGACCTAATTTGCTGTCAACGCCTGAGACGCTCAAATACATCTGGACGGAAGGCTGCATATTATTTAAGAATGAATGATCTGTTGCTCTTTTAATAATTTTTGCTAAACGGCGATGAATGTGACAGGGCGATGGAGCTGCTGAGTCGGCTGATGGCGGACCCGGAAGTGGCGGCCATGTTGAATTGTCAGCAGATGTTACTACAGCACAGCCTGCCGCTCAGCTGTTACTTACTGAAACCTGTACAGCGTGTCCTCAAATATCAGCTACTACTTCAGGTGTCGTATGTGAGACTTTGCTAGATTCGTCTTTCTGCTGCTACGATGAATGTAACAGGGCGATGAAGCGTAGAAGATCTAGAAAGTTACAAATAGCACAACTCCGCTACCACACGACGCGTACTACAAAAATTAAGAACACCGCGCGATGTGTTTGTTATTTTTGTGCTTACAATCGTGCTTCTGAATGACGTCACGTGTTACGCTGGTCTCGCATGTAATAAGTAACCGAGTTAGGCGTATGCCGCAGGCGATGTATTTCATATATAATTACAGCGTTACGGAGGGACGTACAAACAGACAGACGGACGGTCGAACAGACAACGATGCTAATGCCGCGCTTTGCAATACATGCACTGTGCGGCAAAGAGAAGCTTGGCTGTAGGAATGAGGAGAAAAGAGCTCGCTGGCTACGCGCCTCGTTCTAGTCTCGGTAGTCGTTAGTTGCAGCGTTGTAACTAACTGTCTGTCTTCTGAGACATGTGGTGAATATAGAACTCGGCTATATTTCAGCCGCCTTTACATCTATTAAGTCTGACCATAATTCACTGCAGTGTCGGAACGTCTGTGTGTTAGAACGCGTGCGAGCACCACGACTCGTCGTGCAGCGGTCACGACGTCGTCCAGCAGGCAGTCGACTGCATGGTCAGCGTGGCAGTCAACATCAACGAGATGAAACGACGTCATGAGAAGATCGTCCGAGTGATGGAACTACAGACACGACTTCTACCGCGCTACCTCGCTCACGACCTCAGCGCACTCGGACAACTCATTCTCGAGGTATAGCATTGATTGACGAAAGCACTGATTGTCCTTAGAGGTAAGCTACTTGAATTTTAAAAAAATAAAAAAAATACGTCAGCTGAGTGCTGGCATATGTTGCGGCCGTCCGCTTTTTTGTGCTTATGCCAAGGAGAATCAGCATGAGTACTATACATTCGTCTCAAAAGGGAGAACTAGTGTTACCAGTTATAGTTGATTTATGTGAAGTGCTAGCTGCACCACGTGTCCAACTATTATATGCCCGTTTTACGATGATCGCGTCGTACACTCCAATAACGTTGGCATTATCCATTCGTGATTTTACTATACTGCATGGTCGACATTTTACACCACTGCACGGTGCTTTAGTGTAACCTTTTATTTGTCGTAAGTCAGCAAACAACCGTGGCCGACTAGACAAATGTTAAATAGCAATAAGCGTAAGCCTGCTACCGATAAAAAACAATGTCTGCGCAGGACAAGTGTCGAGTGAGTGGTGCTAAAGAGCAGAGACAGATATTTGTGTTCGAGAAAGCGCTGCTGGTTACGAAACACAAGTCTGACGGGATGCTGTCTGTCAAGGCATTTATCTCGGTAAAAATTCATTCACATAACGTTTACATGTCGATCTATCCAAACAGGTAGGCCTATCCTGCAACTTTCAGAATTTATCAGTTATAAAAGAACAAAAAGCATGCTAATATTACCAGTATTGTTATTCTGGATGCGTTTCACTAAACAGCATAGCATACTGTTGCGAGCACTGCTAAATGACGTCGTGCTACGCAAGTGTGCGCGTAGCTAGTAGGGTGTTTACACGATCCAGCAAACGTCCAGCATTAGCGCGTGTATTTTGATTACATTTGCTGGACGTTTGCTGGATCGTGTAAACACACCATAAAATAACGCATGTACACTGTGTCTCAACCAAAAAAAAACATCCCCGACATTTTCGACTGTAACTTAAAAACCAATTACCAGATTTTAATAGTTTATGGTACAAATATTCCTGACCCAACTTGCCATCAGACAACTGATCAGTCTCCCACCTTACCCAATGTATGCTTTTGCACTATCTAAGGAAATCACATCAAGCGAAATATGTGTTGAAATAAACAGAAAAACCTGAAAAAATCATACCCGACATTATCGATCGTAACTTAAAGAAAAATGAGCAAATTTTAATAATTTTTGGCAGAAATATTTCTGACACCACTGGCTATTAAACAAGTGTTTTACAGTTTCTACCTCACTCAACATCAGCTTTTGCGCTACCTGGGGAAATCAGACCAAGCATAATACGTGTTAAAATGAATGAAAAAACGTCGATAAATTTCATTTATCTTAATCTCGGGGCCCCAACAGCCGGTCTATTACAAGGCTTGACTGTCTTGCAGCAGTGTGTTTACCAGATAAAGTTTAGGAATGTTTGTGAAGTCAAGAAGCGACTGGTACAGCCTGGATTAGTCTGGAGCAGAACATTATCGATACTGCTGTCAATGAATAGATAAAGCGTCTCGTCTCCTTGCCTGTGTTCGCATAGTGGGCCAACAATTTTACTGCAGGCAGTTGAAAAATGGACAATTGGATGAAATGTCGGCTAAAGTGTCAGAAATGTGAACAAAATGTGTTTTAGGCGTTATGTTAATTAAACAATCTTATCGCATTGGATAAAAAAGTGATATTTCGCTGGTTGTGTTTTCCCCAGGTAGTGCAGAAACAAACGTTAGATGAGGTAAGAAACTAAATGGTCATTTGATGGCAAGTTGCGTCAGGAATATTCTTACCAAAAAATTATCAAAATCTGATGATTGGTTTTTAAGTTACAGTCGAAAATGTTGGGGATATTTTTTGAGACACAGTGTAGTTGATGCTTTCGATCTTTCTTCTGTAATCTGTAGGCTACAGACAATGATGTAGTGCACTTATCTGTAAATATATCAGTATAATAAATTTTCAGCAGCACAGAACATTATAGAATTTTATTCATGACCCCACGTTATGTGGTTACCAGAAATTCAAAAAGTTGTATGAACTGTTGCAGAGCTGCAATCTGATGTTGATCGAGACTGTTGCTAAGCAACCGTTCAGCTTCCAAGTCGTGCCGTTCGACTGTCCTCGTAATCACATCACTATCCATGTGCGTATAATACACATTCCAGCACTCTGCGCGAACTGTTGTAGAAAACATTCGCCAGAAAGTAAATATTGTAAAGTTGGTTTATTGCAAAATAGACTTTGAGTCAATATGACATTGTCGATCTTTCAGTGCTTTAAAGTTTTATTAAACCTCTTGCTCCAAACATTTTCAGTTGTGCACTATGTTTATGGTTACTTTTTACTTGATATTTGTGAAATAAAACACTATGTCAAAAATTTCCTTTAAAAAAGTTTTTAAGAAAACTTTAAAAACATCAAAACAATTTTCAAAAAGTGAAGCATTTCCCTCAAATAGCCTAGTTTTTTTCGACTTATATGTAAGGGTCATTAAACGTGTATGGCGCTGTGTAGGCGAGAAATGAAGAAGATAAATTGAAATGGTGCCAGTGCTTAAAGAAACTAATTCTTGACAATTACGACGTCGAAATACCAGCGTCAGCAAGACATAACATCCTGATGCTGGCTAGCAGTCACTGTCTACCACGAGGTACTTCTTCCATTCACACTAAGGCGGCAGTTGCATTCTGCATATTTGCCTACTTCAGTTCGGGTAAGACCGAGTTGAAATTATATAGCGGCACGTTTCATTTCTTTTTGTAGCTAATATTGTTAAAAGTGTTCGACAGAACTGTAAGCCTTACAATATTTTGCAATGCGACGTCGTCGTTTATCTCTGCATATTTGTTCAGACGACAGTCGGGGTAGAAGAAAAGTCCGCAGAAAATCAACCGGACTTATTCCCGGTCAGTTTGCTGTTTTTTGCTACTTGTCTCTCGTTAAAAATTAAATGCATGTCTGACACATTGACGGAACAGCTTTTTAATCCTGGCATATTATAGTAATACGTTTGTCATTTGGATTGAAGTAAAGTTTCGGTGGATTGTTAATTAGTGGACGCACGCAATGTCTTTCTTGTAATCACAACAATATTTGTTACGTTCACTGTTTTGAAATCAGTTTAATAAACATACTCGTAAATGATTGATATACGCATAGCTGAATTAAAGTGACTTTTAGTTCTATATTCTATTTATTAAATTGTATTTACAGATTTAAAGCTCGAAACAAGAAAAGGTAACAAACTTTACACTTTCAGCTGTCAGCTGTATTTTTTAATTTATTGTCGTTTTTGTTAGGATACGTTCTTTGTTATCCTTTGTTACGTTAGCGTCGTTTAGAAAAATGAATTAATTTTCACAAAATTCGTATACGGGTACCATTTTTATTTGTAGGCCTATATTACTGTAGTGGCAGGTTGACCCGTAAAGTGATGTCAAAAAATAATAGTAAGAATAATGACATTAATATCAATATGGTGTAATTATTGCAACGCTGTAGGTCGTCGTAAGAGCGAGCCAAATGTCAACAGGCTTCGTCGGGTCAGTTTATTTCACGTGATTGGTTGATTTTTAGCGACAATTAAATGATTACTGCTATCCAAGTTTTACCTACAATATTTATTTATTTATTATTTAATGTATCATATTTTTAGTTTTTTGTGTGTTTTGTGTGCTGCCAATGTATACGCAAGCGAGCAAAAATAAATACCACACTTTCCCGGAAAGCGAAATTATGCGGAGACACTCCATATCATTTCGTTCTTCTGCCGTCGCTGTAGCGTGTGCAATGTAAAACCGCAGGAATCGCCACAACTGGTAAAATTCTGTCAACCATATAATTATGACGGGTGTAACTGCGAGAAAAACTGGGAGGTGACGAAGTCATAAATGTGATGCGACCTTTTAGCTGATTGGCACAGAATTTAAGCGACCATAAATCTGAAGAAAAAAATCAAACGTTGTGGTCACACGTCTGTATTAGCTTGTTAACGAATTCTTAATCAGATTTAGAGCTGTAGAATTATTATGCTACTAAAGTGTAAACTAAGTTAGTCGGCTGTGGCTGTAGGCGGATGTGGTTCACCTGAGTCTGTCACGTGCTGACGAAGATTTCTCCGGACGTCAGGTTTGTGTAGTTCTTGAACTTGTTTTTTTTTGCATTTGCATGACTTTTTGTATCCATTCATTGAAAACAAAATCTAAACAAGCGTGTTTGGGATAAACTATTAATCTTACTTGCATTTATACTAGACAATTAGTAGCTGTAACAGCGTCAGTTACTTTGAACTGTTTAGATTAATTATTATTAAAATGTTAAAACTGGACTATTTCTAAGTGCTCTGGTTTATGTTGTTATTATTGTGTTGCTGCAGACGGCAGTAGGTGGCAGCACCGGCTGTTCGCCGAAGCACCCTGGCTATTCGCCCTCATCGTCATCACCGTCGCTGTGTTCGCTGCCCATCGAACTGCACTCTCGCGAGCGTGACGTCGCGACACCGTCACTGATGACATCATCGGTGACGTCATCATTGTCGGCAGGCTCGGATGCTTCGTGTGTGGTCCGGCGGCCGCGCTCGGCGAGTCTGCCGAATGTCGGGGGCCCGGGCAGTGGACAGGCGGCGGCAACAGGGGTGAGGTTCTACTGCGGCTCTCTGCGGCACAAGGACTCGATCCTGCTGCGCAAGTCCAAGCTACGTCACCAGATCCAGCAGTTCAGAGCGTCTTCGCACAGACTCCCGGCCACCGACGCGTTCAGCTTCAACCACGTCGCTAAGGTACTACGCAGAAAAGCTCTTCCGCGGAATTTTTTGCACTGTCGAAAAGTTTACAACTCAGAAGTTTGAAGTATAGCGAACTGTACACCGTGTCTCAAAAATAGTGTGCTACGTTTATTTTTGAATAACTTCGTGAAACACTGGCTGATTTTAATAATTTGGCACAGAACATCGCGAAGAAACTTGACGTGAATGACTGTAGTTTTGCCCACCTCACCTCAATACTGTTGCTTTGCTATACCACCTTGTGAAATGTCGAAGTCACAGTTTGGCCGTTTACGACAATGAATTCATACTTGCGTGGTTATGATTACCGTTGGCGGTAAAAATTTTCGAAAGTAGGGTTAGAGTTAAGGTCAGGGAAAAAGTTGTGGTAATTGCATGAATTGATGTCTTTGGGCCTTATGGTGGTGGCGACAGTAAAGATACGTAAACATAGTAATCGAGAGTTTTGCAGTAGGTATTAAACAAACGCACCAGAAGCACCAAGATAAAAACGCGACCAGAGACGCCGAGGGAGAACAGAAAGTGTACCATTCGCATTCGACTAGGGAGTTAGGAGAGTGTTGGAAACAGACCTGTTAAAACTGATTTTGGTGCAAATTGAGCTTAAAAACATCGGCCTATTATGTCTGGTTACAACATTTGCTATTTTTCACGATCTGTCACATTATGCATTTTTGAACACCGCGCAAAATCTTAAATATGCATGCAGCAGTCGGAATTTAATTTAACGTTGCACAAAGTAAGTTTATAGGCAAATTGTGTAATGATGCACGCTAAATAAGCCAGTCTGTATAACTGTGCAGGTTATTGATGCTCGGAGCGACAGAACTTTCAACAGTGACGACTTTGACAGTAGTTCCAGACTATCGACTCGTGCGTGGCTGAGCACGAAGCCGGTCGTGTCAAAGCTGGGTCAAAGTCAAAGTCAAAGTCAAAGTCAATATCACACAGGGGTCATTGCCCCGTGGACGGGTGGTACCTGGCTGCCGGAATACGACGACCGAAACTGCCGAGAACCGGCTGCGAGTCGGTGGTGCCGTCAGTGCAGCTGTGCAGGAAACAACGAAGCGACGATTTACGGAAATCCGAAGACGACGACGACGAATAAACTAACCGTTATCCTCTCGGCGGTTGACCTGCCGTCGTACACGTCGTCACGATCGGCTTTACACTGCGAGTGCCAGACGACGCTGGACGTCCGCTGTCTGATGCCCTGTACTAACTCGTGGCGGTGCCGCGGAATGTCTACCGCCGCCAGCCACTCCTACGTGCGCGTCGCGTCACCTGGCGAAAGACTTCGGAAACACGCGGTCGGTCCGGACGGCAGGACGTGGTCGAGAAGTTCCAACAGGAGCGTTCACTACGACGACGACGACGACGAAGTTTCGCCGACTTCATTTAATCCTAGTCCAGAGCCGTTCGCACGACGTGAGAGCCCTGTTGCGGGCAATGATAGACCAGCGATAGACAGTAGTAGTGTCCGGAGTGTGTCCAGTGGCAGGACTGTCCAGTACCCGCCGTCTCCGGCCACTAGCCAGGGGTCACCCGGGGTCACGGAGCGGCGCGTGTACACGCTGGCGCGGGCGTACAGCAACCGTGTCAAGAAGCTACAGCGTCGGTCAGCGAGCAGTCAACGTCAGAACGTCGACGACGATGATCGACGTGAAGGTCTACAAGCACAGCGAGTCAGAGCTCACAGCAGCACGAGCACAGGACGCCGCACTGCTCTTCCCTTGTCACCCGCACTCCTGTACAGCTGATAGCACATTAGAAACATGCGTCGGCCCAGTGCCGGCATGTCATGCGGCTGTCCGTTGCGCAACCTAAATTTTAGCCCCGACCTTTTATCTTTCAAGTAGAAACTTGGCTCACCGGTTGCTTCTGTCCTGACCAGGAAACAAATTCGCACCAATTTTTGTTTTTTTTACGTTTTTTTTTGTTTTCGCGTTAAGAACCCGCACGGACAAACATTAATCGAACAGATGGAGAGCGAAACGGACGAGTTGACCTGTAGCGATAACGCGGCCCATTAGGGCAGCCGCATAATAAAAGTATCGGCGTTAACGTTAGCTGAAAAGTTATGCCCTGGGAATACTTGTGTGCGTGCAAATTGGTTGCATTCTTACTTCCGCAGAGTTATTGTTTTTTGTCCTATTGAAATTATGAATCATTTCTCACTCTCTGTTCTGGGATAAACTTTGCACCGTGCATTCTGAATAAAGAAACACATCGTCATACTTCAAGTTTAACGATAGTAATAGTAAACCAGTCCATGACCACCATGCAGACATGCCACCGAGCCATGCACTACTGTTCTTGCCCTGAATTTTAAAGCCGTTGCTTTGAGAGGTTTTCAGCAAATTAGGCTTACAAATAAAAATACAGAGAACAGAGAGTGAGATAGACCAAGACAACCTGCATGTACAATTTTTTAGCACTAAACGCGGATTGTAGCAGTCCAAGTGCCGACCCCCTAGGTTCAAGGATGTTTGCGCACGCGAGCGTCAGGTACCCCTCTAAAAGTGGTTATTTTACTTATTAGCTCGTTTAGCGTGAAAACAGTTGCAGATAGACACAGACATACTGCTTACTAGTACTAGTGACGAGCTTTTTAATGGTGTCAACATCGATGACCTTGAATGTCCTTGAACCCCCAAAATAGAGGGTTTTAATGTTTTAAAACTGTTTTTTTGCATTTTGCGGCTGTGACGCACATTTCAAAACTGAACTGAACTGACATGGCTAGAGATAGATACCTGGACAACCTGCGAACAGGAAATGCTGTAGCGCGTCTCATGAGCTTTGCTCAAATTACTTGACTGGCTTTGTTATTGTCACTGTAATCATTGCACAAAACATTTCTTTTGATTTCAAACTGCAAATATCTACAAAACAGGACACAACATTATTAAACTAGGCTAGTAATTGTATGTTTGATGCACGTTAACATTAAAAAATATTTCTGTGGTAAATCATGCAGTTCAAAGAGAGCAATGGGCATTTTCATTGTTTCTATATATGACGTCTGATAATTTTTTACGTAGGCCTATTTATATTTTAAAATGGCTTTTGAATCTGTGTACAAATTAAGTTTCAAAAACGTCTTGTACAGAAACACAATCTTAGGTGACTGACGTTGACATCCAAACATTCACTGTGTTTAGTAAAAATTCAAGTGACGTATTACTATGGTGACACTAGATGAAAACAAACGCAAAAATTCCGAAAAATTGCGATTTTTGCTATGTTGCAAGCGTCTTGTATTGTAGGCCTACTGCGTCGGGTATAAGTTTCTTCTGTTGGTGTAAAGGGTAGTTTGCTTGTTGGTACAATATTAATGATCGTTGGTGGCGGAGTTGTTCACGTTTCTGGGAAATAAACTCGTCACATTTGGCCATAGCACACGCAATTTTTTTCATAAATGACTGCAGCATACATTTACAAAACATAATGCTTTTTGCATCACAAAAGACAATGTGCGAGCTGTAAAAATATTTTACTTTTACTTTGATTATTATTATAGGTCATGCATATATTTCTTATTTATTGGACGTTTTAATTGTGTGTATTTGTTTTGAATTAATAGTGAAATATACAGCGTCAAACATTTTCGTGAACTAACAATTGGTCGTTTATTATGCCGAAAGAACCACATACATATAAAATAAACACAAAAATCGTAAAGTCATAAAAATGCAATACAAAAACCAAAACGGGATGTCTGCAACGAACGAATTCCAGATGGTCATTTTTATATCTCTAACAGACCCCCTAATAGACAGTGTTTCACATCTACGTCCAACAGCAGCAAAGCGACCAAGCACCAAAGGTGACAAAATACATATGTATAGGCCTACATAATGAAATTATTGTATATTTTCTTACAGAAAATCAGTTTAATCTGGTCTATTTGATACATCAGTGGCATGTTGGAAAAAAATACTGTTAGGGGTTGTAGTGTTTTTTGCGATTTTTGGCTGCGGTGCACATTTTAAGAGTGAATTGCGCCGAATTGGCTAGAGATAGACCAAGACAAAACTGCCTATAAAATTTTTAGCATTAAACGTAGATTTCAGCAGTCTAAGTCTCGACCCCTATGTTCAAAAAGGTCTGCACACGCGGGCGTCAAAAACATGTTTTTAGAAGTCGCTATTTTACCGCTGTTGGGTCGTCTAGCGTGCAAACGATCGCAGATAGACATAGATTTTTTGCTTGCCGTAGCAAAAAGAACTGCCGACAACCTTTTAATAGGTATCAACATCGATGACATTGAATAACACTGAGCGGTTGAAATAAAGAGCTTCAAAGGTTTTTTGCGATTTTCAGCTGCGACTCACATTTTACGAGTGAATTGTGGCGAAATGGATGGCTAGATCAAGACAATTTGCGAACAGGAAGTGCTGTCGGCTGTCGCGCGTTTCGTGAGCATTTGCTCATATTTGTTGTTTAAACTCAAGCGGTCGACGTCACCTAAAACTCTGTCTCCGCAATACCGATAGCAATATTTTAGTCTAATGAGCATGTGGTAACGAATTAAAATTGAAATTAAATTTTAAACTTAAAGCAATTAACATATCATCATTGTTGACGTAATTATTGTTGTCATTAAAAAAAACGTTAATAAAAACTAGCTTATTGTAGCGAAAATCTATTAGTTCAAACTTTAAAAACTTTGAACTTCTGCGATCTCCGTATCTGCTGTTTGGTTAATGTCGTTTTACTTACTTACAATTATTGATTATTTTTATTTCTAATTGAAATCTTTATTTCGTTTGCTGTTACTATGACAACGAGTTTGTGAAAAATGGCGTCGTCGGAGAAGTTAGAAGATTTGAATCTAACTCAAGAAGAACTAGAGAGATTAACTGAAGCTCTCAAACAAGACGAATTTAAGAAACTCTTTTTCGAGTACGTCGAAGAAATTTCAAACCCGGAAAATCGAGAGCGTTACGAGAGTGAAATACGACAGCTTGAGAATGAGAGAGGCATGGATGTTAAGTTTGTTAATCCCGAGCCGGGGTACGTTATGAAGACCACTGTCGGAGGCGAAGTTAAAGCCTTTATCAACGTGTGTAAGAATGAAAATGTTGGCAAACCTTCGTCGGTGAAAAAGGTGGGAAAAGATGGACGGCCTGGTTTGACGTGGACGCTCCCACACAGCTTTACACCACCGCGTGAAGATTTCGACCGGGCAAAAAAGAAGTGTCAGATTTTTGACTTCGTGATTCATCCCGACACATACCGTATGGCTGAAACTAACATGCGGTTTAAGAAGATGATAAATGACCTGGCCTTGGATGGCATCCGCAAACAGTTTGATGTTGAGCCAGATACCAAGAATGTTAAATTTCCCAAAATGAAGTATAAGGGGGCACCGACACCAACGGTTATACGCTCAAGGCTGTCTAACTGCCCCGCAACTAAAAGTAATGATCCATCAGATGTGCTGAGCAAATTTCCATACCCTTACGATAATCAGACATCTGCAGAAAAGGCCAAGCAGCGAGAGGAAGAATATGCTCAGAAGCATTCAGCAAACAGGAAAGCTTTGGCAAAGAAGAATGAAACCAAAGTGCATAAGGAAAAGAAAAAGGATGCCAAAGTAGACTCTGGTTTTGCAGTTCCAAAATATACAATGACACATCGATCGGAAGTAGATTATCACGACTATGCCAACGACCCGAGTTTAAGGAGGAAAAGCATGCATCCAAAGCAACTTGTTATTGAGGTTTCTCTGCCTCTGCTCAGTTCGGCAGTACCTATACAACTCGATATATTTGAGCGCCAGTTGAAGCTCATGTCTACAAAACCAGCTAAGTATAAGTTAGAGATTATGCTGCCTTATGCTGTGGATGAGAACCGAGGATCGGCCAGATTTGACAAAGTGAAGCGGAAGCTCATTGTAACGTTGCCTGTTGTACCAGCTGCAACAAAAATTGAGCCTCCTATCAATTTGTCTGTTGTCACTGTTGACCAGAGTGTTGGAGAACAGGGAGGCGAACAGGCTACAAGAGACAACAACGCAGATAATGGCTTTGTTCTGAACTTACCAAACCAGGCAGCTGAGAGGCCTTTGATAGAGGAGATTTCTAGTACTGATCATAATAATGATGAACAGGAAAACAAACCAGAGATGCCAGCTAGTGAAAAGAAGGAAGGAGTTGGTTCAGAGAACAGAGACACAAGTCACACAGTTCAAGAAACAGAACCAGTAGAAGCAACTGATAACCACAATACCTTCAGCGTTACACATATATTGCCTCGTTTTGAATGTACCCAGACGTTGCAGATGGTGTGTTTCGATTTCCATATTTACAAAGTTTGCCGTGATAAGGTTTCTGTGATTCCACAATCTCCAAGTGCATTTCAGCTGAAGATGGTATCAGTCGGGGAAGGAGGTTTTCCGGTCCACTATAGTTGTTATGTCAGCTTTGGCAATGAATGTAATATTGTAACAAATGATTCAAAGCTGGAAGTGCTGAAGGATAAAGTTGTGCTGTCTTTTACAAAAGACAGAGAGTCCACTGGCTGGTGGACCAAGTACTTTGTTGGCACTGATCCGACATCGTTAGAGGTTAGTCTGTCACTTGTCACAATGATTTCTTTTTCATTGATATTATTGCTTGCTTAATTATTTGTTTTTTTTTCATGTGTTTGAAAATTTGAAATCAGGCTTGCTTTGCTAGGGAGATGTGCTGTTCGTTTGATTCATGAGTTGATACTTTGTACATCATGTTGAAGTTTATAACTCTGCTGATCACAATATTGGTAGATCTTTTCCACATTTGACTCTATAACAGTACTTTATATGACTATTTTCTACATAGTACTTGCCATTGTTCAGATGAAATGAAGAACATACTGCTTGTAAAGACTTGCTCCAAAAATTCCTAAAAGTTCACTTCTGGGCGATCAGTCCTAACTTTCAACAACTTCCAAAAAATACTTAAAGCTACTTAAACAACACTTGGAGTAATATAATTTGTGTGTGTGTGTGTTGAAAGACTCAACTGTTTGTCAACAGTTCAGACTGCGATAATGTCACTACTGACAGTGCATCTGTGGTCACTTCTGAATTATGCACTAATGAGTTACAGGTTTTTCTTGCATGTTTTTTGCATTATGTTGATATTTCACTTAGCGGTACGTTGACTATTTGGTGTTTTCTTCACATTATATCAAGAATCTATTTTTTTATCTGATTCTGTATTATGAGAGTACTTGATGGATCAATTCCTCCCAGAGATGTACCCCTCAAGGAAAAAAAAGTCTTGGTCATTGGTTTTGAAAAGTCTTGAGAATTTCAATACTTTTACTAGTAATGAATATTAAATATTTTTGACAGCAGTAACCTACCGTACTTCCAATACTTATGTTGTTTAATAATAATTATATCATTATTGCTAGTAGTTACGTTTAATAATAATTATATCATTATTGCTAGTAGTTACCATCAACTGGCATCAACTAGTGTGTATTTCATATTTTCTCACATCTAATTATACTAGAGCTGTCAAGGCGTTAATTTTTTTAACGTATTAACGCAGTGCGTTAATTTTTTTAATGCATTAATTAACGCGTAAATTAACGCACCCTGTCCCGTCGAGATGGAGAGTAGGAGGTAAATTACCCCGGGCTCGAGACGTTTATGGGACCTGTCTGTAGAATATAGAAAGTTAGAAAAATGAAAAAAAATTTTGAAAAAACACATATAATTTTTATTTTTTAAACGTATTTGGATTATTTACTATTTAACTATTACAGTATTTTTATTTTTATTTTGTATATCGTCTCTTGTCCATTATAGAGTCCATCATTTTTGTGATGGATTCTATTGGGTTACACTTATGCAAATTGCTTGCTTACTGTCTTTTGTCTGTGACAGCTCTATATTTAAGTATTACAGAGCAAACGCTACTCTCAAATACCACTTGCGCAAAAAACATGTGTTTTCAGAAATAGGCCTACGGCAGTCTTCAAATCCGAGTTCGTCCACAACTGCTGATGATAGTCCTCAGCCAGTGGCGAGTTATTTACAGTAGTGATGAAACGAAAACTAGTTTAGTTACTTGATTTCATTCGATTGTCATATAACCGCAGTTTAATGGAATATCCAAACTTTTGCTGCACAGAATTTAGTAACTGAATG
>Ga0056128_1004157_pt1 | contig 18038 bp, 15 predicted proteins | sample WorMetLIZISLAND2_FD_71113 | JGI IMG/M metagenome (GOLD analysis project Ga0056128, IMG submission 71113) | Marine gutless worms symbiont microbial communities from Max Planck institute for Marine Microbiology, Germany - Olavius geniculatus... ... | reverse complement strand
TTTAGATTGAAGATGCAAAGATTATGGTTAAAAATGTTTTTTTTGCTTCACCAATGCAAATTGTGTGTCTTCGGTGAAGTTTTTGACTTAAAGTGTTATGTCATTCAGAGAGATTTTGATGGTTTATTAACTGGTTTTCATAATTCATCAAACTTGTTAGCAAAATATCACAGAAAGAGGAAAAGGACTGTTGAGAAATGCACTGCAGTTCAATGTTGAACTGAATTTTCAGACGATGATGGACGTCAACTATTTCGGAAGTGTGTTTGCAACTCGTGCTGTGGTTGCGGACATGAAGGCAAGACGTCAAGGTCGCATGGTGTTTATCTCCTCTCAGGCTGGCCAGCTAGGTCTGTTTGGTTTCACTGCGTACTGTGCCACAAAGTTTGCTTTGCGTGGACTGGCCGAAGCGCTTCAGATGGAGGTCTGTTGATTTGCAAAAATTTATTTTTAGCTTGTAGTAGCATTACCGGCTGATTAACGGATTTAGATTGTCTGTCACCATTTATTTGCTGGTCAGAAGTGATTTAAATTGTCTTTGATTCTTTAATGTTTTTGTCAGAGTATTAAAACATGATTTTGTAAGAGAGTGAAAAATTTGTGACTATTCTTGATTTTTTGGCTGTTTTGCATGAAATAGATGGTTTTATTGATTTAATTCTTTGAGTGCTAATGATGTTGATCAAATCATCTTTACTTCAGCGATTTTACCATTTCTAGGACTGCATCAACTGAGCAGTTTTTTGCCAAAATATCTTTACCACATGAGTAATGATCTAAAACTATATGCTCTCATGTCATGTACAACAGAACTTATCTCTGAGTGTTGTTGCCATTTATCTACAACTTTCGTACACCATGTTATGCTCTATTATTACTGTGCTATTGGTGTGCATAATATTCGTAGGTAAAACCATACAATATTCGAATCTGCATTGCTTTCCCTCCAGACACTGATACACCTGGCCTGCTTGAGGAGAACAAAACCAAGGTAAGTAATGGATGCTGCATCAGTATCATTGCTTAGTTGTTGTCAACATTGTGCATTTCACAGCTCACTGCGGTTGATAGTTTATCAGCAGAGTCACTATATGAAAATCTAAGAATTTATTGTTTCTTATATTTTTGTTTGAGTAATGTTTCGATTTTAAAAACACTGACAGACATGTAATGAGATTTTATCAAGCAGATTATTTTCTCGAGTTGCTTCGTGCTACGATATGCCCAAAAGTAGACTTTTAGAAGTTCTGCAGCAGAACTCTGCCATGTTGAAGCACTGACTTAACCTTATTTATATGGTTACCGTCACCTGATTTAGGGCATATTAGTGGCATTCTTGCTAAATTCTCACTCTTACTCTGTGTTAACAGATGCTAAATAAGCTGCTTGCAATTTCCCGAATGTCAAAATTTGGTTCCCAGTTGCGGTTTTCTGAGTTACATTATTTCTTATGTTATGCAAAATGTATAACATTTTCATTTCTTTGATATTTTTTACATTACTTCAGGCAAGACTGTAGGTGGCAAGCTGTATATCTTTGTGTGATACATTTTTTGGTGATTTTTTTGTTTATAGCCATTGGAAACAAAGATGATCGCTGAGACGCCAGGGCTCTTTGAAGCAAATCATGTTGCCAGGGTCATTCTTCATGATGCTGTGGTATCTGATCAGTTTCTGTCGTTATTTAAATTTATTGACTGTATGTACTTAGGTGCAGTTATTTTTATGGTGTGATGATTCGATCTGTTGCTCTTGTTATTTGAACTTATTAACATGATGCACAGAGTTACAATTATTTTAATGGTTTAACGATTCTGGATGGTTCGCAGCTTCGACAGCCAGAAGTCCCTTCGGGTGCTTTCAGCAAGTACTGCGTGTCAGTTTTATGCAGATGAAAGTCTAGATTTTCTCCGCAGCATACACGTACATGTTATCCAGTCATGAAGTACCAGATGTATACAGTTCTGTATCATAGTTTACACCTGACAAGAGATATAGCTGTATTGTCACTTTGGAGCTCTTAGCATTGAATCAGCTGTAGGCCTCAGTGGTAAGGTAATAGATGAAAGTAGCCCCTACTCGTATGAGCGTTGGAGCCGGAGCTGATCCCGGTTTCTAGCCGTCAGCCCGCAGGTGACATAGTCATAAACCCAGTGGTAGGCTGCCATTACTTTTCACCAAGCCCATGGTTACCTTTTCAGCCAGAGAGCGTCACCGCTTTTTGACCGGTACCAAATTATACTGCTTGGTGACAGAGGCATGTGTGTGAACAACTTGCCCAAGGTCGTTACCTGACAGTGCGTCGGCTCGGAGTTGATCCTGGGACCTTTCGATCACCAGTCCGGCTCGTTACCATTGCATTGCCAAGCCACACAGGCCTCATTGGTGTCATGGGTTAAAAAAGTAAGCGGGCAGGAAGTTTAGATTTTCTGGCAGACAGCTGTAAATTTTTATCAGTATTCCAACAGACAGTAGCAAATTTTCGACAGAGATGATTATGGATGCTCCAAATCTTAATTTTGCCCCTAGATTTTTTAGAGTGGAGAATTTTAGGCTCAAATGCATGAAAATTTCTAGACAGAAGATTTTTTGATGGTTTTTTTTTGACAAACCAGAACTTAGGGAGGGGGTTGGCAATTGCTGCTTGCCAGGATGTCATTGGGAAGTTTAGGCAGTCTTATGAGTAGACAACTGTGTCTGTTGCGTCAACCCAACCAGAAAATTAGTGAATAAAGGAAAAACAAAGAGTGAATGAGTGAGTAGGGTTTGACATCCCACCCAATACAGTATAGGTCATTTTTGGGGACGGCCTTAACAGGCAGAATTGCACATACATTTAACAACAGAACAAAAAGTTTAACCTTTACAGAAAGTTTAACGTTTATGAAACACAAAAAACAACGTAAACCTAAAATTGTAAGAACTGCCAATTATAATTGTGCATATGTATCGATAATGGCAGTTCTAATAATCTTCCGTGTTATCCTCCGGACAGTCATCAATCTCATAATGCTGTCTGGAGAAGAGAGAGAGAAACAAAAAATGAATGGATCTGTGACTGTTTGCAGAAAGGCCACTTTCAGTCTCACCTCGGCATTGACGGTCTGATGTTATCTTCTCTTGCGGCTGGAATGTCACCCGTTGCCTCAGCTTTCACTGCCATGTTTCATGTAAAGCTTCTCTTTAGAGCTACTTTATTTAAAAATTTGTGAATTGCATATCAGTTTTGCAAAAATATTATGGAGTTTTAACAAAATATCTAAAGTAAGATGTTGCCGCTTAGAGTTAGACATTTTTTGCTGAAAATGATATGATTGAGTACATTGTAAGAATTACTGGCAGGATTTTTGTTACATTTTGTTGCTGCATAGAAGCATGTATTAGCATCTGTGGGATTCTGCACATCAGACAGGGTTAAGACATTTGGTAGTTACCCAAAAAAAACCTTGTGGGTTTTTTAGGTAAACCCACCTAAAAACTTGCTAAAACCAACTCCAAACTTTACCCTGTGTTAGTTTTTTTTCCAGTAATAATGAACTATTTCACTACTATGTGGCTAAAATTTCGAAGCATTTAAACCTAAAGATTTGCAAATTTTGGCACATGCTGTGGAGAACAAACAGAAACTTGTATGAATCAGCCAACTGAAAACCTGTAGAATTCTCAAAACTTATCAAGTAAGGCCTGTTTACAGAAACCTAAAAAAACCAAAAACCACCTTCCCCAAAAAACAATAAAACTCCAAAATCCCACTGGGTTGGGCTTTTTAAAAATGCATTTTTTGCAACACTGGCATATGTTTGCAGGTGTTTACGATGGGACTGTTCCGCGCCATGTCTCTCTTCTATCTGGCATATTTTGATCGCATCATTGCTCGCTGCTACCGTGACAAACGTCGTCAGAACTAGCTATGACGCGACTGCTTTCCTTGGATCCGCTGATGAAATGCTAATCTTTTGCTGCATGCTTGTTAGTTTACGCTAGTCTTCTTTTGGGTGGAACTTGGTCATTATATGGGCATTGGTCACTTTATTTATGCAATGTAATGTCCTCTGCTAAGTGTCTTCATGACTTTTGAACTTCACATAAATACATGGAAGTATTATACTTTTTGCATTTACTTACTTAATCTTCTACTGAAACGTCTGCATTCTGATTCAACATGTTGCTGCTACAAAATTAGTTCTGGTCTTGTTGAGTGGTAGTGCTGCTATCTGTTAGTGTTTTTTAGTGTTAGAATTTTTTTCAGATTCGCTTATTGGGCTTCGGGGTCGGCATTCGGAAGACCCCGATACTTGTTTTTTACATTGTGTGTGCCACTCTTAGTTTTGTTAAATTCATTTCAATTTTATTTTTTTAGATTTTCAAATTTGGCACTTGGTCACTGTTATGTGATAGTCGTTAGTTAGGTGTATGCTTTTTGCTAAATAAGTCGCCATTGTTTAACATCTAACTTTACAGTGTGATTTACTTTTCCACTCTACCGTCTTTAAGCATGCTATAGACGAGATCGATTGTCTTTTGCTTTCTGCACTTTTGGATGAACTAACAGCTTAGCAACTTAATTTGTAGTTCAGAGTATTTTTGCATAAGCTTGTTTTGTTGTTAACTGTTACTGAGTGGGTAAAATGTTTACAGCTTATATATACTCTGTATGCTGTTTATTATAGCTGATATATATCTCATAGCATTATAATAAGAAAGTTGGTCATTCTGTTCGAAATAACACTATATGTTGAATTATGATATTTCAGGAATATATGTTTGTTTTGCACCTGTGGAACACTGTACAAACTGGATTGTACAGGGCGGTCCAAAAAATGGCACACGTTTATGGCACCATAATTTTGCAACTGTACGTCACAGAGTCATGAGGTTTTCAGCAAAATGTTCTGAAAGAAATTTTTTACATGACTAAAGTCATTGTTTAAATACAGCAATTAAATATTCTTTGTGTTTGCCACTGGCAAGTGAACTATTCAAAAACAGTAGCTGCATTTTGGATGCTTAACATGTTCATGTTTGGTCATACATAAGTATATTAAAATACGCTATTTTATGCATGTTGACCTAATATTTTTTGTAGTTTTAATAGTTTTAGCTAACAGTTTTAATTTCTACTGACGGCACAGCATACGAAAAATTCAAAACAATCGACAGGAATTAAAACTATTAGCTAAAACTATTAAAACTATAAAAGTTTTTCATGCTCCGGCATAGACTATCTAATTTGACACTGAACATGTTCGTGTTTGGTAGGCCGTCCAAAATGCAGCTAGTATTACTTTCAATGTACCTTGGAACATAAAAAACATGCCACTATTATTTTTGAATAGCTACGTAAAACACTGGTCAATTTTAATAATTTTTGGCGTGCAACATAAGGAAGAAAATTGATGCAAACGACTGTAGTTTTGGCTACCGGTACCTCACCTTAATGTTGTCGCTATACTACCTTGTGAAATGCAGAAGTCGTAGTTTGGCCATTGACAACAATGAATTCATACTGGTAGCGCACGCGTCGGCTCAGAAATTATTAACTGAATAGCGACAAACGCAATTGACAACTGTTGTATCTCAAAAAGTCACATGTGTCACATCCCATCATTCTTATTACAGTATGTGCTTAAAATTTCTACCTGTAGCATGAACACAAGCGGTAGACATTGACACTATTTGCCAACAGCACGTTCAATAACTGCGTGTCTCACTGTTTATACATCATTTCAGTTTGTCGTCTTACGATTTTAGAATGAAGACAAAGTAACAGATTTTTAATGGTTTTGTGGTTTCAGTAATTTTCTGAGCCAATGCGTACACTACCCAATATGAATTTATTTTTGTCTATGGCAAAACTACGACTTCTGTCTTTCACAAGATAGTGTAGCGACAACATTAAGGTGAGGTGGCCAAAACTACAGTTGTATGCATCAAGTTTCTTCCTCGTGTTGCATGCCAAAAATTATTGAATCGGCCAATGTTTCACGCAGCTATTCAAAAAATAAAATGACCAAAGTGTCGAGGGTAATACTATATTTGAATAGTTTACTTGCCAGCGGCAAAAATAAAAAAATATTTAACTGCTGTATTCAAACATTGACTTGAGTCATGTAAAAAATTTCTTTCGAAACGTCTTGCTGAAAACCGCACGACTCTGTGACGTACAGTTGCAAAAGTATGGTGCCATAAACTTTGTGCCGCTTTTTTGGACCACCCTGTATAGACACAATGGGAAGTTTCTGTTGATGCCATTTGATGATCATTCAGACAGTGGTGGATCCAGAATTTTGGAATAAGGGGGTGGAAGGGTAAGGGGTGGAGTTTGGGGAGGGGCTGTGTCTCCTCCAAAAAATTTTCAAAATTTTATGCAAAAAGAATGCATTTTTGTGTACAATTTTCAATTGTTTAAAGATGCATCCAGTCAATATGGTGGAAGGGGACGCTCCCCTTGCCCCCCTTTTAAATTCGCATTCAAGTTAGATCGTCAAAATAATTGTGTATTGTAAAACTGAAAGTGCAGTAAAACTGGTTCGTAAGCAGTGGTTCGTAAGTCAGCTGGAATACACCATAGCTCAGTTCTGGGACCTCATAAAACTGCCCACGAAGATTTTCGATCAGGCTAAATTTTGATCGGGGCCCTAAATGAGGGATAGGGACCCCAAAACTACTCTGAGTTCTGTGGCCCCCTGATTTTACTTTAATCACTATTTGTAAGAAGTTTCCACAGAAGCATTGACTGAATGTTTTACCCACTCTGTACATGTCTGTGGATCATATATTGATGTAGTTTGCTGTATTTTCATTTGAGCATTGTTTCATATTATTGTAGCCTGACTGTAATCATGCACTATTTTTCATTTGCTTCGTTGTTGGACAAATAAATTGATTGACCGTTTGGTTCTAAATACTACTGACTTCACGTGTTTTAACAAAAGTTAAACATTTTGATATCAGCAGTCAGCCTAACCTAGACTAAGTAGCTGGTTGAAGTCAACATAAGTGGGTGTGCAGTGAATGATTGATTGAAAATCGATGGTTGCTACAAAAACAAATTTTTACATACACTTATATGTGACCTCAATTTGCAAACTGCAGACCTTTGAAAACCGTTGAAAACAAGATGAACTTCAATGTGATCACACAGCTGTCTGTTCGTAAGGTGTGCTAGCTGTAAATGCTGTCGTTTTCATTAAATTTATAGATACGGCTGTAGATACTTGAAGTCGGCAGTAAATTTATAAAAAAAAAACATATTGCATAAACCCATTCAGTGTGTGTGTGACTCGTGAGTCGTGACATTTGCATGCTTCTGACGTTAGTCATTATTGGCTCCATAAGCTAATTTTACTTACTACCTTACCTGTCGGTGCCCTGTGGGCGTGGTGCCAATTTCCGGTTTAGTATTTACATTAATTTTGTTTATGTTTGAGGTGTTCTATTCATGTCGTCGTATAACATTTTCTTTCCACAATAAATATTGATATTTGAATGTGGCATACATCATCGGTTTCACGTACTGTTACGAAAAGCGATGCTGCCTCAGAACCCGTTGCACACACAGAGCGTGACCAGTAACGAACAAAATTTGATCACCGGTAAAGCTGCGAATAGCGATAGCGACGTCGACGAAGATAACGGCGATGGTGGCGCTGATAGGCTCTACAGCTGCTGGCCCGACGGCGATGTGTCAGAAGGCTGGTGGGTGGAGACGTTTGCAGGCGATGAGAGTTGTCGAGTGTTTCGTGGCGGAATTGCTCGGTTTGCGGCTGACAATGACGTCTGGGATCTGAGCGATTCGCTTGTCGAACTGTATGAGACTGAACAGCGCCACGAAACTCTACGCTCGTCACTCAGCGGATCCGCAGCTAAAGCAATCCCACACGTAAGCAGCGCCCAGTCGTGGCTGAACGCAGACCGTGCCAATGGCTTCGTTAGAATATTTCCGCCCGATTCTCTCGGTTCGCCGCAGCTGGTTCCCTGTTCGCTGTCGACTACCACGCATCGTCTGTGTCTACAGCTGGGTATTTCTAACAGTGCTTTGCATGTTCAGTTCAGCAATGGCATTGTTCAGAGACTCGAACCACAGAGTTATCCTTTGGGCATCCAAAATGACTTTCTCGCAAATCTTGGACACTGTGACATTGCCAGCATACAAGAAGAAGGCTCCAGTCAAGACATCCAGTATCTTGTTAAATTCTTCAGTGGTAATAGCAATTTTGCTTTATTTGTAATGTTGTTTTGTTTCTGTGGTAATTGATTATGCTGCTTCCAGTGGTGGATTTAAAGGAGGTGATGGCCGCCTCTTCCTCTCTTCTATTGACATGATGCATCTTAAAAGAAGGGAAAATTTTGCTTCTAAATGCATTATTTTGGCAGAATAATTAAAAAAATTTTCTGGAAAGAGAGCACAGCTCTCTTATCAGATTTCATTCCTTACCCTTTGACCCTCCCCCTATTCCAAACTTCTGGATTTGCCACTGTCTTTTGAGGTGAAATTGTTACAGTACAATCAAATTATAATGAAATACATGGTGGTAGTTGAGCATGAGTTACTGTAGTGCAGTGGCACAAAAGTTTTTAGCATAATTTGATAGAAGTTGGGTCTTATTTAAAAGCTGTGTTCTGGATACAGGTTGAGCGGGTGGGTGCATAGCAGCTTATGCTAATAGAAAGTGAAACGAGGGGTTTCTATAGTATTCAAATTTTTATGTTAGTTTAAAACTTCAAATTAAGCCTAACAACATCACTGCTATTTATCAAATGTGATTGAACAGCTTCACTACAGGTAATCTTACACTACAGTATGGAAGATGAGTGGAACAGACATATATACTTTGCATAGGGTGAGCAATTTGACATTTTTGGAAATGAGTATTCTCGATCATTGATTGTGTAATTATTTGAACATGGTGCTCAAATTATAGTCACTGCTATGATCAAGGCCATCCGTAATCATTTCCAAAGCTGTTATGTAAAGTCACATGTTTTGCTTTGCTTTTATATGCACCACCCAGTATGTGTACTCGATGGATATTGTCCCATCATTGGTCTTGCTGGAAGTTGAGAATATTGATTAAAGCATGTGCATAATTGAACTATTGCTAGGTAAGCCACTGTGTGAAAAATGGCGCTTGAGTAGTCAGCTCCAAGCAATGCTGGATGTGAAGAAAGGTGGACTACTGCAGCACTGGCAGCATCGTCTCTGCGTTCTGTCCAATACTAGACTGCTTATATATAAAGGTAAACTTACTGCTGCTGATGCTGCTATGACTACTTGTTTTGATACCAGCCCCAATACCACAAAAATATCATGGCTCATGTTCTGTGTTAACATTGTACATAAACAAGAAGCTCTGCCCTTCTGCATCTGAATGGTTTGACAACACATATACCAGTACCATAAAACTTCTACAAGCTGGGTCTGAAACATAAGCCAGGTTTCTGTCACAAGCCAGTGGTTTTAGGTTACTTTTTCTATTAACAACTAGGTCCCTTACATTGCAGTATCGTATTAGAAGTTATATGCTATAGGCCTACATCATTGTAGGATGCCTAAGTCCTACAGATGCTTGTTTGTTGCATGCTAGAAGTTGGTGGAATTTGCAGGCTAGAATTGCAGCATGTATTTGTGTGGTGTACATTGCCATCATATGGTAGCTTTAGTGCAGTGTTTGTTACTTTGTTGAGTACAATATGTGACGTCCACTATCGTCGGTGTCAGTACTTGGTGTTGGCATTGGAGCTAATCAGAATTATTGGCATAGGAAGTGTCAGTCAATTATGGCATGATCATGAAAACGAGTGAACATTTGTCTTGAACAGGTGCTTAAAAGATCTTGAATTGGTGAATGACAAAAGAGGGGAAACCCTGGGCATCTTTTGTTGTTGTTATTGTGAAACAGTTAGAGCACGTGCATTAGTTTTGTGTAAGACTGTTTGTTCTATTTAGTTTATGCTGTGTGCAGATAAGGAGCGTCGAGAGAGTCCAACTGTAGTGGAACTGTCTGGTGGACTTGTTGAGGAAGAGAGAATAAAGGGACATGACTGGACACTGAAGCTTACATCTGGTGACAAGCTCGTCTTGCTGTCATTTAAGACTCAGAGGGAATACGATGCCTGGCTGACTAAGTGCATTAAGGTGTGTATATACACTGTGACTTAATAAAAAATGTGCCACTTTTTACGCGTGAAAGCTTTAGCGTGTCTTAGCCATTGCAATTCTGTCTGTCCCTCTGTTCGTCCATTTCTCCGTCCATCTGTCACATGATTTTGGGCTGCGACACAAGTCTATATCATTCACAAGGTGGTGCCATGGAACTACTGTTATGCGATCCAGTTAGAAAATTTGGTATTTGTGTATTAACTTAGCATGAACACCCCAATTTTCAGCTAAACTACTGAACCGGAACTGTTATAAGCTTTTGCCTATATTTCGTCTGGTGAGCATTAGCTCAAATTTTGTGTACTATTTGCATAACTCCGTGAAACATTGGCCAATTTTGATAATTTTTGGCACACAACATTACAAAGAAAGTTGACGTAAATGATTATAGTCTAGCCCAGCTCATTTTAATACTGTTGTTATATTACGTTGTAAATTGCAGAAGGCGTAGTTTGGCCGTTATCAACAATGAATTCATACTGGGGAGCACATGCGTTGGCTCAAAAAGTCATTGAGACCACAGAATCATTGAAAATCTGTTACATATTTAACGTTAATCATATTTCTTTTAAGACCATATGTCAACGAAGTGGAATGGCGCATCAACAGCGAGTGAGTCACTCTGGGTTGCTTGTTATTGAATGTGTTGTTGGCAAGTCGTGTCAGAGTCCATGACTTGTGTTCATGCTGCAGAAAAACGTTTTAAGCACATGCAGTAATAACAAGAAATTTGAGCTAATGCTTACGAGACGCGCGAAAGCCTATAGCAGTTCTGGTTCAGTGGTTTAGCTGAAGATTGGGTGTGCACGCTAAATTAATATACAAATACCAAAATCTCTTATCTGGATCGCATAACGATAGTTTTGTGGCGCCACATTGTGAATGATATAGACTTGTGTCGCAGCCCAAAATTGCCGAAAAATCCATAAAACCCCCTATTTTGGCGTTCAAGGTTATTCAAGATCATTGAATTTGGCGCCAATCGAGAGCAAGTGTACGACTTCCTATTAGTGATTAATAGTAACCTAGGCCCTATTTCGCACCGTTACTGAGATACAGCGACTTATTGGCCAAAAGTTGCAAATTTTGCCCACCCCCTTTCATTTAGCGCTCTCGTTCGGGGTGATCCCCTTCAAATTTATGGTAAAGCTTTACGGTTCCTGAAACTAGAGTCTTTCAGGCAGCCGACGGTGAAGACTTGGTGATCCTATCTTGCACCGTTTTTGACTGATCCACCTGTGTGACAAATGGACAGACAGACAGACAGAATTGTAGTGGCTAAGATGCGCTGAAAGCAGTAGCTGCTTTTGCACGTAAAAATGATGTGTTGTAACACGTAAAACTTTCTGAGCGATGATAACTGTTCATCTCTATTCAGTTAATTATTTCTGAGCCAATGCATGTGACCAAACTACGAGTTCTAAATTTTAAAAGGTAATGTAGCAACAGTGCTAAGGTGAGGTGGGCTAAAGTATAATCATTTACGGCAAGTTTTTTGGTGATGTTGTTTGCCAAAAATTGTCAAAATTGGCCAATGTTTCATGGAGTTATTCAAAAAATAAAAGTGGCGCATTTTTTTATCGAGACACGGTGTACTGTACCAAATTTTAATTTTTTTTTACTAGTTTTTGACTTTTGTTGTTTCGTAATAATTTGTGTTTAGATATGTATGATTTTGTGGCCTTTTAGGGCTTTTATGCTGTCAGTTTGAATTTATCCTCTAAAGGACATAGCTTTGAGAAGGCCCTGCACTGTTGAAATAATTTTGTTGTTTCATCTATGTAGCTTCGTTGAAAAGCACCACACTGAACATGTTCTGATTTTTGTTTTGTTTTTGTTGCAGGCCACCAATCGACTTCCGTCAGCTGTGGATGTGTCCTGCTGTCATCTGGATTACCTGCCGGAGAATTTATTTGTCAACACTGAGCTAGAACTCCTCAATTTACGTCACAACTCTCTGTGTGAGCAGCCAGCTGTGGAACTGGTCTCCAACATCGGCTGGCTGAACAGTTTAACTAGGTGACTGTTATTTACTTTGTACACACACGTACACCATTTTATTTTTTTTCAGGTGAACTTTGGTTGGCTTATGATGTTGCTAGGAGATTCCATTTATGTGATTTTTTTTGCACTTTGTTGTCACAGTTTGTTATACAGTAATATCTCATCTGACCCTGGGTTAAGTCATTGTGTATTCATTTTTTGTCATATTTTGAATATTAATATTTAACAGTTGTAGTATGTACTGTATGTACATGTAGGTTCTCTGATGTGGTAATCAAGAATTCTCTGTACCCTAGTTTTTTTTTTTAAATTGGGCCAGCGTCAGCACTTTTGTAAAGTTTTTTATTTCATATATTAATATATTTTCTGGTTATTTGTTACACAGTAATGATACATGTATTTTCTTCAGAACTCACTGATGGTGGTTTGGCTGAGTTGGTAGCATTGTTGATCACATCAACGAAGTTAATCAACACCAGGCCTGGTTAGTACTTGGATGGATGACCATCTCAGTATGCAACCATCCACCCAGGTCAACTCAGCCTGGCCATCCCTCCGTGGGTACCAGCAAAAGCTGAGACATAAACAGGCACACCGCGCGATGCACTAGCCCCGTATCCGTGGTCTCACAGTGTAAAAACTGGTGTCTAGTCTGGCTGAGGGCTAAGGAAACGGAGATCAGCGCCACCCTATGGGCCTTAAGGCTCGGGAAGGACTTTAGCTTGTTATGGCTGAGTTACTTCATTGTAGGTTTCCCAACGTCTAATATCTTGCTGCGGCATTCTCAAGATGTTTTATATGAAAACATTTTGGGCATCTGGCTTTACCCATTTTGATCATAGAAAACATGCTGATTACACATAGACAAAGCTAAGAACAGTAGCAAAACCACATGGTTATATAATCCAAATTTAAAATGTTAATATGTGCGAATTGTTCAGGTTTACTCTGCTTCACAGTCTGAATTTATCGTACAACAACCTGAGCAGCTTTCCATTATCTGTGCTGGAGCTTACTAATCTAGTGGAGTTGAACCTTGGAGGAAATCACTTGACAGAGATACCAACTGACATTGATCAACTGAACATGTACGATTATTCTTATTTGTTTTATTTTCCACATGTTTGTGTATTTGTGTATATTTATGTTAACTACATTTGTTGATCTGCTAAAAGTAGCCAGCAGTGATGGGCAGCCGCTTTCTGTGGAAGCCTGCTATGGTTAATTTTTATTGTGTTATTGTTTGGCAAAATAAATTTTCTTATTTTACAACCAGTGAATTATGTCTGCTGAGGATTAGCGAGCTGGTTGTTGTTGTGTGTTTTATCCAAATTCAACGAGGACTTAGCGCTGGGGGAGGGCTGTAAGCCTGGCTGAGGTTCTTAGGTTGAGAGAAAGAAGAGAACGTTGTTTTGTGTCCCATGTTGTCAGTGTTAATTGTGATTGTTTTAATAGCATTATTTTTGTGGTAGTGGACGATAAGTTATCTAAAATAAAGTTATAAAATTATAGCCTTTATTCACTAATTTGTTGACATGATTGGCAAGCTCTTGATTTTTTTTCTTGAAAAAGTGATTATTGTCTGCTACTAGATGTTATTTCAAGAAAAATTTTTTCATAGATATGAGAAAATTGATTGGACCCTTTATCCAGGTTTACCAGCAGTTAGCAAATAAAGGTTGTAATTCAATAACTTTATGTGACTTCTTGGTTCTTGGTACTGGTTTTAAACTGTGCATTTGCTAGGAGGAACGTGCACGATTTTCGTTGAATTATTTGATGTTTACTTGCAGGCTTCAAGTGCTTCACTTGCACAACAATCATCTCACAACATTGCCGGAGTCGCTAGTCGGTCTGTGTCGCCTGAGCTCGCTGGCCGTTCCTTTCAACCGTTTCATGACGTTGCCGCTCGTCACGGCACAGATGACTCATGTACAAGTGTCAGACGTCGAGGTTGTCTCCCTGGCCGGTAACAACATCGAGCGCCTGTCGTCAGACGAGCTCACGCAACTCAAGTACACCAAGCATCTTGATCTGAGGCTGAACGAGCTGACGCTACCGACGATCGACACTTTGAAGTTTGCTGTCCTTGAGCACCTGACACATCTCGACGTCCGAGACAATCGCATCAGCGAGCTTGATCTCCATGTTCTTCGTACTTTGGAGCATCTTAATTGTGAACGAAACTGTGTCGTCAGTTTGCATCTTAATGGAACATCGCTTCGCATTCTTGCTGCAGCCAGCAATCGTGAGTTTTCTTGCATTATTGGTTTTGTTGTGTTATTGGTGTAGGAGGTTTATGACATCGTGTTTAGTTTGAATAGATTTGTTTACTCAGGCTAAGTGCGTCTGCTTCTTGTCACTTTTGTGGTCTTCGGACAGTTTGATAAGTCATAAAAGTACATATTTGTATATTTGCTAGCGAATAATTTACTTCATAGAACTGATGTTTTTCTGTGGTATACTGATAAGGGATTTTTGCATGTTTTGCTTTGATTGTGTCTGACAATTTTAGGTCTAGAACATATCGATATTGAACCGAAGCCAGAATCACTTCTTGACTTTGATGTTTCTGAGTAAGAATATTTACTATGCATAAAATTATTGATTACTGTGATATATTTTTCTATTAAATTTTGTTTTGCTGAGTAATATATGTCAGTATTGTTTTATGGAAGGCCATCTTGCCAGAAGATGTCCCACTGTGTCAGAAAAGGCTATACCTAATAGGCATTACAATGTTGGTTTATGGCATTGAATAGTTACACATGCAGTTACACGTTGACCATTTTTATTGCTTTATTTATGACATTCCAGTTGAGACCAGTTTCTTATAGAAATAAACTTCTGAGCCTTGAGTTGACTTGCATAATTATGTTACAGTAATATGCTTTTTACTCTTGATGTGCTTCAAACTGTGGTTGCTCATTTGCTCATTTTACAGTTATTTGTTATTTTCAAACTGTCTGGTGCTCTGCTTGCTATGAATGGTATTAGGGTTTGTCACAGGTGTCACAGTTATTCTGCATTTAATATTTTTACTTATTTTGCAGCATTTGATGTGATAGTTTTATTGACGTTATTTTTCCTGGTTATTTTATGGGCTGTTGGTATTTTGAGTATGATTTCATGATAAATGTTGTGCCGTATAATATCATAACTTGTACAGTTTGTGACAGCTGTGTTTTGTCATTGTAGGAATAATCTGGAGTCGTTGCCAGATTGGTTGAGTGACTGCTATTTTCTACAAATGTTAAACGCTTCATACAATGACCTTCTTGATCTACCATCAAGGTGAATTTTTTTCGCTTTTAATGGTGTTTTTTTTTGTTATCGAATGCATCTTAGTAAGATTTCTGTAATTAATAATTAGCTGTGCCGCCATGTATGGACACCTGGCACTATAGCCTCCACTAGATGTTTGAGCGCCATGTGAGGGCAGGCAGACTGTCCTGGTCAGTATCAGTTGTCGCCTCATAAGTCAGTCCTCGCCCCTGCTACCTGCATGCCTTGCAGTGCCGCTCACATGCCGAAATATAAGCAATCATTTATGCATGGTGACTGTGTCGTTTTTATTTTTTTCTAATTACCTGGCGATGCTAGCACTTAGCTAACTGTACAGATTGGCAGAAGACATAGTTGAAAACAATTGCGATTTTTTTCATAATATGCTACATCAGTAACTAACTGAATTAGTTTAAAAATGATGCTGTGGGGTCCAAACGGACACCACGTCAGCACGGACTGTCAAGTCTGTACCTTGTGCTACATTCAAAATTTGTTTTAAATCACTAGCATACTAAATAAAAACTTACCTTTTTGTGAAAATTGTTTTATGCATGCTTGACATAAGATATGATATTTACCTACTTGTTAGCATAATCGCAATATGTCTTATGTTATTTGTAACAACGAATGCATTTTGACATTTGCTGTAATAAAGAAATGAATGAATGAATGAATGCTTATTTGCTTGATGTGGTGATGTGTTGGCAGCACAGCCCCATATGCCTCAATTTATCTCTAAATAGAAATAACATTTTTGAAAAGATTCCGGAGGCTAATGTCCAAATGATTTTGGCATGTCTTTTTTGCTTGCTGATTGCTGAGTCCATGGTATCTAACCAAGCGTTTGACAATCACATTGAAATGGCCTGTTAAACTAAATCTAAGGATATTCTTAATTAGTAATTTTAGTGACACTATTGTTTATTGTTAATACTTTAGTTGCTATAGGCATTTGGTTTTCTGTTTGCATGTGCTAAGACTGTTTGCCGACTCAAAGAAGCTCTGCAGCTTAAACGTCGGTCACAATCGACTGACTTTGCTGCCAGCTGAGTATGACGTGCTGTTTCTTGAAGAGTTATACTTTCAGCAGAACGAGGTCACTCTGCTGCCTGTTGATTTGCTGCAGAAAGCTTTCAGGTACTGACCATTCATTTACCGCGACAGTGTAATAAAACTAGGCATTTACTTTGTTATGTGTTCGTAATCTTTAATATACGTAACATGTTTTTGGTACTTGAGATTAGTGTTGCTGAGACATTGGAGAAATTTATATTTTTCTTAATTGATGTATTATATATACTGGCCAGTGCATTGTTTTGTGACCAGAAATATTGTCTTCTGACAGTTTTTGAATTTTTTACTATATATAGTACTGTCAGATGGTTTGCTGGTGCAAGTCAAGAGTACTATTTGCTCTTAGCCCACGCAGCAGATATTCCTGTGTTGGTATTTAGCAGTGTTTATGCCGTATTCAAACAAGTTGTACCTATTGACTGTGCGGTGTGTTGCCTGCTTCTGAACGCTGTAGATTGAGAGTTCTGAATGGAACAAACAATCATCTGACGAGTCTTCCATTGCTGAACAACAATCCTGACCTGAACAATGTCAGAGAATTGTATTTGTCGGGAAATGAACTTGGGAACGAAGTTCTGGATGTTGTTGCTGGATATCGTCGACTGCGCATTCTTCATTTGGCCTACAACGAATTGACGGAGCTCTATGACAGGCAATTACATCGTCTTATATGACCCTTAATAAAGCACTTACAGGAAAAAATTAGTGCCTTTTTAAAACAGGTATATTGCTATGGCTTTACTGTCAAAATACTCTAGCCCACCAGTTCACTTGATAATGCAAAAAGTGATTTCTTTTGCAATATGTGAAGGTCTCATGACTGCTTATTTAGTATACTACTTGTTGTGAATGCACATGATCATAAGCTAGGAGATCATGGTTAATACTTTGTACTCCCTTGCTGTTACTGTAATTTTTTATTTAAGATTTTATTTCTCAACAGATGTCTGTTTAGTTTAGCTATGTTTTGTACTTGTTTTACATTTGTGTATTTCTTCCAGTGTGTTATTTTGCTTATGCAATGTTGATGCACGTTTGTTGCATTTCAATATTCCAGTCAGTCAGGCTGATGTGGACAAAATTTTATAGCGTTTTTAAAGGTAAAGGTAAAGTTTGATATTTCATTTTGTGCTGGTCTCATGAGAGACTTATGACTAAAAGTGCTTTACAATCTCCAAAGATTTACTTGCTTTAATCTTATAATCACAGATTTTCTGAGCAAATGCAGCATGAATTCATTGTTGTATATGGCCAAACTACAGCTTCTGCATTTCTCAAGGTAGTGTACATGGTTCCTACGGTGAGGGAAAGTCAGGGAATTTTAAGAAGTCAGGGAAAGTCAGGGAAAATCCAGACGGTCAGGGGAAGTCAGGGAATTCAAAAGTACCACGGTGCAAAAGTTAACAAAGATGCAGAAAAAAACAGAACTGTTGCACGCACACTGCATACAGCAGTTCAAAATTTTTTCTGCTTGCTTCGCTCGCAGATTATTTATACTTTTACTTTTTCA
>Ga0056128_1004156_pt1 | contig 18039 bp, 13 predicted proteins | sample WorMetLIZISLAND2_FD_71113 | JGI IMG/M metagenome (GOLD analysis project Ga0056128, IMG submission 71113) | Marine gutless worms symbiont microbial communities from Max Planck institute for Marine Microbiology, Germany - Olavius geniculatus... ... | reverse complement strand
TGCTAATCAACAGTTCGTTCAACTTCAAACGTTGGCGTTATGACATTTAATGATTTCGTAACTGACGTTGTTGGTTCGTTGGAGTACTGCAGTGCAGTTGCCTCTACTGTTGGTGCCACAAAGAAAAACCTCAGCTGGTACTCTGTTCTTAAAATTTCTTGCAAAGTAACACATGCTATGAAGTGCTGATTCTTTAACGATTATTTTTGTCAAAATCTATTGCTATTGAACCAGGACTGTTGGAGTTATTGAAAAGGTAGCAGGGGTCCGGTTTTTTTTGAGACACGCCAGTGTATGTAACAACTGCATTGTTACATGTTGTCCTTGGAGCCAATTCACCTATCTTGCATCAACATCAGACTACAATCTGATATGCATTTCATCTACTTGTCAAGTTCCACCTGACATTCAAATAATTCAATTCACATCACCACTGCAACTAGTCTCGATCATTACTTACCTGCAATTTCTACCACAAGAAAAACAGCTGTCGCTAGGATAGCCGACCGTACTGTTGTCAGTGACCTTCAAGATCATCCAAGGTCGATAATTTTCATGTCATTTGAAAGCCAATATGTGACTTCCTATTAGTGATCAATAGCAAGCTAGCCCTATCTCGCACTGTTTAGCCACAATAACGCATAATGGCTTCAAGGTCATCCAAGGTCAATGATTTTCATCTAATCTGACAGGGCGTATGCCACTTCCCATTAGTGATTAATATTAACCTTGGCCCTATCTTTCACCGTTTCCGAGATATGACCACTTATAGCTTGAAACATTCCATTCCATAGTCCGTTATGACCCTTCAAGGTCATACAAAGTCAATGATTTATATGTCAATTGAAAGCCAGTATGCGACTTTCTGTTAGCAATAAATAGCAACCTAGGCCCCATCTTGCCATTTAGCCACAGTAGAACATTACAGATGGACAACGGATGGATGGACGACAACCATGACAACAGCTTGACCGTTACTTAAGTATGGTCGGCCAAAAATTACTTCACGTCAGACATGGCCCCAAAATGAAAATTTTGCACATTGTTGGAGCGTGACTTTCACATGCTGGACTGGATGAAATATACTTGTCATCCAAGCAACTGCAATGACGTGCTATAAGGTAAAAAGTTCGAGTTGTTCGGCTTATTTCTGTATGAGCTTAAAGATAACAATAATTCTAGCGGTAGATGGGCGATCTTGCTGTTAGCACTGGAAAATTGCTAGAGGTAGATCGGGTAGACACACTATTGGGTAGATGGTAGAACTTATATTACTGGTTGACACAGAAAGTTTATAAACCAAGCCACAAAATGTCACATATTTGTCAGGCTTATTCACTACTATATCAGAGTCCATCTCAAGCCAAAGCTTTTTTTTGTAACGCAGACTTAGAAATATGGTGTTTTCGAATAATTTTATGTAATGCGTGGTAACTGATAACAAAGTAACTGATATTTCAGTTCTAATCACAGTCTTGGTAATGCAGTAAAAATGTGGCTGTATTCTCACATTTATAATGAGATAAATGTAATTAGATAAAGTGGCAAACTACCGCTAGTAAGTTTCTGCTCACTAGTGTGAGATCGCCAATCTACCGCTAGCACTGACATAAAGATAATCCATCTAAACAACCTAATAAAGGCACAGCAAACACAGAATGGCTCAGTCAGTTAGAGTAATTTAACTGACCTAAGCATGAATAATCGTCGAGATTAATTTACCAAACGAGACATAAATATTCAAAACTAGAAAAATTAATTACCAGGATTCTGGACAACAGCACCACCACATTCGACTATTTTTCTCTCGATGCTGACTTTATTCTCAAATGTTGCACCACTAACCACGCAAAATTCTTTGCCAGAGAAAAGCTCAGAAACCTAAAATTTACACATTGAACCCTGATTAAAATCTGACTTTTACTATTATTTAAATACAGTGACAAAAGTGAGGCAGGCAGTGCTACAAATTGTATCATGCTTTGATGCTATCGTCAACAAAAGAATCAGCAACACATAAACATTCAGCAAAGACAATAACAACACTCAGCATTTTGGACCATTTTGCAGAAGATCTACCAACTCCTGACACTTCCCCAATTCTTCTCCATTTCTGGATATCTATGACGATAGGCACACTAGCAGTATAATGACAAGTATAACAGTAACAGGAAGTAACATAATGAGAAAACAAAACAAATACACCTCTAAACTTCTATGATATGCTACAAAACACCAATGTTATCCCTGATAAGAAAAAATTCTCCCCGGCAAAATCTTTTGCATGATTTTGTCTTTGAATAAACTCGTAGGTTAAAAAGTAACTTAAAAAGTTGACAAATTCGTCAAAATACAACCTTTGTATTCATTGTTATTGTTGACGTTTCAACAACCGCTGCTGGCTTCGTCGGAACGACGGTCCACCAGGTGTCGCTGCGGCATACAGTAAGTAATCATAGAAGGTGTGGTCATAAATGGTCATACAATAACAATGAATACAAAGGTTGTATTTGAATGAACTTGTTAACTTATTATCTTTTCCACGATATTCCCAGACAGATGAGTAAAGCGAAAGTATCATAAAGACTGTGCGAAGTCCGAAGATCTTTGCCTTTCTGACAGCAGCCAAATCCACTCCACGAAACTGCAACATGACCGACGGCCTTTCAGTTTTCACAACGCGTGAACGTTTCTTCTTCGGTTCATCGACATCCTGGTCCACGTACAGGCCGGCCAGCTTCCCCACAGACTTCTGTATCATTCAATGCAAGTCAACATACAAAAAGCAGTCAAAAAATGCACACATACAATGCATTATGGTATGCTAGTTGCATGGTATTGTGGCTAAACGGTAAGCTGTAGGGGGTCGGCGAATGGTACCATCGCATAGGGTGCTGGCAACTTCCTATAGGCTGTGAATAGTAACCATGTCTCTATCTGCAGCGGTTTGGCCGCAATTTTCAATGAAATGTTTCAAGCTATAAGTGGCCGTATCTCGGAAATGGTGAGAGATAGGCCACGTATCACTAACAAAAAGTGACGTACACCCTTTCATATGAAATGAAAATGATCGACGCAGGATGACCTTGAAGGTCAATCACAACCAGTACCATTGGTTATCCTAGCAACAGCTGGGCTTTTTGTTGCCACGGATAACAATCATTCATGCCGCACGATCACAATATCTCTTTTATTCACTCAACTATTTCTAGGTTCATAGGTTTCCCTGTGTGTTGTACTGTAACTAAATAGCCTTAATTGGTTGATTTTACTGATTTATTCACTTACTATCAATACTGTTATCTGCTGATGTGCCATAAGAAGTACCCACTCTGCTTAAACTAGATGTCTCATTGTTTGTTTATCGTTTTTGATTATTCATATTTGGCCACTTAACAGGGCAGAAGCCAGCAAAATATCACTATCAATACAGCCGTGTTATTTGGCATTCACTTCATTTTAACACTATGACAAAATTCAGACAGCATTATCTAAGAAATGCAGCTTGTAAACCTGACGCAAATCATCCAGCTGAGTGATGGTCAGACAGTCGGACCAGGACTTGTCATCTCGAATCTTATCTATGCGTGGGAACCTCAACGTAAAGCCGGTCTTGTACTGGTCACTAGCAATGATCTCGGCTGCTTTTATCTGATCCAGCGCAGAAAACAGTACTGATGACAGTTGATAAATGTGAATATATTAATGGGTTACATAGCAACGATGGTTAGTTGAAGCTCGAGGTGAACTGATGAAGAAAAAACGTTCTTCCTCATCACAACAATAACTGCTCAGTTCTATATTACCTACCATTTATTTTATTTTTATTTTTTTCACATCTGTGCATGTCATTTTGTTCGTTAATTTTTTCTGTGCTTTGTGTATGATATTAGTAGTGAATAAAAATAAGCAACGGACAACTGACAAAGACAGTATAGCGAAGAAAATAAATACTGCACTGGAGTAAACCATGCCTGTCACTACTAGACAGATATAAAAGTACGGCAAGATTACGGAAACAGCACAATGGTGATCAGCTGGCATCTTGTATAAAAAAGAACGCCATGTGAAAACAAGCACGTTGTTTGATTTTAGTGTTTACAGTTTTTTAGTTTCAGTTTGTTCTATTACCTGCAACCTATGGTAAATTGAATTAATAGTATTATTATAATCTGTACAGAGAAGAAGTTCAATATTTGACCTGGAGGATTGCAGAATGCCGAGGTTCAATGTATGCATCCGGTCGCTGTTTCAGCGCCGATGCAAGATGAAGCCAAGCTGGAGGCTTCTTCTTATCAAACGGAACCCAATGTGAAGCTAGCTTTCGATTGAATTCAAACAACTCCTTCTTTGAGTAACCCGATCCAACCTAAAGTATGCATCAACAACAATCACATCAATATTGAACGAACGCTTATACGACATTCAGCGTGCTTCCCAATTCCGATACTAATCACTTTTACTAAAAAACAAACTACCAAATAAAGTCCAACTAAACTACATATAACATAATCTTCACTGTTTTAACCCTGGCAGACACAAGACACATCCGACTTGCAAGTCTACTTCTGGGGATCTGACTAATCTCACTAAAAAAGGAACAGTGACAGTAGAACAATGTACAGACAGTGAAAAGGTCTATACGAAAGAAACTGACAGCCTGCAAAAACGATAGTTTTTCAGAAAACACGATTGCACAGCAATAAAAATTTACAACAAAGTACAACAAAAGCAAATACCGTAAGAGTTAAAAACACATACTACGTACTCGACAGAATGAATGGAAGCTGGTCGGATGCTCTCTGGCCGCAGCAGAAGGTACGGCAACTGCACAGAGAAAATGCGACATCATGTGAGACCGCGACCCGACACCAAAGTACCCACCCACAACTAGTACGTCCAACTCATCCATGAGCCCATCAATGTAGTCTGGCTTTAGCTTATACCAGCCGCCCTTCCTCACGTTAGGCTTGTAAATGGACTCGGGGTCCTTTGCCATGATTCCTTCCTCACGAGAGTCGATCGCATCATTCAGCGCTTCAACGCATTCCTGTCTGCAACATTAAATGAGAAAATTTTACAAGCAACAGTTTAGTGACAGCATCTCTACAACAAACAGGATTTCCAGCCAGTAACCAAGACAATAATGTTAGTGCGGTTGAGGCGTTAATTTTTTTAATGGCATTAACGCATGCGTTAATGCATTAATTAATGTATTAATTAATTAATGCTGATATTGTAGGTGGTCTACATCGAGAGGGTGACTGGAATGACGACCAACAAACATGTAGCTGTGTTGCAGGACTTTGACGGTAGTGATGGAATGGCAACAAAACAATCTTTATGTCATTGCTTGACTATTATTCAATCGTCAAATGACCGCACTTTAATGGAATATGGGAACTCCTGCCTCACAGAATTTAGTAAATTATGTATGTGCACTAATTCTGTTAATGTGTATTAACTTTTTTAACACGTGTTAATTCTTTAACACATTAATGCATTAATTCAACAGCTCAAAACAATTTGCTATCAGAACTCCATTTTGTGATGCATCTCTTCCAGTCTATTCCCATCTAGTCTATTCAATACATGTCTGACTCTGCTAGAAGTAATTATCACAAAAACTCAAGAGACAAACAGTTCAAAATACTACAGTTCAACTTGAAAATAACTGTTCCAAATAAACGTAAAGCAAAACAGCAACAAAATGCAATAAAAGTCATCAGATGACATTACTTAGTAGACTTCTCTGAAAAGTCAGAGAGAATTAATCTTCCTTCGACGGGTCTGAAGACATCGGCCAGTTTACGTCGTCGTAGTCTCAGTGGCTGATTGGAAAGCACTTCGCCATTCAGTAGCAGCAAGTCAAACACACACAGCATCGGCTGGTATCCAATTGAGCTCACATCATGCGACTTGATGTCAAAATTCTCTCTCTTTGATCCTATATCATATCAAGCACAACACATTAAACCATATATAAAATTCAGAGTACTCACCAACGCTTACACTAGAACACGAATACATTCTGAATAGAGCTGTCAAATTAATGGATCAATTAATGCGTTAATGCGTTAATAAATTAACGCACACTAAAAATTAAACGTTGAAAAAATTAACACACATGCATAAATTTATTTAATTTACTGAATCCTGTGAAGCAAAAGTTCCAATATTCCATTAAACTGCAGTTATTCGACAATCGAATGAATTCAAGTAACTAAACTGTAGTTGCCGTTCCATCACTGCTGTAAATAAATATTATTTAGATGATAGGCTGATAGATTTCTATGCTAATGGTAACGTGAGCTATTGTTGAAAAATGTGTTTCTAGTTGCTTTTCAACTTTCTATATTCTACAGGTGGCACCCCCAAACGTCACTGGGACTGGAGTAACTTCCCCCTACTCTCCCTTTTGACAGGCCTGGATGCATTAATAACGCATTAATTAATGTGTTAAAAAAATTAACGCAGTGCGTATATGCATTTAAAAAATTAACACTTCAACAGCTCTAATTCTCAGATTAATGAGAAACAGGCATTAATGCTATAAATACAGTATTAAATAAAATACTAACTAAAACATTTTTATTATTCTGTCTGAGTTCAACATCAGTGTAGAGAGTAGAGAGAGAAGCAGTGAAATCAGAGCCTACCTATAGTTTTGGTGTCCGCATTGAAGCCCACCATTTCACCATCAAGGATGCACGATGTCACGTAAGGACTGAAGCAGTCAGCGATGCACGGCGTGTAGTTGCCTTCATCGCTACTTCCGCCATACACATGCGTGTAATCATTGCCACTAAGCAAAACACACATACACATGCATTCACATGCCTTTCGATGACAATTTTCCACCTAAACTAAGACAGCTGGTTGACCATTGATTTTATTGTCTCCACCAAGGTGAACGTAGTGAACATTGGTGGAGATTAAGTAATCAAGCGATTCTGTTGGTCCTTCTGTCCATGCACATGACGACTCACAATGCAGTGGCACCTGAGTGACATCATAATGGCAATGACATCATTCTACAGCGCAAGCAGCAATGCCAGGAAAACTGTTATTACTTCTCCTTCCCTTTCCCCATCCCCTTCTCCCTCCCCTTTCCTTGTATTTACCCTCGACTGACTCCTGTTGCCATGGCAACCAAATTTGGGACAAAATGGGCTATAACTCGGCTTCGGCAAGCGATATCTCCAAGATCTCTGCGTAACAGTTAGTAGTAATAGTAGTAGTAGTAATGAAATTAATGAAATTAGTAATGAAATTAAATTAGTTCACTTGGCAGAGATATGAACTCTCACGAGTGCTTTCTAGTTTCTCTATTAGTTCCTAACTTAACTTCTGCAATCTCTCAACATGGACCAAAAGTCTCCGTACACCCACCATCCTACATAGTTTTCTTCAGTTGTCCCGCAATGTTTATCTACAGAACGACAACAATGATCGCAGTCAATAATCGCTACAATGTACATCACACATGTTGAACACATAGCGTGTTATACCACTGGTCAACCTAAGTGCATCACAGATATATTCACGCAGTAATGCTGCCCCTGACACATAATTTACAACTGAAAAAATGTAATTAATTTAATGGTGAAAGTACTACTTTTATCACTACTATCAGCATTAAGCTACTGGCACATGCATTCCTGACCCTCGTGAGAAGTACTTGAATTCTCCACCATGCTTGTGCAGCTGCATTCGTTCCCCATCGTACTTCACTTCTATGAAGAACGATCGATTCTTCAACAGCAACTCAATCTGCAACCAACACAATACAGTTACCTCAGCCATAAGTACACACACCTGAACACAAGCTCATTTTATCCGAAAATATGCCTTAAAATAACTTTTGCACACAACACAAATAGTCACCAAAACCGCTTTCAATACAATCACATTAATTACTACTATCAATTTTTGTTCTACTGCCCAACTTTTCCCAAGCCATTACAGATCAGGCCAGGTCTTTAAAAAATGACTCTAATTAGAAACTGTAGCACAGTGGTATCAGGACTTCTTGCATCACCAGTGTCAACAAGAAATTTGAGCTAATGCTCATGATACGCGTGACAGCCTACAGCAGTTCCTGTTCGCAAACTGTCAGTCTATCTCCAGCCATTTGTCGCAGTTCATTCTTGGAATGTGCGCTGCAGCCAAAGATTGCAAAAATAAATTTTAAAAACCCCATATTTTGGAAGTTTAGGGTCTTTCAAACCAGTCAATGGTGATATGACTGAAAAGCTTGTCACTAGTTGTAATAGGCAGCACGTCTATCTGCAAACATTTTCACCAAAAACTGGCCAACAACAATAAAATAATGACTTTTACAGGGGTACCGCTGTTTGATGACCTTGTGCGCAGGTTTCCTTGAACCTAGAAAATCAAGACTTGGACCTTTGAAATCTACGTTCAATGCTAAAAATTTCATTTGAAGCTTTTCCATGTCTATCTCAATTGGTTTCGGCGCAATTCGCTTTGTAAATGTGTCTCTCAGCCCAAATCGCCAAAAAATCCATAAAACCCCTGTTTTTAAATAAACTCATAGGTTGAAACGTAACTTAATAAGTTGATAAATTCATCAAATTACAACCTTTATATACATTGTTGTTGTTGACATTTCCGCAACCACTGCTGCCTTCGTCGACGACGAACGACTGTCCACCAGGTGTCACTGTGGTGGACAGTAAGTAGTCATAGATGTGTGGAAGTTGGTACAGGGATGTGAAGGCATACACTCGAAGCACCAGTAAATCCGCCGCAACAGAACAGAGCAAAACAAGTCAGCAGTCACAGACCACGTCATCTCTCTCTCAACCATGTCATAGACTGGGACCACGCCAAGGTGATCGACAGAGAAAGCAACAGAATGGACTGGTGGATCAGGGAAGTGATACACATTAGAAAAGAACAAGACAAGTCGATGAACCGAGACGAGGGGTCCTACCAACTTCCACACATCTATGACTACTTACTGTCCACCACAGTGACATCTGGTGGACAGTCATTCCGACAAAGGCAGCAGCGGTTGCCGAAACATCAACAACAATGTATATAAAGGTTGTAATTTGATAAATTTATCAACTTATTATCATAAAAACCCCTATTTAAGCATTCAAGGTCATCCAAGGTCACTGAATTTGGTGGCAATCGAGAGCCAGTGTACAACTTCCTATTAGTGATTAATAGTAACCTAAGCCTTATCTTGCACCGTTATTGAGATACAGCGACTTATTGGCCAAAAATCGCAAATTTTCCCACCCCCTCTCATTCAGTGCCCTCGTTCGGGGTGACCCCCTTCGAATTTATCGAAAAACTTTACGGTTCCTGAAACTAGGGTCTTCCAGGCAGCCAACGGTAAAAATTTGGTAATCCTAGCTTGCACTGTTTTTTACTGATCCACCCGTGTGACAAACAGACGAACAGACAAATGGACAGAATTCCGATGGGTAAGATGCACAGAAAGCAGTAGCTGCTTTCGCGCGTAAAATCTGAACAATTTCTCTTAATGGAAATGATCATTTAATGCCGAAGACTATTAACTTACAAAAACTGAAATAAAAAAATTGTTTAAACACTAAATAGCCGAACAAAAATAAAACAAAAAAACCCAAAAAATGCAAAAGCTTGAAAGACCTTGTTAGGATCTGCCTGGTCACCAAGCATTGGTCGAAATGGACTAAATAGAGATACTTCGATTTCATGGAGACGAACAGTTGGATCACGAAGCTCACAGCAAACCTAACACATATCAACAACGTTATTATAGTTATTATACTCACATCATACTGAGACAACGTTTACCACAAGTACGTTAGCAAATAACCGATGGAAACCAACTTACAGTGGCTTCTATCCCTATACCTGGTGGGCGCAGCTTGCACCCGGTGAAAAATAGAGGGGGTGAGTTTTGATAAGGTTGTAGATCAAAACTCCCCCCCCTATTTTTTACTTTCCTCCTATTTTTCACTGGGCAAACTACACCCCTAACAAAACTTTCCCCCTATTTTTACTTCTTCTCTATTTTTCAATCTGCACATTTAGCAAAACTTGCCCCCCCCTATATTTCAATGTGCATCTTTAACAAAAAACTCCCTCCCTATTTTTTACTCCCCCTATTTTTCATTGGGCAATCTACACCCATAACAATACACCCTATATTTTTATTCTTCCCCTATTTTTAAAATCTGCATCTTTAACAAAAATTTTCCCCTCTCTATTTTTTTTACTTCCACCCTATTTTTCACTGGGCAAACTACACCCTTAACAAAACTTTTTCCCTAGAGGGGAAAGAAGCCTGAAATGTGAGAAAAAAACTTGAGTCAGAAATTGGGGGAACCTCAGCCCAAAACTGGGGGGAAGTTGCGCCCGATTTTGATTCCAGATTTGGGGGGATAGAAGCCACTACCAACCTAACACAGAATAATTCCAGAATGCATCAGCTACACAAGACGACCAACTGTGTGATAACTTGTATGTATGTATATGTAACTTCTAATGATTTTAATCAATCACCAGTTATGTCAACAATGTTCAGCACAAATCAATTTCAGCTGCAAAATGTACATTATGGCAGTTACAAAGCTGCAATAAAAAGCATCGAAAAGCTGAAATGGCTCGGCTGCATCAAACAACTGCCAAGACCAATAAAATGACAGAAAACTTATCAGCCACACACCTTCTGAAGACTCATTTTGACATTGTACAAGTCTTCGGCATCGACGTGATACGAGCTGAAGACCAAGTGCTGGCTGAGACCAGTTTTGAGTTCTTTCAGGATGATACGGATGAGCCATTTCTGCTCGCAGGCTGACAACTCACGAAGAAGTCGACCGAGTGCCCGGCGTACGAGGGCCTTGTCCTTGCTGGCATGCCCATTAGCCAGATCATCCAGCAGACTATTGATGTCTTGGATCTTCAGTGTGCCACGGTCGGGACAACGCGGCTTCAGAATGAAAAACGCTGTCGAAGCAAAGTCTCCTGCATCCTGGTATAAGACAACAACCAGAATAATACAGTATCAAAACAACATCTGCACACTGTAGACTGATGTAGTCTGTTCTAATATGGAGTATGGTACTTGACATAGCCATGTGGGCTTAGTATGCAATGTGTTTGCATTAAGGTGACACATAGAGACTTGTTTTTTGACTAAACTAATCATCTGTGAGTGATCAAGTATAGTCAACATCAGCTGCTATACTAGATCAATAAAAAAAATAAGTAATGCATTCTCTCACTACAACTTGTAATTTTTAATTAACTGGTAAACTCTTCTGGAGTTACGCCTGGTCTCCCAAAACTTTGGGACACCAGGGTGGATATCAAATGTAAAATACAACATTTCAAAAACTGGTGAAGCAAGATGGAAGTGCCAACAAACAGAATCCTATACATAAATTTTTACCATTAACTGATTACAGGTACAAGTACTCAATGGCTCAACTGTTAAGCTGATGCACAATCTGAGTTCAACTCCTATCAAATCTACACGAATTACTATACTGATAATATCAGCCAAAACAAAAACTTTCCAAAAACTGTCCCGGGAGTGCTCAAAAAATCCCACTTTACAGCTAACATGTTACAGCACAGAAGGAAAACGTGCAAAACATTAAAAATGTTCTTGTTAACGGTGTTAACATCAAACTGTTTCGCACTTACGGTCTTGGCAGTTTTTGGTGATCGGTAGTTGATGAGTTTCTGTGCCGATGGACTGTCCTTGCCCAGACCAAGAACCTCAATATACAGCTTAGCCAATGTGTGCTGTTAACACACACACACACAAACACACACACAGCAAACAAACAACCAAAATATTTCACAGTTGAAACATTTTGTGCATATGGACTGATGTAACCATCACCTAGATCAACCATATAAGTTCTGGATTTAATATTGAGTACAGTACATTAATTTGTGTTTCTTCTATCTTCATGGTCGTTACGCTGTTGTAACTTTTAACCGTTTGCAATAAAGAGCGACATGGGGATGGGTATGGTGGTAATACCACATTAACTTCGGTAATCACTGCATTAATGAGGACAATAACGGCTGTATTCCTGCAGGAATAAGGATAAAAGCCACGGTAATACCACTGGGATGGGGAAAGAATTTGCGGAATTGCGGTAGACCCATGGTAATGGGGACAACTAAAACTTCCGTGTGTAGTAGTTGCAGTAAAAACACATATGGGAATAATACATTTCACTAAATAGTAATGGTACATCGCATGGCACGTTTCAAAATGTTGAAAATTATGTACGCTGACAGCATGGGGTGTTGTAAAATGTTATTAATTTGTAGTATATTAGTAACCAAGTGTAGTAAAATGTGCAGATAATTAGCCGCAATTATTTTCATCAACATAACGATGGGGATGGAAATGGGGATGAGGACAACATGCATGGGGATGGGGTGGGAATGAGGACAAATTCATGATTCATGAGGATGGGGTAAGGATAGGGATGTCTCCATGGCACACTTTAGTTTGCAACATCAGTACCACAGATAAAGCCTAAATGCCAAATTGTGCCAGAATACTCTTATTAAACAGCTTTATATCCTTTGTTACTGTTTCTGTCTTTTCAACAGAGTTATATCTATATGCATGTTGTTACATAATTTACCAGTATTAATTCATTTACTTGCACTAAATTTTTGCTTATTCATAGCGAATAAGACCTCAAACCTCTTTGATCCCATAAGCTTCTCGTTCACGATCAAGTTGCGGAAGCAGCAATCTCATAGCAGGAAAGAATGAATCAGTCTAAAATCGCAGCCATAATGGATGTAAAAAACATTCCCAAAAAGATAAAAATGTGGCAAAAATAACAAAAATGTTGTTGAATAAAAAGCATTGGCCATAATTTGTTCAACCTCTTGCCTAATGTCTAATGCTGTAGGTGCAGTATACCTGGAATTATAGTTTAGATAGAAAGAATTTATTTTTTATTTAATTTTAATTCAACCATGAGGTCATAAAGCCATAGCACCAGACTAACTAAATATATATATTAGATAAAAGACATTTCATATTTAGTATATTTAGACTAACTAAGTAAACTACCATCATTATGACCCACTAATTCCTTTCTGTGGTTTCAAAAGTTCTTGATGAAATTTTCAATACACATTTTTTAATATGAAAAAACGTTAAAATAAAAAAATGTTTTAAAATGTTTAAAAATGCAGCAATAATAAAAATATACATGAACAATATAAAACAAACTGCTGCTAAATTGTAAAAAAAAGTTTTCAGATATAATAAAAAAAATGCAACACAAAGTCTTAAACTTGAAACATGACTCTTACCGTTGCAGTGGAGCCGTGCAACACAATATGGAATGCTCGCCATTCATTAATGAACTCCTGAAGATGTCGTTTCTTTCGTTCTGCTCCAGACTGCGAACTTATCTTATCCAGCAACTGAGCAAACTTATAGAAAGGTACTTTCGAAGCAACAGTTTCCATTCTGATATCTAGATAGCAAACAGCACACAGTAAGCACATCACTTAATTCCAGTCCTGTCCGTCAGGTGTTTGTTAAAGTTTAAACATCATCCGTTTTAAGCAAATGCCATCTTGTAAGTCCTGAGATTTACAGCCTCTCAACATGCCTACATGGTCCTACACCTGTGCAGATAACGCAAACAATGAAAACACTAAAAAAAACGGAATTATGCATCCATCACAGCCCAGATGATCTTAACCGAACAGACAGTACTAACATCATTTGGCAGACAATCCCACTTACTGATATGACTCAGAGCTGTTGCTAACGACGCTAAAGGCTACAGCAAACACAAAATGAAAAACTATATAATGTAATCCAATTATAAAACATAACAAACAAAGGCACTCATATTATACTGACATGACAACTGAATTACTTCGATATTACACACATTTACAACTAGTTTTATTTGTAAACATTGACACTTATGTAAACAACGTAGAATATTGATTTACGTTTTTATTTTGCATCAGTGATGCGCGTAAAGTTCACATTATTATCGATTACGGATTACGAACTGACAATGATTATTATTGCACCCCAAAAATTAAAATGTTAAGTTAAAACGTGAATAATTATGTTAAAATAAACGCTCAATCACAATGTTAGTAACTGCTATTATTTAAAAGTTTTCATCGCTGCAGTCGACCATGGGGATTGGGGAATACAAATAGGCCTACTTGCAGCAGCTGCTGCTAATTTTCGTCAGATTATGGGTGTTCACAATTTTATTGAGTGTTCAAAATGTGAAGTTAATAATTTTGCCTCTAATTCCTGAAAAACGACAGACTTCTAGTCTTAATTAAATACCAAATTTTATTATCTTTGGAATTTGAGCTAATGCTCACGGGACGCGCGAAAGCCTATAGTAGTTCTTGTTCGCAAACTATCAGTCTATCTCCATCCATTTCGTCGCGACTTTTACGGGGGTACCGCTCTTTGATGCCCTCGTGCGCGGGTTTTTTTGAACCTAGAAAATCGAGACTTGGACCGTCGAAATCTACGTTCAATGCTGAAAATTTCATACGCAGCTCGTCTATGTATATCTCAATTGGTTTCGACGCAATTCGCTCTTGCTATGTGTCTCGCAGCCAGAAATCGCCAAAAAATTCATAAAACTCCCTATTTTGGCGTTCAAGGTCATTTAAGTTCATTGAATTGGGCGCAAATCAAGAGCCAGTGTACGACTTTTTATTAGTGATTAATAGTAGGCCCTATCTCGCACCGTTACCGAGATACAGCGACTTATTGGCCAAAAAGCGCAAACTTTGCCCACCCCCTCTCATTTAGCGCCCTCGTTCGGAGTGACCCCCTTCAAATTTATGAAAAAGCTTTACGGTTCCTGAAACTAGAGTCTTCCAGGCAGCCGACGGTGAAGATTTGGTGATCCTAGCTTGGACCGTTTTTGCCCGATCCACCCGTGTGACAATATCGGTAAAATAACCAGTTTTTAGAGGGGTGTCCCTCTTTGACGCTTGCGTGCGCAGGCCTTGGACCTACGGAATCGGCACGTGGACTGCTAAAACCCGCGGTTAATGCTGAAAATTTCATGTGAAAATTGTCTCGTCTATCTAAAGCTGTTTCGTCGCCAATCACCCTCAAAATGTGCGCTGCAGCCAAAAATTGTGAAAAATTTACTAAAAACCCTATTTTGGGGGTTCAAGGTCGTTAAAGTCATCGATGTTGATAAGCACCTTTGTTGTGATAAGCAGCATGTCTGTACCTATCTGCAGCCGTTTTCACACTATACGAGCCAATATAATATCTTTTCGGGGGTACCCCTTTTTGACGCCCTCGTTCAAGGGGAACCCCTTCACCCAGGGGCACGAAATTTTGTCACGATAAACTACTCCTTGGGGCAGCCAACAGTAAAGATTTCGTGATTTTAGTTTGCACCGTTTTCATAAAGCTGAAGGGTGTGACGGACAGACGGACGGACGGACGGACGGACACCTCGACGACAGCTAAACGCGCGAAGCAAGGTCTCAGCTGATGCAGCACGATCAAGTGCTAAAGACAGACGGAGCGCAGGTGTCGGTGCGGGTTCGTGGAGCCGGTGTCCACTGTGTGTGTCCGTTCGTCTGTCCACATCCGCTGATGATGCGTCGTCATCTCGATGTGCATGATAAGTCTGAGCCGGGGCGGTCTGCTCAGAGTTGTCGTCGCCGTAAAAAATCAACGCTTCGATAGCGCTAATACTACCTAATTGATATGTACATTGCTAAGCTGTTGATAAGCAATGTGAATGTGTCAAAATGCCCTTTAGCGTTGAAAACACTGATAGTGGTTGCAACATTATTAAGTGCAAGTCTTTATACGTAAACAGCAGAATTTCACTGATGTATTGTACTGTCTTTCAAAGGCCTGGTTAAGAGGGACTCTATTATAGCAGTGAACATAACGATGATGTTAAATTTTAAACAAGTAATTTGAGCAAAGCTTATGAGACGCGCGACAGTCTTAGCAGTTCCTATTCGCAGGTTGTCTTGATCTATCTATATCCATTTCGACGCAATTCACTCTTAAAATCTACACCGCAGCCACAAATTGCAAAAAACACTGAAACCACAGTTTTAAAAGTTCAAGGTCATTCAAGGTCATCGATGTTCACACCAATAAAAAGCTTGTCACAATTGCATGTTATGATAAGCAGCATGTCTCTGCCTATCTACAACCGTTTTCACGCTACACGAGCCAATAGCGGCAAAATAACCACTTTTTAGCGGAGTAGCCGTCTTTGACGCCCGCCTACACCGGCCTCCTTGAACCTAGGGGGTCTGGACTTGAACTGCCAAAAATCTACCTTTAAGGATGAAAATTTCATACACAGGTTGTCTTGGTCTATCTCCAACCATTTCGTCACAATTTACTGTTGAAATGTTCGCTGCAGCCAAAAATTGCCAAAAAAATCACCAACCCCCTCTTTTTCTTGGGGGAAGGAGTTCAAGGTCGTTCAAGGTCATCGATGTTGACAAATCTAACAAGCCCGTCACCAGTGCTTGTTATGATATGCAGCACGTCTGTGCCTATATGCAACCGTTTTCACGCTACACGAGATAATTGCAGTAAAATAACCACTTTTTAGGGAGGTAGCTGTCTTTGACGCCCGCCTGCGCCGGCCTCCTTGAACCTTGAGCTGCTAAAATCTACGTTGAATGCTGAAAATTTCATATGCAGGTTGTCTTGGTCTATCTCCAGCCATTTCGTCGCAATTCGGTGTTGAAATGTGCGCTGCATCCAAAAACTGCGAAAAATTCAGTAAAACCCCTTTAAGGGTTCAAGGTCGTTCAAGTCATCCATGTTAATAAATCTTTAAAAAAAACCCGTCACCAGTGCTTGTTACGATACGCAGCATCCGTGCCTCTCTGCAACCGTTTTCACGATACATGAGCCAATAACGGCAAAATAATGTCTTTTTGACGCCCTCGTTCGAGGGGAACCCCCCACCCACGGACACGAAATTTTGTCACAATAAACTAAAGTCCGTGGGGCAGCCAACAGCGAAGATTTCGTGATCCTGGCTTGCATCGTTTTGATACAGATCACGAGTGTGCCAGACAGACAGACAGAAAGACGGACGGACGCCTAGACGATGGCTAAGACGCGCGAGGCATTCTGCTGTCGCGCGTAAAAATTAAAACCTGGTTGGCTGATCAGTATTTTTCCATCCAGTTTGTCACCAAAAATCGCGATCAATGTTTTATTTTCTTGCCATTTAATACAAAAAAACGACGCTAAAGTTTAGCGTATAACGCCAGACTTAACTTGAGAATATAAAACTAAGTAGCCTATATGCCTAACAAATATTTTCCAATCACCGAACGAAATTACGATCGCTCACAAGAAACAAAAAATGGGTAACGTACTTACAAAAAAATTATACATATGCAAAATATAAAAAAATCGGTAAACAGTTGACTAAATTAACAAAAGAAAACATACCGCAGCATGAAAAACGAAAAAACATCACACAAACATTGCAAAAACGCAGTACGTAAACGTACAAACGGACAAATTATGCAATGATGACCCGATGATATGAAAACAAACTGCGCAACGTTACCCTTTGCCAACAAAACCAATAACACTACTCATTATGAGAAACTAATGATAACGAAGTATTCGCAATACGCCTTATAAACTGGCCTTCGCGAAGTAAAACAGCGTATCAATAATCAGCATATTCTGGTTCTACGCACACTGACCAGGCAACTTAAGATAGCAGCAAAGCCGTATTCTGCTATGGGAGTCAAAATTTTGACGTCACTTGCGCCATGCTGTGCTACAAAGGCGGACGGGAACGTTCAAAATTTGCAAGTGCAGAAATGCACGTGAATCGGCATCCTCAGACATTTAACGGTATCCCAGTTCCCGCCGAAAATAAGCAAGGCGTATCACAGGCTGAACGGTAGTTCAAGCCCTGTGTTAACGGCGACTTCTCTTTCTTATGGGGAATCCAAAAATTCGACCCCCACAGAATCAAAACCCCTGACCCGATTGAGATAAAATTT
>Ga0056128_1004155_pt1 | contig 18039 bp, 8 predicted proteins | sample WorMetLIZISLAND2_FD_71113 | JGI IMG/M metagenome (GOLD analysis project Ga0056128, IMG submission 71113) | Marine gutless worms symbiont microbial communities from Max Planck institute for Marine Microbiology, Germany - Olavius geniculatus... ... | reverse complement strand
CAACATGCCGGCCAGCACGTGTCAGCACAGAGCAAGACATCGTAACATGGCAAGTGTCAACGACGGACGAAACAAGGCGTCAAATCAGCAAACCAGAACAGCCAAACGGACCACCATATGGAGCACTTCAATACAGCAAAGTATCATGTCGCAGAACGCACTCGTGCCGTAGCAAAACACTAAAACATGCAGCACTTCTCAAACACGCCTCACGCTGCAAGCAGCGCAAACATGGATATCTTTGTGACAAAAATTATCAAAGTTGATAGAAATTTGACAAAGTTATGCCGAAAACAATTTTGACTGTTTTTTCCGAGACAGGGTGTAGAAATAACATATCGTGTGACGTTTGTTGTGACACAGTGTAGTTTATAACTGTTAGCGTTAGAATATAATATTAATAAGTATTGGATACGAATGAACGGGCGGGCATTCACCTGCGCCGTTGGAGTAGCTGATGCTCACGGTGCTCTCGCGGAATTCTATTGGAGACTGATTGACGGACAGGAAGCTGCCCTGCGGAGTGACGAGAATGGTCCTACTGCTGCCGCCGGCACGTGACCCCCCGCCCAGCGACATCGTGGTGCCCGGATGTAGCTGCCGCGTCGAACCGAAGCCCGTGACGTCAGTGCGGATGTGACGGAGGGGGGATGTCGGTACGGACGTGACGCCGTCGCACGTGATCACAGGCAGTGTCAGCGATGCCAACTTCCCCCGCGTGTGCGGCAGCCGTTGTTGTTGGCCCTTCTGCTGGTGTTGTTGCTTGGTGGTCCGATAGTTGGTCGTCGTGGGTGTTCCAGACGCCGGCCGGAGCACGACGTCACCGGCCTGGGTCAGGGAAGAGCTGCGCTTTATAGCAGTCAGCTCGTCGATTAGGGAGAGGTCGACCGAAGCGTTGAAGCGACCGACAACGGCCGACGTAGGCACTGCGTTGCAGAACGTCACCGACGAACCGAGGTGATGTGTGCTGCTGGACAGCGGAGATTGTAATGTTGAACTCTGCGGCAGCACGCCCGGACAGTCGTTGTTCGACAGAGTCGCCGAGGCACAGCGTCTCATCGAAGCACCATCGGAGTCACCTGTCCCAGCCGCCCAGACGTCGACGCTCACGGGACGTTCACTGCACCAGCCCACGGCCGTACCGGACGCGTGACGCTGGCGAGTCATCATCTCACCGCGACTGTGGGCGGGGCGTGGTGGAGGAGGACTGGAGTTGACGGCGATGACGGAGACCGGGACGTGCTCCGAAGTACGAAGAGGTGGATGCTTCTGCCCACGCCAGCTGACTGCAGACAGTGCGCTGTTCATCGCTGATTCTATACGCCTTCAGTCAGTCGATTGAATCGGGGCGGCGGAGATGGCCGCGAGAGGTCACTGACGTGCTCGATGCCCGCCTCAGCCGGTCCGGACTATTCGTTCCTCGTCTGATTCGATTCCGTGGAATTATGTGCCTGTAAATCTGACACACCACACGCACCGGCGCCTGCACTTTAACACGCATGATTAACAAATGATGCTGTAGGCCTATGCAGGATTAAATAGTCAGAGCGCATTTTCTGCGACGATTTCATGCGCTGCGCGATAGGCCTAATATTCACGGCCGTAAATCAATAAGCACAACACCAAACTCTGTGCTCAGAATGTGTTCAAACACGATGAGTCTGCAAAGACTGTAGGCAAAATAATCATAATATCGACGTATCTCACACGATGCTCATTCTCTTAAGTGCGTGCGCGCTTGGTGCTTTCAATCGGCGCAATACAAAAGAAAAGCAATTTTTCGCAAAAGAAACTAGCAACTGATAATAAGTAAGTAAGTAAGCAAGTAAATATAATTTTTTGATAGCGAAATTACTGTCCAATAGGCCTACACAGTCTGTTGTGTTGCCGTACAGATTATTTTTTTATCGTTAGCTTTGCCAGAATTGTTTAAGCGTTGTCTTCTAAAAATTACCGCAAACCGCTGTTCAAAACAAAGACCGCCGGGAATTCCCGTTTTGGAAGTGGACAATCACCTCCCGTTTTGTGAAAAAAATCCCAGAAATCCCCTTTTTCTACAACTCAACTATCACACCCATTAGGATACATTAGCAAAACAGTGCTATTTGAAAAGCGATGTCATTTTATATCCGTATTCTTTGTCATGGAAGACTTCATCTTTATTGAAATTAAGCCTATTAGTTTTTACATTGTTTTCCTAACATTGGACCCGTCTAAATCAGGGCCACCGGGAATTGTCCATTTTAAAGGCGAAAAATTCGTAGTTTTTTAAACCGAAAATATCCGTTATCTAAAAATTATGCATCTTAGCATATTATAGTAACAAAAAGACAGTTTTTAATACACACACACACACACCTACTTGATCGATCACATCATGGCACATGCATGTTTAGTTTTTTTTCTCATTTTTTGGCATTATACCGGTAAATCCAAAAATCACTATAAGAGCCTAGTTTAATTTCGCATTTGAGTATTCGAGTATTCGGCACATTCCTGCATCTTAATACCACCGGAGAATAATATCACCTATAGAGATGTATCAGTTATTCAGTGTTCGATATTCGTCCATATCGCCGGTAATCGATAAATTTCGATTTGCTAATACATCTGATGCACCTGAAAATGATAATTTAGACCGTTTTTAAGTGAAAATGCTTAAAATATAAAAAAATCTGTATTTGTGCAAAATTCCCGGGATTTCCCGCGGAAATTTGAAAAGACCAAATTCCCGGGAATTCCCGGGAATTCTCGAACGGGAATTTCCGGTGGCCCTGTTCAAGACTGTGCTGCTCAAAACACTTGTTGAATAATGATGCTTCATTTAATTCGATTATTAAAAACGTCCGCATTAACTACACCAGATCGAATGACAGAGTGATCCTGCGCCTTACATCAGTTTGTTGCAGTAAAGCATTAAAAACACGTCAGTTCAGTGCCGACATTTTGTGCGGCCTTCCCTATACGCCCACAGGCGCGCAAACCTAATCCCAACCCTGAAAATTGACATACCCGTTACTGTGTCTGTTGGTTTCAGGTTCGAACATCGTACGCGACAGACAGACAGACAGACAAACGAACAGGCGAAACCCGTACTGCGGCCGATTAGGACGTCTGCTCAGTCAAAAGCGAAACGCCTTCTTGGCGCGAGAGAGACGTTTAGTAAATCGACGAAGGTGACACAGACGACATGTCGAAATTATTGTGCTTTACATCCGGGGGTTTCGTATTCGTCGATCTGTAAGTCAATTTCGACGGAACCTATTAGCTCTTGTCACAGCTGTTGATGTCTGCAATGCGTCAGCAATTCTCCAGCGAGTTCGTATTTCAGCGCACATAGCATGCTAGCTTTCACACATAAATGTTTCACTAGGTAGAGTTGCGAAACTTTTTAAGGTGTGGTGGAAACTTTAAATCTTTAATAATATTGCTTTACTGTAATATTGTTTCACTTAGACGTCTCTTTAAACAGTTTAAACCAAAGTCGCCGCAGCGCTTTAATAATACTGTTTTACTGTAAATTTCCTGATATTACTAAGTCTAAATCGGAAAATCGTCGGTATTCAGAATATATGGAGAATTTCCTGTTTGAATACTCTCAGCAGTTAAAATGCAATAACACATTTGGTACATGTACACTGTTTCCCTAAAAAATAAACAAAATTGTGATTAGGTAAAGTAAAAAATAAGTGTAACTCACATAATAATCTTCCCGAGGCGGTTATCTTTGGGCCAGAAATTATCAAAGTTGGTAAAAACTTGACGAAGTTTTTACAAAAACAATTCTGCTTATTTTTGGGACACGGTGTAGTGATACCCGACACGTACTATATTAACTTTATTTTTCCCTGGCGAGTAAAAGTTCTGGCAAGGCGAAGTTCTGCAAATATGTTCCGTGAAAGCGGTCAATGGCTTTAACCGTTCTGGAGCTAACATTAGAAGCCCAAACAGATCTGCTTAACCGGTCTGCGGTGAAAAAACAGACAAGACACGCACCCATGCAGATGAAAACGGTATTTCCGTCATTAAATCCGTTCACTTGGCGGAGACACCAATTCAGGAAATATTTCGAAACTTTGCCTTTAACAAATAAAGCACTGTACGTAGGCCTATGGACTTATCAGTACGCGGATAATGACATTCTAACAGCTTCGCTGGTTTTGCCGGGAGCCGGACATTTCCCCCCTGGGCCTGACAACAGCGGACGTTTCCCCCTCGGACATTTCCCCCGCCCGGACCTTTCCCCCTGCTTTTCGAGTGCCTAGGACGTTTCCCCCTAGGCCAGTAACAACATAATTATCAGAGTCAGCGCCAAGCCTAAGCAGAAATTTCTTGCAACACCAAAAGCAACTCCGCCTTTGAAGTCTCGTCGCCGTTGAGTATTTTTCAAACACAATGAGTCTTACTAGGCGCGACAATTAACAGCAATTAGGGATGTAGGCCTACGCGCCCACGAGACGATTAAACTGGACTGGACACAGAATGAACCAAGAGAGTAGAAGTAGTTAACGCACATATTTCTATGTAGGCCACATAAAAAGCAAAATTCGATAGATTGCCCGTTTTGTCTGAGCCAGTCTACCACTCCTAGTTTTACAAACGGCAGTGGTAGGACATAACGAAAGTCCGCGTTCGGTATTCGGTATAGCGTTGTCGCTGTAATCATAATACTGAAATAAACATTGACCGCAAGACGAGACGGGAAGACGTGACGAAGCTGTCCTATTTGTATTGCAGACTGCAGAATATGGAGTGCGGTGTCGCGAGTACACATCTCATCGGAACTGCGACGATCTACGCATCTTCTGTGTGCGAAATAGACAAAGAAGCAAAGAAACTATCGTAAGCCGTCGTCAGTTAGTTTGTTCTTTTACGGTTGTTTGGTAATTCCACTTAGGCGTTTTTGTTGGGTCTTAGGCACTTACGTCGCCCAAAACTTGGTTCTCGTCATATACGCCGCCAATGAGTTCTGACGTTATATCTGGGGCCTAGTTAGTTTACTTTGCACTTCTCTAGTCTTCTGCTGGTTGGCTGCAAAAAACAGCACTCGTGGCCATATTCGGCTCTCCTGCTTTTCCCGCTCAGTGCACGAATCGTCCTACGCAGTCATCGAAGGTGCTGCGTGAATCGTCCCGCAATCTTCACATCTGCTGAAGCTAAAGCCGAAGCCGGTTACAGAGTCTGATTACGCCATTCGATGCACATGTTGCAACTGCAGACTACGCGCGTAGCACGTACGCCTAACTGTATCGTCGCGTCGGCTGCGCGCAGCTGACGTCGAGCAATCCCATCAAACCAACGCCGCGTCCGTCCTGTCCATCTTAATTCTTAAGCCTACTTTCTATCCAACTTAGCGTATGCAAATCAAGGCCCTTGTAACATAACTGAATCAGACGATGCCAAGGTACGCAACGAACGCAATGAACGCAGTAAACGCAGTTGACGAAAGCTATACGCAACGGTTAAAAGTCAAGGATAGAAGCGGTGTCTGTTTGATGTGCTGCATCTGTTGCGTTGCGTCCGTTAGGCTGGATGGAAAACAGGCATTAGGGGTGAGTGGTCAGCTCGAAATTTCCCGCGACCAATATTTTTTTACAATCATCTTTGCAAGCGTTCACTTCTGCGATTCCTCAGTCACTCGTAAATTATTTTGTACAATGATGTTTAGCGAATTACAATGCCTAATTATTGTTATAGCATAATGACAATTAAGTAGCGACAAAATGTTATAGAGGCCTAAATGTTTACGTCAGTTAGTTTGCTCAGTTTTTCTGTATTTTTTCGGTTCAGCTAGCACTGCTAAATGCTAATAACTTGGTCTTATCAAAAAGAATAGCAGCATTCAGCAATCAGCAACTTATTGATATTGAACAGTTTAAACCGAGGTCGCCGTATAACTCTAATGTACACCGGGACACATTCACTTTGGTGCGCTAGCTGTATACTTCGGTGCAGTTTTTGAAAAATTCCTATTTCACAAGGTAGTGTAGGCTATAGCGACAGATTTCAGATTCGGTAAGATCTTTATTTTAATGATTGTTATTTAGGTCTACTACAGCTTTTCTATACGAAGTGGCATCGGTAAAAAAAACTTCAAAACCCTAAATGTCTTGTTGATGACTCACAGTGCATGATAAATAAATATCAGACAGATTAAAGATTAATACATTAACAATATATTGCTACTGGTATGTTGTGTAAGCTTAACCCCACTGAATACGCAGCAGTCCACGAACATCAAGTTGTCGAGCAAAGTCGATCAATCACTTGTTGTCCTTTCCAACCCTATCAGCCGACGAGCCTTTCACGAGATCCATGTTTCATTATTCAAAAGACGAAGCAATTTTGGCCGATCGCACTAACGGTCGTGTTTATGGCACAATGTTGTACCCGTCTGTCTGTCTGTAGTTTGTCGTCTGTCTGTTACATAAGTTAAGTATTGTTGTTGAACGGGACGTCCTATCGTAGAGCCGTCTGACGAAACAACAAAAAGTTGCCCGACTGCTGCCATGTGGTACCTTAACTATGTCGCTATCTGCAGCGGTTTAGCCGCAATTTGCTACAAACGTTAGCACCTGCATAAACTACATGTTCGCCGAAACAGTCAGTTATTTGCTGTAATCTAAAATAATGCGATTTATAGGTTATGTTCTCGATTAAAAAAGTAAATAACAAATCAAAGGTAACAAAGATCGGTTTTTCTTAGCGTAAGCTAGGCTTTCGTTTATGAATTTTTCACACGTGGCAGCAATGCAGCGTGGATTGTGCAGAGACGGTTATACGAAAAGCTGCGAGCAAAAGTGGCAGCAGGCTTTTTGCGTCACAGCTGGCTTGAACGACATTCCTAATCCAAGCTCAACGCGAAAACAGATCCAAGTCCTGTCTCTCTCAGCGGGGGCTTCTACGCTGATTGAGAACTACGCTCAAAACGTATTACTTTTCTGAAGGGGGCAATTTTAGGACATCAAGGTACAGACATCGCTCCACCAGAACTTGAAGGTTGACAAGAAGTGAGGCTAAAAATGCATCAAATTTATTTTCGGCTAGGGCTCCGCCCCGGACCCCGCTAGAGAATCTTACGACGCTTCGCAAATTTTCCTATAGGCTGAGGAAGGAAATACAGTGTACCCTTTCCATTTATTCCCCACTCCATTCGATGTCTCAACCTCTTCGCTTTTGAAAATTTTTTCGGGCATCCGACATTGGGGGCAATGCAGCATTTTTTGACTAAGCTTGATGTGGGAGAAGTAAGTTCGAGTCAATGTCGAGGGGAGAGGGGGGACAAACATTGAAATGGGAGTGGGTAGAGGGGTTGCGTAGTGTGTCCAAGGGGGGAGTAGACGCCCCTGTCTCTCAGTCCGCGGTATTGACCACGACATGCAATCGCCAAACGCCCACACACGCAAAGGCTGCAGACATTATTCCACACGGACGGAGTGTGTAAGATCATGGAGAAAGAATAAACATGGATAAAATGATCGATGGGCGGCCGGTCGACTGTCAGCTACCGAATTCGCGAGGCTGCGCTCGCTCGCTGTTTTCTAGCATCCACGGTCGACACGCACGACGTCCAGCCTGCACTAAGGATGCTTGCATAAGCCCAAATTCCATTACGCCGACTTTCACCGAAACTTCCCCGCGGGCAGAATCGCGGACGCAAACCATCTCGACATCTTCGTACAAAAATGCAACATTTGGGACTAAAACGAAACGCTTATTTGGGGAAAAATTTATGGGCAAAACTGAAATGATGAATACCCGATATCTATTTTGTCGAAATTTGCAATCGTCAGTTGAAATTCTGACGAAAATTTCCGGTGTTTTCAGTGAATTTGCAACTTTTTGTTCCGCTTACTGTTCAGCTAACGAAGCTGTCCACGCACACTAATTTTTTAAAACTAGATAAATACACAAACTGTAAAGCAAAATATTTTGTTCTTAGAACAAAATATAAGTTCTTTGTACAAGTTTGCCGATGCAAACTTTCATTGGGATTGCATAGTACTTGCATTGCAGAACTTTCGTTAGCATATTTTTACTGCAGGAGAACTGTAAGAAAACTAAATAAATTGTTTTGTTTCGTTTTACTGTGGTTTTATCGCACACCTGCGAACCGCTGCAATAAGAAGAAAATTTCGAGAAGTCGAAGGCGACCGTATTCAGCTGTTTTAGTTTGTTTTGTTGTATACTATCGCACACGTGGCTTAATAGTATGGGGTCGGGGTAACGTTGAGTGAGTGAGTAGGGTTTAACGTCCCGCCCGACACAGTATAGGCCTAGGTCATTTCGTGGACGGTCGTTTTAGGCAGAATGCATACAAATACAATAATGAAACAGAAAGGTTAGAACTTTGGACTTTGGTTAGTTCATTTTCATAAAAATAAAACAACACCCACCAGATCACACATTTTAATGCTTGCTATAATAAACATAATTCTATTTCGGTTACAGCGCTGCTTCAGACCCCGCTGGGAAAGCTTATCTTATAGGGTGTTTACACGATCGAGCAAACATCGAGCAAACGTCGAGCAAACGTCGAGCAAACATCGAGGTGGCTCAAGCAGGCCTATTGAAACCCCGCCCTTGGCTCAAATGTAGGCTCAAATGTAGGCTCAAATGTAGGCATAGGCTTAGGCTCTTAGCCCACAGTTGATCACGTGTTATGTAGGCCTTCCAATTACAACCTGCCCGCCCTCCTTATTAGCATGCTAATTAGGCCTACCATAGAACATCGAGCTAGCTGCTAGATGTTTGCTCGATCGTGTAAACACCCTATTACAAGCCTACAATGCTATATAGCAGCCACCGGTCCAGAATCCAGATAGGCCTATTCGTTCGCAGTTGGTCGGACCGTACGATAACGGTCCGGATATATTGACAGGACAATAACTTGCCCACTCTACGTATAGGCTACGCATCCTTTCAGTAGCCTAGGTCTGCTAGATACCGCACTGCTGGAGTGGGTAAGAGTAAGTATGCATGCAGTGCGAGCTTATACCACTCCAGACAGTGCGATATGGTACTTAAATTACGCTCAGATGGCATAGACTAAGCCTATGCACCGTTCGTCGTTTGCTTTATAAATGACGCACGCTCGACTGCAGCCGAAAGTTACAAAAAAGATAGCAGTGCAAGCCGAGTGGTTTAGCATAAATTGAGAGAACGATATCTCGCCGGCTGACTGGCCATGCAGAGTATATAGACCTACATATCGTGACTGCATTGCGTTATCGTGACGATTACCAATACGCATCCCTTTGCTGCACCGCTATCACGGTCGGCCGAGCTTAGAGAGTCCCTATATACATGTGCGACAAATCTCGCCTACGACAAAAATAGGGCGGAGCTACGTACAGTGCAACTGCTGTCAATCAAATCGGGTTTGGCAGCGCCATCGAACGAGACGCCACCAGTGCGATTCCGCTGCCAAACTGGACTTCAATTGAGCACCTTTATTCGCCAACGGCAGATACAGTCAAACGATACAATATAACATAACACAACATAAGCCTAAGATGAATTGCAACAACGAACACGTGACTAATCGACACGGACAGAGATATAAGGATAAAAACAGCCAGCATAAAACCGGTCAATTCAATTCAGATCTGAAATCAACGTAAATATTGAACTGACACGTGACTGCTGCACTGTTTTTGTCGAATGCGAGATTTTGCCGCACATTTAGGCACTCTGTAAACGTGATTTTTACTGCCGGTCTGACGGTCGGTTGGTCCGGCATCGAAATAATCAATCACTGATGCTGCTGCTGGTTGTGTGACTATCCAAGCGTAAACTTGTTGCCGGTAAGCCAGGCAGTCAGTCGCTATAGCAGCTGCTACTGCTATATACACTGTGTCCCAGAAAAAACATCCCCGACATTTTCGACGGTAGCTTGACGACGAATTGTCAAATTCTAGTAGTTCTTGGCGCGAATATTCCCCACACAACTTGCCATCAAAAGACAGTTTTGGTTTTTCTATCTCACCCACTGTCTGCTTCTGCACTACCTAGTAAAAACAGACCAAGTAAAATATGCGTTAAAATAAAGAAGAAAACTTTTTTAAAACATCCCCAATATTTTCAATAATGACTTGAAAAGTTGACATATTTTAATAGTTTTTGGCACAAACATTTTTGACACAACTGGCTTTTAAACGACGCTTACGTTTTTACTTCACTTAACGTCTGCTTTTGCACTACCTGGGGTAAACAGATGAAGCAAAATATGCGTTAAAGCGAAAAAAAGTCAATAAAATGAATTTTATCTATCCAGATCTGTGTACATGGACGGACCGTCATGCGTCATTTACCAGACGACGTTCAGGAATATTTATGAATTCAAGAAGCGACTGGAGCATAACATTATCGATACTGCTGTCAAAAAAGCGTCTTTGTGCCTGTGATCTCATAAAGGGCCTACATTTCGAGCAATTTTACTGTAGGCAGTTAAAATAGACAATTGGATGAAACCTCAGCCAAAGTGTCAGAAATGTAAACAAAATATGTTTTTGGCAATATTTTGATTAAGTAATAGGCCTAACACCGCTTTGGACAAAAAGCTGGTTTTATTTTCCCCAGGTAGTGCAGAAGCATGCAAACGTTCCGTGCTGTTGAGAATAAGCTATTATAATTATAATAGACATGTGTCTCAAAAACTTTTGTACCAAATTATTATTGAAATCTGATAATCAATCGAGATGAGAGGGGGGGTTTTCTGGGACAGAGTGTATGCCAGCTGCCACTAGCTGCTGCACTTTTACGTCCCAGTTGCAGCAGCTGTGTTAATGTTCGCACGGGCAGACTGTCCTTCCTGGCTCGACCCACACTGTTCGGTACGATTATGTGGCCAATGAAACGTACACAATTATATTCCACAAACTACCCACACGTTGGCAAATGCCATGTTAACGACGAGCGTAATAACAGTCTTTTACTGTCTGCGCATATTCAATTACGGTCTCTCTCCCTTCTGTATTGGTTTCGCATTTTTAATTAATCCTGCATTTTTCCGATCCTTTATTTTCTGTTTTCTAAAATTTGGTTCTTTACTTTCCAGCTTCTGAAAGTTTGTAATTAGCGTCCGAAATAGTTTGGTTTTTGACTAACTGACTAATGGTCAAGCAGAACCAGCCATTAGTCATTGGTTGACGCGTGCGTGAGCGTAGTCACGTAAGCCAACGACGCCGTTAGATGGTGCTTACTGTGAGCCATTACTGCTTGCCCATTGGTCAGTTTGTCAAAAACTAAACTACGTCAGTTCAATTCAGTTCAGTTACGTCGCTCTTTACGCATCTTAATAGTCCGTTTCTACATGGAATACAATACAGGCCTACGAATCGCGTTTAGTACTTTTTCTTGTGCAAACGCAACTTTACAGCATGTAGGCTATTCAGTAGTTTCTGTCCATCCGTCGTTATAGCCTATTGCCCACACACGCTTTTAGTCGAGCAAGCCACTCTCACTGGTCGTCACGCGATGGTTCAATCACACTTTTTCAACGATGTGCGATAAGTGCATAGGCTCTACATGTAGGCCTACGCGTTGTCGCAACAACACGCCAAATGATGTCAGATAAAACAAGAACGCCTAGCTAACGCAAAGGCGAACGCGCTACAGCATCGGTGCATGTTTGAAGGCCCACTGCAAACAAAATCTAAGTTCACCGATCCCAGCAGTTGACATTCGACACGATCATTATAAAGGCTAGTATTTATAGCATTTTATTTACACTCGTCAGAGGGCGCAACCGGCCTTGCACAGCCGACAGCGGTAAAATAACGACTTTTAGACGGGTACCCCTATTTGATGCCCTCTTGCCCAGGCCTCCTTAAACCTAAGGGGTTGAGACTTAAACAGTTGAAATCTAACTTTAATCTTTAAAATTTTATGCGCATGTCTGGTCTGTGTCTAGTGATTTCGGCGCAATTCGCTCTTGAAATGTGTATCGTTGCCTCAAATCGCCAAAAATCAATAAAAAATCACTTTAGCGTTCAAGGTCATATCACAGGTCATTGCTGTCGGTGCCAATCTAGAGCCAGTGTACGACTTCCTATTAGTGATTAATAGTAACCTAGGCTCTATCTCGCACCGTTTCTGAGATACGGCGAATTATTGGCTAAAAATCGCAAATTTTTTTCACCCTCTTTTCATTTAGCGCTCTCGTTTGGTGTAACCCCTCTTGAATTTATGAAAAAAGTTTTACGGATCCTGAAACTAGAGTTTTCTAGGCAGCGATAGTGAAGATATGATGATCCTAACTTGCACCGCTTTTGACTGATCCACCTGTGTGACGGACAGACAGACGGACAAACGGACGGACAGAATTTCAATGGCTAAAATGCGTTATAACAGTTCCCGCAGTCGCGCGTCAAAAAACCCAAGTAAGTTACAAAATAAATCTATCAGTGTCTGCAGCCATGAACTACGTGCGCCTAATTACCGCATCATATCCTGAAGTTGACTGTAGTGTTCTATATAGCAGCGTTAGCATAATGTGTACGAGACTGTAGTCACTCTGGGAATTGTTTTTTTTTCGCGACCGGAAATCGGACGCTAATTTTGGTGGTACGGCAGGCCCACTTTAGCGACAGCTGGGCTTCTTTTGTTGTATACCGTCAAACGAACGACATTTAGAGTTCCCGGTAGTTCCAAGAAACAGGGTCACAGTAGATGCGTAGTAATGGGGATTTATCATTCGCTTGAATGACACTGCGGGTTTTATAGCTAGCCAGTCAAAAATTACAGGTTCATGTCTCTTCGGTATAAGCGTTCACGTCGTTCACTGCATGAGAGAGCGACTAAAAATGCAGAACTGAAAAATCACGGGAAAAAGTGCAGGGTTAAAAAATGCAGGATTGGAAACATGATAGACTTGAATTCGCCGTAATTCAAAAATGCAGAATTGAAACTTGACGGACTGTCGATGTGCGTTTGAGGTCGAAAAACGAAAGTGGTAAAAGGGAGTATAACTGTTACACAATTTTATCGTTCACAATGTTTGCAGTTGACAGAAAATATCAGACAGTCACAGTAGGCTAATAAAACACGACGACGTCTTGCTGCAGTTAAACCATTAGCGCCTGAATTATTTTATGATTTGCCGTCAATGTAGGTGTTCCATTTTTGAGGACGTTAGGCATAAATGCGTTAAGCCGTTATAATTTACACCGGCAATCGCATTCGGACGACGTGAATCCGTCTCGGACTGCTACAAGCGCAATGTGAGGATGCCGATGATATGATGATACATGTATAGGCCTAGATTGTAGCACCAGCACTAGTCACAGTGTAGACGACGAGACGGCGGCGAGTTGGCCGAGCTGACGTACGGGCGTGATCGATGCATGGCCGCCGCCGTGACCGTCCCACCGTCGGTCCCCTGTAACTCCCGGCCTTGCTCCGACCCCACTGTCTGAAGTGGTATAGACCCGCCCGCGGATTAGGTTAGGTTGAGAGTTAAGGTTAGGGTTAGGGTGACCGACCTTCCGTCCGTCGGTCCCCTGTGACTGCTATCCGGACGGTGACAGGGGAAAATTGCTAGCAAAGATGGCGACGTATCGTACGGTGCAGCCTGCATGATGCCTGCTGCCATGCGGCAATAGAACGACAAACGAAAGCCAGCGGCCGATACTCACTGGCGTAGCCAGAAATGTGAATTGTGATTTACTCCCGTCCTTTCTCGTTCCTTCTTTTCCCTCCTTGTTTCTTCCCTCTTCCCCCTACATTTTCCTCTTCCCTTCCTTGTTTCTTCTTCTTCTTCTTGTTTCTTTTACCCTGCCTTTTTCTGCTCCGTTTAACGAGAGCCACAATTATGGTCCCGAAAAAAATGTTGGAAAAAGTGCTCGTAGGTTAGTTTTATAGCATTGTGGACATCATAATAAACATTTTTTATAAAGCAGGGTTTTTTTTAGCAAAACTTCCAAATTTTACACTGGGGGATGGCTGGGCTAACTATTCCCTCCCCCTTTTGTGTACGCCACTATCGGCCGATAAATGGAGCTAGGCGACTACGCTAAATGACATCCCTGGAATATAAGCTCAATGCTTACCCGTCCAGAGTCTGTGGCTTCGGCGACTTGATCGCTCAATGCAATACGACGACACGCCCAACGACCAACCGCAAGCGTAGCCGCAAGCCGTAGCCGAATAAATATCAGGGGCTCCGAATTTGCAAGGAATTGAATTTGCAAGAAAAGCGAATGGCGAATGCAAAGAAAAAAGAATTCGAAGAAAGACCTCAGGATTCGCATCCACGTGAATTTGCAAGGAATGCTTAAAATTAGGTCTATTCGGAAAATCATAAACAGGTCTTAGTTGGAAGTCGCGAAGAAACAGAATTTGCAAGGAAATAAATTTGCAGGGAACTGCATAAGCGAGTTACGGGGGTGTAGGCTTAATTAAGAAGAAAAATATCAGCCGAATAAATATCGCTGCTATCGGGAATGCCCACAGTAAGTGGCGTCTTTTGACTACTGATGCTGCTGCCTGTCTTGCCCAGCATCCGTGATAATTAGACCTATTAACCCACCGCATGCAAATTTTACTATTTTTGACGAAAAGCGATAAACAGAAAAAAATCTACAATTTGTTTGTAAAAATTCAGCGCGAATTCGGGTGTATCTTTGGTGGTTCATACGGGAAAACCAGTATAAAGATTTCATACATACTGTACGCAAAACAGTTGAAGGCACCCCCCACCTCTTGAAAATTTTCAAAACTTTGGTATAAATGTCGCGACTACGCGACCATTTCGCAAATAATTCAAGACTAAAATTAAGATATTGTCATTCGTTAATCGGAAAATGTGCACCTGTCAACACAGATTAAATTCAGGCGCCTGTTTAAAAATTATATCCGCCACCAGCACGCATGCACGCCACTGCTCATAAATATGAAATTAATAATATAATTTTAGCAGCTGACAGACTGATAGTTATAACTTATATTTAATTGTGCTGTTGCAAAAACGCACAAAAGGCTTGTTGATGTGATAGCCTAAAAATATGCAGAAGCTAACAGTGTGTCGACGTTTTTATACCAGTTATCCTCGTGGCTCTAAAAGATACATACTAGTTCTTTATGTTCGTTCAACGAGAAACAACGTCATGAAATCTTCAACAATATAACAAATGTTCAATTGATTTCAAGCAGCTTAAACTGATTTTCCTGATAATATAGTTTTTGTGTTACTATATATTTCAATATTTTTATTTATTCATCAAATTTCCCGCTCATTGAACTCGCTCATTCGCTCACTCAACTGTGCCGCAGGCTGTACTCCAAAAAACCAATTAAAGTTAGGTTTAAAGTCAAAACATCAATGGCAGCGACACCTAACGCCTGAACACAAATTAACTCCTTGATAACATTACTGATGAATAGCTGTTGCTGTTAAGTGGCAAACGTTAACTAATAAATAAGTAAGTAACTAAGTAAGTAATATAATTTGTATAGCGCCATAATTCACGTTATAATTATAACAGTAACTTGGGGCGCTGCACAACACTAGCTAAATATAATAATCCTGGCGAAAATTAATAAACTGTTGCGTCTTCTTAAATTAGTTTTGACGCTGCGCAGGGAGTTATAATCGGTTCTCAATAACAAAGGAAATACGTGTAACGAAAGTTAACGAAACTAACCTTTATTAGCGTATTCCCGACGGTGACATATTATTTTGATTCGCACCACACATATCAATCAGTCAAGAACATTTCATTGCCTGTTGCTGAATAAAACCACAACGATGTATTTCGCACCGATCACGTGGGGAGCCGACGATACAATAATTGTCAGACCTGTCATATAGTCACGGCGAGCGATCCAGTGACGTCGAAAGAAGCAGAACATAGAAGGGGCGCAATTGCCAACCTTCCCCCCTTCCCCTAAATTTTGGACTGTCGGAGTACTGTCGAAAATTTCTGGTCCAAAAAAGCAAACTTTGGTGCTGAAAGACCAAATTCCGAAAAATCTCTAAGAGCAAAATTATTACTTTGAGCACCCAGAATTTTCTGTCAGTAATTTGGCCGCAGTGTCAAACGAAAATTGCTACTTTCTTTCCGCCTACTTTTTTAGCCCACGACGCTACTGCAGTAGTCGGTCGGTCGGCCGTTCACGCACCGGTCGCTGTCAGGCTGTCTTAATCGGCCGCAAACCCTTTACTCTGAACTGAACCGATCGTAGCAGTAGCAGTAGCATTTATGGGCAGCTACTGCGGCTGCTGCAGCTGCTGATGCTCTGCGCTCTAATGCCTCGTCGTCGCCATGTACAATACAAATGACGGACATGAAAACGACGGACCAACTGGCAAAAAAAACGAAAATGCAGAAAAAGTTTTTTAAAAATGGTAAACGCGGTGCGTGTAGCTCTTAATAAGAAACGTTTCACAGAGCTACGAAGCGTCATCTGCCATGTTACCAGCCACCCGACACAGGTGAACGCGCCCCGTCTTAACCCCATCCAGACAGGCTGGTACTCGGTTAACCTTCCCCAGAGGGATGGAAGGCTGAGTTGACCTTGGTGTTGGTTATATACCGAGATGGTTTACCCATTGGCAGACAGTTACCCATCCAATTTGTAGTAACCAGTTGATAGCGACCCGACCGGGAATAGAATCCATGACCATGCGATCGTAAATCTGACACCCCGCCGTCACGCCACCAAAACATGGAATAGCTGGAATAGCTCCTATAGCAGGACGTAAAATTGCAAGACATAAAGATAATGTTTTAGGCATCTGAATAGATTCGGCAGAGTTAGATTTAGCATCGCTTCTTTTTAGCTTTTTACACATGAACACGACACCAGTTAACGGTATTGCCAATCATGTCCAATCCATGGCGTCGTTTGTTGGTTACAAAAAGTTGGGCAGGCAGAAAATTGCATTTTTCTGAAAAGACCGCTGCAGGATTACGGCAGGAAAAATTATGGCTGCTCAATGTTTTAACATGGCCTCTAATTTTTTTAAAAGCTTGATTTTAAACCATAGCTTTTGTGTTTTTTTGGAAAAAATACCGGCAAGAAAAAATATGACATTCTAAAATTTGGGGAGCAATTTCGCTTGTTTTTCTGTCACGATTAAATTATGTTCGATGCATCTGAGTAGCTGCTGACGAGACACACTTACCGATCTTCTTGTCAGCTGTGACGCCACCATTTCTGCTGTGGCTGCTGCTACGATCGTTTTTCGTCCAACCGTACTCATGACACAAAATTGCATCTGTCGTCTGTCGTTTGTGACGCATGTATTGTGACTAAACGGTACGTCGTACGGGTTCGACGATCGTACCGTTGGATAGAGCGATGACGAGGTCCCATTGGCTGTTAGTAGTAACTATGTCGCCATCTTCAGAGGTTTGGCCGCAATTTTCAACGCAAAGTTGCTGCCTGCATTCATTGCCCACGTGCGCCGAATTACCGCGTCCTAGCGTTGAATGTAGCATTTAATAGTAGCGTTAACATATAGCGTGTATGGAACCGTAGTCACCTCAGCGACCAGAAGTCATACGCCGGCCTTTTTACGTAGGCGGTACGGTCGGCCTTTTTTAGCGACAGCTGAAATTCTTGTTAGGTTAGATATCAGTCTCTCTATGTATATACTTCTCAAACTGAGCTAGAGCTGGCTGTTCGTTACGTCTAATTTACGTACGGCTAAAAGTGCTTGCGGCACAACGTCGGCCACTCGCCCATGAACTACACGGTGGTCCAAAAAATGGCACCAACTGTAGGGCATATACGCCTATTAACCAAAATTCTTTCACTGTCAAAAACAAGAAAAAACTTGTAATAACACTATTACTAAAAATTCTACCACACCTAGGTGTGTCGCTACACTAGCTTTTGTCATGTAAAAGCATCAGTATGCGGCGTTTCGTTGATCGCGCCATTGGTCAGTGGCGTCGCCGGCTTACAATTACAATTACAATGAAAAATTTGCACTCAAAAACTGACAAACACACTGTCAGTTTAATCTAGCACATAAACTAAAAAGAACTGAAATGTTTAAAAAAAATGAAATGAGAGATACTGAGAATAGAA
>Ga0056128_1004153_pt1 | contig 18040 bp, 11 predicted proteins | sample WorMetLIZISLAND2_FD_71113 | JGI IMG/M metagenome (GOLD analysis project Ga0056128, IMG submission 71113) | Marine gutless worms symbiont microbial communities from Max Planck institute for Marine Microbiology, Germany - Olavius geniculatus... ... | reverse complement strand
AACCCCTGCACCCAGTGGCACGAAATTTTGTCACGATAAACTAGAGACCTTGGGGCAGTCCATGGTGAAGATTTCGTGATCCTAGCTTGCACCGTTTTGATACAGCTCACGAGTGTGACGAACGGACGGACGGACGGACAGACAGACAGACGGACGGACGCCCAGACGATGGCAAAGACGCGCGAAGCATTCTGCTTACGCGCGTAAAAACGCTACAAAGGAAAACTTGAACGTAAAGTTAAGATCAAAATGGACGATCGTTATGGCAGGGATGTGCACGAGACCTTCGGAGCCGAGACCAAGACGAGACCCGAGACCCATGTCTCCGAGACCGAGACGATCGAGACCTAGACGTTCAAAATTTTGTCCGAGACGAGACCGAGACGCGACGTTGCAGCTTCCTAGACGCTGGCCGAGACCTTGAAGCTCCCGAGACTCTCGAGAGTCTCGGGAGCTTCAACGTCTCGCCGAGACGTTTTTCGTGATGTAGGGGCCTATGGTGAAACACACTGACAATGAAAAAAAATATACGGATTAATTAACTCTCACCACGGTAGCGCTTTCTATTTGTGATATTGTGGGTTTTTTTGCACTTTATTTTGACAATTATCACTGAACAATTAACGGCTTGCACCATAAAGAATTGCAACTGCAGTGCTGTATACATGAGACATGAGACATGAGACATATGGTGTTTACACGATCCAGCAAACGTCCAGCAAACTTCCGGCAAATGTATTCAAAATACACGTGGATTACTAGACGTTTGCTGGACGTGTGCTGCGTTGTGGCCGCTCCGCGGTCCGCGACGGGTGACGGCGACGCCGTCAAGTTTTTGTGATCGATGCCGTTGCTTACTTATTGAATCGGCATGTTTGCAGTGTCGACCGCGACATCTAGCGGAGAGGAGCCATTACTCGGTGATAAACGGACAACATGCAGGCGTTGGCTCGCTGCGGATTGCGGGCCATTTGTGCCGCAAAACCTGCTTTTCTGATAAAACCGGCACAGAATAACGTCGTCAAAAACGCGGCGGCTCTTTATACTTCGTGTACGTATATTTGCATTACGCGTTTTGTTGTGGTTGTCGTTCTGATTTTTGGGACGACCGGTAGCACTTGACCTTGATACTTGTTTAAATTCTGCCTTCTAATGTCGCTCGTTTTTAATTGCACTTGCTTTGTAATTTGTGGGCTGTTGTTACACAAACATTCATGTTCAGTGGTGTGTAGTTAAAAAGCTGTTGTCGTCGGTATTTTACCTGGCGGGATGGGTGGACTGGAGTGGGCGTGGCGACGCCGCCAGTTACACTTTTCCGGGGAGGGTTATGCGTTCCCCATGATTTTGTACCGGTAACCTGAAGTCCGTGCAAAGGGAAAGTTCAGAGTTTCGTTCATTTTTATTATTATTTTAAGACGGGGGCACTGGAAATGCAAGTACTGGAAAGTGCAAGTACCGGGTACGGAAAATGCAAGTACGTGCTTGTACATATTTTTGTGGAAATTACAGTAAACCTTTGTCAAACGAGATTAAAACAGCTGAACAAAATCTGCATTTTTTTATATCTTATTGTAAAATCGTAATGCAGTACAAATTGCCACATAGATAAAAACGGTTTATATGAAAATTAGTAACTAGGACTAAAGAATACCAGTAGGCTGCTCAGTGTTATCTTTCGTTTGTACAGACAGAAGAATACGTCGTGAAACGGCTATCTTTCATCCGTAATGACAGAAGACTGCGTATCTAGGCACTATTTCCCATCCCATAGACGAAGGCATGATAAACTAAGCCAATGTGTGCATCTATTTATAACGGAAATGCAAGGCTGTACAACTTTACAACCTGAACTGCTGCCTATTGATTTTGCGATCGTGACTAGGAAGTAAACTAATGCTCGTGTTTTTATTCCTTTATGTTTGTTAAGGCAGTAACCTACAGCTTGTATGTGTGTCTGAAGCCTGGAGTTAAATAATTGATGTAACTCACTGCAGTGTGTGTTGTTTCTTAAACTAGGATAAAAATTATGCACACACTTACTATCAGCTATAAAGCAAAAACTAAGTTAGCAAACAAATTTCTCTGCAGCTAGCACTGCAGTGTCACTTAATTATTTTTTGCACATGAAGAAACAGTGAAACACACAATAACACTTTACAATGACAGTCAGCACCAACCACAGTAAAAATACACAATAGAATGAGTCTGAGCAAAGTACATAACTAGTACATAACTAGTAAATATACATAAATGCAAATAGCACATATTGTCAACTCTGCCAGTTATACCATGAACGAGATTCTGCGGACAGAAAATAGCGCCTAGATACACAGTCTTCTGTCCATACGGATGGAAGATAACACTTTTGCCAGCTATTCTTTCGTCTGTATGGACGGAAAATAGCAGATGGTCGCACACAGTCTTCCGTCCCTACGGACGGAAGATAACATTAATGCGGTAGGTTCCCACAGTCACTTATAGTGTTCAAGTTAGAGGAGTTCAGCCAGCGAATGAAATCATGAACTGGTAGAAAATGATGAAGCAATTCCTTCATTATGTTGAACGCCACAATGTACAAATCTTTAGTTTTCCGTGTCATAAAAATAAAACAGACGGGAAACATATATTGCTGGCGGGCAACAAAGATTGTAAATAGCTAGCTGATAGAACTGGTGTGGGACAGTAGCATCAAAATGTCAGAAGATCAATCTGTGTAGGCCTATTTGATGCAAATATGCAGGCAGTTCCTGCATCAGAAATGTTTACTTATCCACGAAAGAACTGTTGGCCATTGCCTATTTCAAAAGATTTGTACTTGTATTTTCCGTACTTGCATTCTCAGTCGCCCCTTTTAGGACTAGTGTTAGGCACATGGCCGGCCGTATGTATGGATAATGGCAACAACGTACACGGTCGGCCGTGAACAAATTTGTAAAAATTTTTACACACAGTCAAGCATGATTGCAGTATTTTTTCACCTTGTGAAAATCTAAAATGTTCATACTGTCTTACATCAGTAGGCCTTCTTGAGGCCTTCTCATAGGTTACTTTTTTCTGTACTAAAAATCTGTCAAAGCTAGAATGTAATTGCAAACTTTTAACAACAGCTTTCTGAAACGTGTATTCATTTTTGATTTGACATCAGAAGACACAGACGGCTACAGTAGGTCATATGCCTGAAAACCGCATGACATCGTGGGACTCCATGAAATATTGCAGGATGGAATGCGTAATAGACCACAGCAAGATGATTTTCCAGACATGGAGTCAAGACTCAGCCTTCCAGTGGTTTAATAAATTTAGATAAACACCGCTAGACAATGCAAAAATGACGAAACCAGCATGCCACATATGCCTAGAAACAGGGATAAAATGCCAGACACCGACTTCGAGACAAGTTGCCTGGACAAAGGGGGTGCATATGTCAGATGCTCAACTGTAGGCCTATGTCACTTATGTTGTCGATGCCTCAGTGCCTGCCCATTCTTTCACGGCCTCAAATATTTCACTGATTAAGCTTACAATCAATGAATGGATTAATGGTGAATACAATAAATATACACAATCTTTCTCTTCAGTGCTTTAATGCAGTGAAATGTGCAAAATGTGGTAGCATTAACTCGACGGCGGAAATTTCTGTGAAGTTTTTGTTCGTCACGACTGTTCGCATCTGAGTACTAATTTTTCATTGGCTGTGTGCACATGCCAATTTGCCTATACATATGGCCGGCCGTGTGTATAGTCACTGCGTTATTTTAAATACCAGTAGTTTTTGTACAATCATATCCATAATTCTCAATGTATTGCAACTTTTATTTTGTTTTGTTCATATTAGTTTCAGAACAGTGCAAAACGTACGTAAAGTGGAGCAAGATTTTCCCGTATGCTATTGAGTTGTAGGTGTCACACAGTTATTTTATAGGATTGCCCAATGTTGCAGCTGTATTGGACTGAGAACTATACAGTGTATTTTGCTATTATGTTGCTGTGTGACTTTCAGGTAGGAACTATGCAGCTGAGCCGGCTGCTAAGAAAGTGACAGCGCAGGGTCGCGTCGTAGCCGTCATCGGTGCCGTCGTCGACGTACAGTTTGACGATCACTTGCCACCAATTCTGAATGCGTTGGAGGTTGCTGACAGAAAGCCAAGGCTTGTGCTGGAAGTTGCACAGCATCTCGGTAATATTGTCACAGCTTGATTGACATCTGCTTTTTGGCATTAACAGTCATCTGTATACATGTCGTACATTGCTATTAGTCATTGGCATCAGTTATGAAATGGGTCTTTCTCAATATGTAGGTATCTTTGCAGGTTGTGTTGCAATTTAATGTTTATTTCTGATAGAACCACACTGTCGGCAGCAGCAATGTTGCCCAGAGATAGACTATATTTACCCAACTGTCATTCTGTTTGCTAGCAGCTTTTAGTGCTTTTAATGCGCTATACCTTCAGAACCTTTTGAAATTAGATCAGCCTTGTCATATAGCTGGTATCCTGAGTGACAGAAATATTTGTCGTGGACTCTAGTTTGTGTCGGTAGGGCCTATACTATGCACGCAGATAATTTCAGGAGTTTTTTTCAGAAGTGACACGTCTTACAACTGTGGGTGCCATGCTTATAGCGTGGAGCATTAATTACAGGTGAGCATTACGTTCATGTATTTGTTGCTGAAAATCTATCAGTAAACTTATAACTAAACTTGAAAAAGCTAGACTGTTACGAGTATTGTAAGCTGTTTGCATTGTGGTAGCATTAATCAATCATTCGAAAAATTTGTGTAGCTTTTTTGTCATATGCAGCAGCAGTACAATACAGTGCTGTCAGAAACATGTTTGTATGTAGCCGTACTACAGTGTACTTTTAATTCGTACTGTTGTGTGCTTACATGAAGGTGAGAACACATGTCGGACAATTGCCATGGACGGTACGGAGGGTTTGGTGAGAGGTCAGATATGTACTGACGTTGGATCACCAATCCGCATCCCTGTCGGACCCGAGACGCTCGGCCGCATTATCAACGTCATCGGTGAACCTATCGATGAACGAGGTCCCGTTAATGCCAAGAGGTTAGCTTCTGCCAGAACTAACTTTCTGTCATGGAGTTATGTTCTCATTAAAGACTGGGGACTTGTGGTATTTATTTCAATGTTGAGAATTCCAACTTCATTGATTTTATTTAAAGAAACCCAATGCGGTTTATTTTCTCATCAATGTATTATTGTAACTTTTATTGTTGGTTTTTCGGACCCATGTTCATCTGCATAACTCTGTTATTAAGCTGGACTGGTATTGTTCACTGATTTGCAGTAATAGTTGTTAGTAGTTACTTGTACATGTACAGTTTTCAACTGTTCATAAATGGCTTTGTCTTTCTGTATCATTTGATAGTATTTCTTCATATATTTGATGCACATTATTTAGTTTAATTAACTGTATTTACAGTAGTGTACAAAGTGAGTTTAGTTTTTTCTTGTGTGGATATGTTATTTACTTACAATAATTAATACTAAATGTAATGTTTGAAGATCTGCAACATTATGGTTTCCTAAAAAACTAGGGTTAAATTTCTCAGTAATATTAAACAGCGCAGAATGCGTTTTTTGAGTGTGATGTATTGTATTGTGTGTATGTAGCACGGCAGAGATCCATGCTGATGCTCCAGAGTTTGTTGAGATGAGCATTGAACAAGAGATTCTGGAGACTGGTCTGAAGGTCGTCGACCTGCTGGCTCCCTATGCCAAGGGTGGCAAGATCGGTAATGCAGTTTTTTTGCCGTCCAGTTTTCCTAGACATTTGTGGATGAGATGACAGAATCGAGGGCTGGAATTCCTTAGCAGTGCTGCTTATGTTTTTATGCGGTATATTGAACCATTTAGGTGAATGGGTAATAATAAGGCAGTTTTTTATGTGCGACAGCATGTAATGCTTCACACGTCTTAGCCTGTGTGTCCGTCTGTCTGTCTGTCTGTCCGTCCATTACACTCTGGATCTCTATCAAAACAATGCAAGCTAGAATCACGTAATCTATAACATGGGCTGCCCCAAGGACTCTATTTTTTTGTGACAAAATTTGGTGCCCCTGTGCAAGGGGGTTCTGCTCGAACGAGGGTGTCAGAGGGGTACCCTCTAAAAGACGTAATTTTGCCATTATTGGCTTGTTAGCGTGAAAACGGTTGCAGATAGGTGCAGACATGTTGCTTATCATAACAAGCACTTGTCATGGGCTTTTTAGTTTTATCAACATTGACCTTGAATGACCTTGAACCCGCAAAATTAGGGGTTTTCGTAAATTTTTCATGATTTCGGGCTGCAACACACATTTCAAGAGTGAATTGCGCCAAAATGGGTTGAGATAGACCCAGATAAGCTGCGAATGAAATTTTCAGCATTAAGTGTAGATTTTAGCAGTCTAAGTCACGACCCCCTAAGTTCAAGGAGGCCCACGCATGCGAGCGTCTAGGGATGTGACAAAGTTCGTATTTGCATTCGGCAACATGCGAATATTCGACAACTTTACAGCTATTTGATATTCGACGAATGGCTGGGGGCATTTCTAGCGAATACGAATGTTTCATTTCATTCAACTTGATTGAAATTTATTGAATTTTACATAGGAAATACTGACAATGAAGAGAACACAGCACTTCGGATGTTACGTTTTCTTAATTGAACTGGATTGACCGAACTTTGTCTTAGGTACTGGTAATGATTTTCACTGACTGAACACTGAAAACCTATATTTGGATGTTTCGCTTTATTCAAATACTGGTAGTCTGGTATAGAGAAGTTTTCTTGAGACTGAATAAGTATTCGCATTCGCATTTGTTATTCCACGAATAGGAAAGTTAATATTCGCATTCGACGAATCCGAATATTTTTTTGCTTCGTCACATCCCTACAAGCGTCAAAAAGGAGTATCCCCTAAACAGTGGTTATTTTACTGCTATTAGCTCATGTAGCGTGAAAACGGTTGCAGTTAGGTACAAACATGCCATGTTGCTTATCGTAACAAACACTGGTCGTGGGCTTTATAGTTTTATCAACACCGACGATCTTGAACCCCCCAAAATTCGGGGATTTTTAAAAAATTTTCGTGATTTCGGGCTGCGACACACATTTTAAGAGCGAATGCGCCAGAATGGCTAGAGATAGACCCAGACAACCTGCATATGAAATTTTCGGCATTAGACGTGGATTTTAGCAGTCTTAAGTCCCGACCCCTGATGTTCAAGGAGACCTGCCCAGGTGGGAATCAAAGAGGAGTACCCTCTTAAAAAGTGTTTTTTTTTAAACTGTAATTAGCTTGTCTAGTGTGAAAACAGTTGCAGATAGGCACAAACATGCTGCTTATCATAACGAGCACTAGTGACGAGCTTTTGAATGGTGTCAGCATTGGTGACCTTGAATGACTTTGAATGACGTTTTTTATTTTTGGCTGCGGTGCACATTTTAAGAGTGAATTGCACCAAAATGGCTGGTTATAAACCTAGACAACCTGCATAGGTGTATGAAATTTTTACCATGGATTGTCTATTTTTAACAATCTAAATTTTGATCTCTTAAATTAACAAGTCTTTCTTACGAAGGCCTCATATTTGTGTATTCCTTCAAAACGCATTATTGTTTTATTGCATGTTGTACATGATTGCCCAGGTGTCAGGACCACTGCTATCGTGCATCACGTGAGCTTTGCTCAAATTACTTGGATTTCTGCTGAAGATTTTTGTATATTTAACTTAACACGCTTCTATGAATTAGGTCCCTGTTCTTCAGCCAGTAATTATCATGACTGTGTTGTCGTAGGTCTGTTTGGCGGAGCTGGCGTTGGTAAGACTGTACTGATCATGGAGCTGATCAACAATGTCGCCAAGGCTCACGGCGGCTACTCCGTCTTCGCCGGGGTCGGTGAGCGAACTCGTGAGGGAAACGACCTCTACCACGAGATGATCATGTCCGGTGTGATTGACCTGAAGGGTGACAAGTCGAAGGTGTCTCTGGTTTATGGTCAGATGAATGAGCCACCGGGTGCCCGTGCTCGTGTGGCTCTGACTGGGCTGACCGTAGCCGAGTACTTCAGAGACAAAGAGGGACAGGACGTGCTGCTATTCATTGACAATATCTTCCGCTTCACACAAGCCGGCTCTGAGGTACCAATGCAGTGTTATCGATTGGATTGCACTTGCCTTCAGTCTATTGATACTGTTGGCTAGGCAGGAGGGACAGTGTCTGGCCTGTTAGACTTTATCAAATTTTTTTGGTCATATTGTGGTGGGCTATAGAAGCCCAGGAAGCATCAGGGTTCTGGTGGAGTCGCCTTTTTGTGGTAGAACCAACACCTGACTGGTTTGCCTGCTGTCGAAAGAACATCGACAACAAGCCTTGACATGGCATGTCGACGTCTGTACGTGACGACGGCACAACGGCTGCAAACGACTCCATATCCCCCTCCCTCACTCTTCTCGTATCATCTTTGATGAGAAAAGAGGAGTTGATGGGCTATTGCAACAAAACAACAGGAAGCATGGGTGCAAAAGTTGAATAGCATGTTAACTTGTTTAAATATTTTTGCCATTTATTAAACTTTGGCAACCTTGCAGATAACAACTGTAATGCTGACGTTATAATATCGTTGAACTATTCTGTTGGTGCTGATTATTTATGGCACATGACAGATGCTGAAAACAGTCTTGTAAATAACTAACATGTATGCGTTGGAATTTATAAATCAGCGTAAATTAAATTTGTGGCATAAATAGGAAATTGCACCGAGACTGTGATGCATCTGGTTGTGTGATATGTTAGGTGTCCGCCTTGTTGGGTCGTATTCCATCAGCTGTAGGATATCAGCCGACACTGGCCACTGACATGGGTACTATGCAGGAACGCATTACGACCACGCAGAAGGGATCCATTACTTCAGTACAGGTAACAATCATACTCTTTGTTATAGCTACTGTATTACACAGATGAGATGATATGATTAACGACTCTGCATGTCTATATTGGCTCATTAAACAGAATGTCAGGAATGCTGACCACTATGTTCTTGTTGAATTCTGTGATATTCAAGATTTCCAGGGAATTAAAGCAAGGTGGGAAATGTTAGAAATAAATCTTGTCAAAGAAGATGGCATTGTTAGAGGTCCATGGACACCAAAATTAACATATATATTTTATCCACTTTCCTGAAAATTTTCTGATAATTTTGATCGGCGACCAACATTGTGTCAATACAAAGAAATTTTCATTTGAAATTCACAATCTACAAAAATGATGCAGAAGACGAGACGCCATGTTGACAGACTGATGACGTCGCTGGTTCAACACGTGGTCAACGTAAAATACATTTTCTACGTATATGCTGCTTTAGCTGTCATGCGGCACAGTATTTTTTGTCATTAAAAATATTAAAATTAATTGATAAATACTTATTGTGTTCAACCGGTGATGTCATTTCCGGCCACTTGCCAAGATCAGATTCTTGAGCAGAACGTATTGCCACTTTTTGTTATATTTAGACATTAATTTCATACATTAATAAAGGTTAAATCAACATATTATATAAACAAGGTGAAATGTCTGAGGTCTACGTAAATTTCACAAGTGAGTTTGACCATGGCTATGGACCTTTAATTATTAAATTTTGCTAGGGGCAACACCATTTTTATAGTAGCATAAGAGAGATTTAATGATAGATCATAGATCCATTTCTGTAATGCATAGTTAGTACTGTTGTATTCTGTCGTATACTGATATTATCATTTATGGGAGTAACTGCAACCTGTGGAGGAGTCACAGGAGTGTCACTAAGAAGGACCTTGTGTGACATTTAATGCCGAAAGCAGTAGGTGATACTGATAAACAGTGAAAATGCTTTTAACATGAAGCTGTATAAACTTATAATATTATTTTATTTGTTTGTTTCTTGACATTTTGCCAACTGCTGTGGTCTTCTTCGGAATGATTTCCATTTGCTGCTAGATGTTGAGTGGTGAACAAATTTCCATAGGTAGCAGATAGTTGGTAGGACTTGGCACTCTTTATCTCAGTTCATTGACCTGTTTTGTTTTTATTCTAATCGTTTTTTGATCCACCTGATCAACTTTTTGCTCGCAGTTGCAGTGTGGAAGGTAACAGAGTTGTTGAAATGTCAGTAAATTAGCAAATAAAGATAGTACTTTGATTGGTCATCTGCTTTCAGGCGTTAGTTTTTTACTCATTTCCAGCCTATGAATTTTTACAAGGATGAATGTTCATATTGTCGATTTGGCATTGGTTTGTGTATAGGCAATCTACGTGCCAGCTGATGACTTGACAGATCCGGCGCCAGCCACGACATTCGCTCATTTGGATGCCACGACTGTGTTGTCCCGTGGTATTGCCGAGCTAGGTATTTACCCGGCCGTCGACCCACTCGACTCCACGTCACGTATTCTTGACCCTAACATTGTCGGTCAGGAGCACTATGAGGTGGCCCGTGGAGTGCAGAAGATTCTGCAGGCAAGTGTTTCAGGAGCTTTTCCGTCTGATTGTCAGCTTGTGAATAATGACACTGATAGACTCAGTGAAATAGTAGAGTAATAATTAAAGCTGTCGCGTTAATGCATTAACGCATTTATAAATTAAAACACATTTAAAAATTAAAGTGTGTTAAAAAAATTAACGCACATACGTAAAAAAACTAAATTTACTTCATTCTGTGAAACATTAGTTCCAATATTTCGTTAGACTGCGGTTATTTGATGATCAAATGAATTCAAGTAATTAAACTGTTGTTGCCGTTCAATCACTATTGTAAATAATAATAATATTCTGATGACAGGGTGCGATTTGATCCTTCATTTTCCAGCAATTGCAATTTTCAGTCAGTGTTATTTTTGTTTAGTTTGTCATTTTCAGGTCTTGCAAATTAAGTGTTCCTGGCAGCGTTAATGTGTTATTAATGCGCTAACGCATGCGTTAAAATAATTAATGCATTGTGTTAATACATTAAAAAAATAACGCTCTGACAGCTCTAGGAGTAATCTCTTGACGTCTTCAGTACTGTAGCTGGCCCTCTGGGCTTCAGACAGATAAGAAACTCTGCATCTTATTGGTTTCTATTTTGAAACAGATTTTGATGACCCAGTTGGGACTTGAGAGAGAGACACTTTTATTTTGAATAATTTGTTTAGCAGACATAGTTAGTTCATCTTAAGCCAACCACCAGCTAAGTCAATAGGCTTAAAGTAGACAGAATAAAAATTTTTACAATTTTTGTAGTAGCAATCATAGTGGTTAGCTAACGCATTGTCAGTTGGGCGGTGGAAACTTGGAAAGGTTATCCAGACTTACTGATTTTAAAACTTTGATCATGTTGCACACTTTCTGTCGTGGTGGTCTTTTTATCAGGCGTGTAATAGTGTTGATTGAAGTTCTTACGACTGATACAGTTGCAGATGCTGTTGGCGCGTGAATACAGGACTACCGGTCTCTTCATTGCTGTCTTGTCATGAACGATGAATGAAGATTATTTTATTAACTACTTCGAGGCTGATATCGACAGTAGTTGACATTGGAAGGTAGAAGGTTGACAGTAGCTGATGTGTTGACAGACATCAACAACGTCACACAGTGCAATATCACTATGTTAATCCTTAAAGTACTCTGCTTAGAAGGCATGTGGAAAAATATTATTCAGCCTCGAAAGACTTGAAACACGTGTGTAATGTTGTAATCAGTTCATGATGATAGGTAGTTTACGTGATTGATGCTGATAGTAGTGAGCATGATTCTGATGGCATGTGGATACAGGACTACAAGTCTCTACAAGACATCATTGCTATCCTGGGCATGGACGAGCTATCAGAAGATGACAAGTTGACTGTCGCTCGAGCTCGTAAGATCCAACGATTCCTCAGCCAGCCGTTCCAAGTGGCCGAGGTCTTCACCGGCACCGAGGGAAAACTCGTACCACTCAAGGACACCATCCGAGGCTTCAAGATGATACTTAATGGTCAGTCAGAGCTATCATTTCACTGGAATTTATTTTCAACTAAACCAAAAGTAGTGTTGTTTAGTGAAAAAAGATGTCAAATTACAACTCGGCTGATGTTAAGACTGTTTCAGTATTCTGATTTGTATATCTTTCTTGATTTTGAGCCTTAGGGTTTTTTGTTGTTGCAGTTTTTCGAAAGTCCTTGTTTGTTATCTTCGTCAGTCCACTAAACTTTCTGCCATTTTGGTCTTTCTGTCAAGGTGAAAATTTGTGACGTTGGCCTTGAAATGCTTTGGCCTCGAGCTGGAAATCTAGAGCAATGGTTATTTGTGATATTTCTACCAAAAACAGTTAGCACTTGATGATGGTTCACAACTTTGCATGCCCGGGAATGAAATCTGCTGATAGGTGGACTTCACTAAGATTATTTTAGTCTCAGAATTATGCTCGTTTAGACATGGTTTTAAGACTGTTTATTTTTTTGTTTTTGAGCCCAAGAACCTAGGCGTTATCTTGACCTTGCCACTTAAGGTGTTGGCTTTGCTGTGTACATTCAACTACATTGTGGGCTTTGTTAGCATCATTGCTGTTATTTTGCTGTAAGTGTAAGGCCCAGACTCCACCATTTTGGTTTGTTCTTAGTTTTCTGGATAGTAAGTCTTAGCATCGACCAGATGTCAAGATGTTGCGGATTTGTTACCAACTATCGAGTTTTGTTTAGTGTGGTCTTGTTGTACAACTTGTAACAGATTTGTTGTAAAGTGTACTCCATGTAGACCTTTGATTTTTGTCGACTTGTGCAGCTTTTTGTATGACGAATTTACAGCAAATCAAAGTGGGTGGATTTTGGGCATAATTGATTGTGTCACTGTGTGTAGGTGAGATGGACCATCTACCCGAGGTAGCTTTCTACATGGTCGGACCTATCGAGGAAGTAGTAAAGAAAGCCGAGCGTCTTGCTGAAGAGAGGCGCTAACTAAATTAATTAATTATGTTGGTGTAATCGTAACTGACTGACTGTTTCTGTCTGTCTATTTTTCTGTCTGGGTTCAAACAAGTTGTCGTATATTCTATTCATACACTTAATCCGACAGTTTGAAAGGGCTGGCTGTTGATATTTGTTGATACTGTACGTTAACTCATGGTTACACCTCTTGTTTGAACTAATTCTGTGGCTTAGACTTATGATCGGTAGTTACGTGTAAGTAATGAACTGATTGTGCAAGTAGTTGCCATCATGTAGCTAATAAATACAAGACTACAATTGTTATCGTTTTTTGTCAGTCTTACGATGCTGCAACTAATAATATTTGTTTAAGGAACGATCTTAAACAACACAGGATGATGATTTCAGTAACACACCAAGCTGGGTTTCATCCTTGATTCGGAGTAAGAAAATATACAATGACTACAACATTTACCATCAATAAAACTAGAACTGTGTCTTAATGCTTGCTACTAAATGTAAATTTATGAGCACTTTAGTCACATGAAACATGTCCAATGTCTTGTATAGTGAAAGCCTGAAGGACTCGTTGGAAACTCCCTAGTTATTTAAGAACAGTATTTACTGGTATATTGTTACAATCACCTGTTTTTTCTATCTTAGAATAAACTGAATTGCTTCTTGCACTGTGCTTTAAAATAGCTGTCAAGTTTCAGTACGGTAATCAATGTTTATCACTGTTCACTATTTTTTCCTTGTTTAACTTAGTTATTGCAATACTGGCATCGATTTCTCGATCCCAGTATCCAGGATTAAAATATCTGTAATCATGGGATCCCGTTTTGGGATTAGGCTTACAGATTTGTCATTAAAAACCCTATGGTAGCCCTACTGGACTTAATTTCATGCCTGGGATCTAGGCCCCTACAGGTAGGTATCTGGCTGATGTGACCTTCAAAATGCAAATTAGTTTTTCGCACGGACATAGCGTGCGTGAAATGTTTCATTAGATGGCTGGACCTTAGAAGTGTTATATTTTACCATCTATCAGTCGAAATTAATGTATTATTTAATGTATTATTTTAAAAAAGACAATTTTGTAATCCTGAAATTTCAGTATTGGGTATTGGTATGCCACCACTCCCAGGATTCGAGAAAATGGTCCGGATTTAGGATCCTGGGATTGCAATTACTAGTTTAGATGCAGGCTCCAAAAATTCATTATCTATTAATTGTGGGGTTAATGGTACACTTACTGTCATATAGCAGTCAATTTGCGATTTGATGCATGTCTGTGCTAACGTATCTTGTAAAATGAGCATGAAATTTAGCAGTGTGGCTAATTTTACCTCAGAAGAAACCGGTTGATGGTCTGTAGCCCACGAGTGCGAGCAATGCCAGTGGTCCGTTAAGAGGTAGATCGAAGTTCGTTACAGACGTATGGACAAGCAGATAGGGCCTACGTTGTAGAGTAGCCTATAGGGATCTAGTGGCTGCATTGCTGACATATACAATGATAGCTGGATGCGTCGTTGGCACGTGCTTATGTTGCCGGTTGGGGCATAATCTGACCCTAGAAGAAACCCTTAACTTAAGAAACTCTTAACTTGAGTGACGACGTGAATTTTTCTAATAAACCTACAGACAGCACTAGCAGTAGATGACGGAACATTTTTGTCACGTCTCGCATTCAAGCCTGCAGGCGTGCAATGCAGTCAGCCTCGGAAATGAGCAGGTCCTTCTCGGTACGCATAATAATTACCTTTCTCATAGACCTGTGACTAATGATCTACAGCTTGGTAGACCTACGTCGATTGTCAGTATTGTGAGCCTACATGACATTTTTTTAAACAAGCGAAAAAAGAATTTCCTTGTATTCGTTGGTGATGTGAGGTAAAGTAGGCTAAACGAGGGCGTTGGCGTGTGCGATCCTGCGAGGGACGCATGCACACAAAGTGGTCCAATGAAAAGTAAGACTGTAAGTTTTTGCTATAACTGGATAAACATCGACCTATTCTTAAAATACTTTCACCGATATACTCTGCAGTAAGTTTGCAATTAAAATATTATTAAATATTGCGTCGCACTCCAAACGCTTCGCTACACTACCTTGCGAAATCTAGTCAGCTTTAGATCTTCAATGTAACTTTCAGTAGGCCTATAGGGCCTAAGACTAAAGCTGCAATAGGCCTCCTAGTATTTCATGAAACGCTGAAGATGTAATAGCGTATTTCAACTTAAGTTCATCACTGGCGTGGATAGTGAAAAAATATTGGAGATTGTTTTAACAAAAACATTAATTTTGACGGAATTGTGAATGTACGAAAGTTAGGGGCTTACTTTTCATAGACCGCCCGCGGTATATAGAGTTGACGAGTAGACAGTCTTTCGGTAATGTGGAGATGTGTTCGATACGTCGGCGTGTTGATGTGCGTCGTTGTGCTATGGCAAATACGCCAGCAGAGTCGTCGGCAACAGAGGAGGCCGTGGGAGACTATCAAGCAACGTGGAAACTTGTCTGCAACTTGTTCTCGTCGGTTTTGTTATACTTATATTTCATAGTTTTTTATTTACAAATTACTCACATATCGCTGCAATACAAGTTCATGTAGGCCTAGAACACGGCTCTATATTTTTGTAGGGGGGGGGGTTGTAGGTCTACTGTCTGCTAACTATAAAAAATGTCTGCCTAGTACCGACATAATATGCGGCCGTCCGCCTTAAACTGCGCAACCGTAATTGTAATCGATAATCCTAACGTTAGTCTTTTAATTTCAAACTGAAACTTGGGACGTCACATATCTGCAGCATAGTTTGAGAAAACGTTTTTTTTCGGTTTTTTTTGAAAATTTTAAAAACGTGACTTTTTACTTTTTTTTAAATGACCTGTCAAAAAAACGTAATTATATCAATACAGCATAATCTTACCTGAATGTGCAAAATTTTCCATATACGCTGGACTATCAAGAGACGACTGTTCAGTGAGAGGAGTGGGGACTGTCAGACGATGATGCATCCGAGTCTGAATATGCGGAAAGAGAAGTGGACTAACTATAACAGACTGTTTGTCTGCTTAGTATATAGAAGTGCTAACTTTATGTAGTAATACTGACAGTCGCTGCATAATAGGCCTACATGTAATGTCTTTTGCAACCTGATTTTTTGGAAGACTTTCCGCTATTTTATATATAGGCAAGATTTTGACGTTTTTTTGAAAATTCAAAAAAACGTGACTTTTTACGTTTTTTGAACGGCTTCACACGTTTTCTCGAACTATGATCTGCAGGGCTACTTAACGTCAATTTCGGTTTTTCTACGCTTTATTATTTCGAGTTACAAGAGCCAGGACTAACAGAAGACGGGCAAGATCCGTCTTGCAGCTATGGACGGCGGCATAATAAAGAAGTACAAGAAATTTGAGCTAATGCTCACGAGACGCGCGAAAGCCTATAGCAGTTCCGGTTCAGTAGTTTAGCGGAAAATTGGAGTGTTCACGCTAAGTTAATATACAAATACCAAATTGTCTGGATCGCATAACGACAGTTCGGTGGCGTCACCTTGTGAATGACAGATTTGTGTCGCAGCCCGAAATCGCCAAAAAACCCATAAAACCTTCTTTTTCGACGTTCAAGGTCATTCAAGGTCATTGAATTCGGCGCCAATCGAGAGCCAGTGTACGACTTCCTATTAGTGATTAAAGGCCATATCTCGCACCATTACTGAGATACAGCGACTTATTGTAAACGAAATTTGGTGATCTCTTTAGGAATTTATTGGAAATTAATCGTACAAAATTTTATTTGAACTAGTTTAGATTTGACATTTTTATTGTACGATGTCTAGGGGGTTACCTTTTCCGGGCACAGTATATAATTGGCTGTTGACACAGATGATGAAAAGGACAAAGTGTGTGATAATGCTGTGAGAGTGAATCAATTGCGTCAGGCGTGTGCTGAGCGGCAGTTGTCAATCAAAATGACACGTCATCGGACCACACACGTTGACGGCGTTAGTAACCACGCGTTTATCCTCACGGACGACGTCCACAAGGCCAGTCATTGTGTCATTCGTAAACTTAGATCTCACCGTCTGACGTTACAATTTACAACATTTTTAATTACTAGTTTTAATTTCAGCTAATCAGTTTTGCTAATGCAGCAGCAATTAGCAGCGGCGATTAATGTTTCTTTACTGGATTTTCTCACAGTGTATTTTTCCCTGCTAATATTGCAATATTTGGCTTAGCTGTGGAAAGTTGGAAATTTAATGTAGGACTAGTAGGCCTAGGCACACGTTACTACGTCCCCAGACAGTAGCTAAGTTTCCCACCACCACCGCCACCACGAAACAGTAGGCTACTGTGTTGTATCAGCTGCGTATAACTGCAGATTTTAACGACAATTTGGTGACGATCTGTTGAGGGGTTTGGGGCTGGCTGATGGTCAGTTTATCTTTTACCACTGACTTTGAGTGACGGTCGTTCTTACAACACTCGCACATCGTGTGACCTAGTAGAAGTGAGGTTATCTCTGGCATTATTATCGTCATGTCAATCAGGTGCTTTACTGCGCCGTGTCGAAGGCTGCATCGACCACGTGGAAGACGCTGTTCGCCGTTGCTACGCGACATCCAATGACGTCATCAATGACTGAGCATCAAGTCGAGAACGAGGCATTCATGCGTCGAATCGGGCTGAGATATCTCAACTCGTACACTTCTGATGACGTCACGGCAAGGCTGTCGTCCTACCGCAAACTGGTCGTAGTGCGCCACCCACTGACGCGGCTCGTCTCGGCTTACGAGGACAAGGTAGCAAGGGTTAACCCGTACGGAGAAAAAATACGGAGGAAGATTATCGCTATGACGTCATCGAGTGACGCCAAAACATCGACGACACACTTTCGGCGAATTACCTTTGCAGACTTCGTCAGGTAATAATAATAGTAATAATTAATAATAATAAATGTACAAAACATTAGTTTATACACTTGTTAACGGCAACATTTAAGGACTTGCACATCGAAAACAGCAAAAATTATAAAAGGTGATATTGCCCGCATCACACTGACTGTGTGTCAATGTGCTGCTGAATAATATCACCTTTTGTAATTTTTGCT
>Ga0056128_1004152_pt1 | contig 18043 bp, 12 predicted proteins | sample WorMetLIZISLAND2_FD_71113 | JGI IMG/M metagenome (GOLD analysis project Ga0056128, IMG submission 71113) | Marine gutless worms symbiont microbial communities from Max Planck institute for Marine Microbiology, Germany - Olavius geniculatus... ... | reverse complement strand
CAAGTTGTTTGGAACTATTTTGTTGTGGTGAGTGTGTACAAAATGGTACATCGGTTTGTTTACATTTATCAGTTTGTTTCCGGTACCGTAGTTTTCACTCTAGCCCCTTTTCGAAATTCCGCATTCCGCAAAGTACACCTTCCCTGCGGGGGCGTATTAGCCAGGTGGCGAATCGACAAGGAAACGATGTCCAGGTTGCGAAAGGACCACGTAACGAATTAGCCAGTGAGACAACTTGCAAAAAACGCTAAAGAGCCACAAATGAATTATCTGCAGTATATATGAAAATGTCTTTTAAATCACATCCGGTCCACACACGAACCACATACTTTGCCCAGAAATCGTCCTTTAAGATATCGTTTTTGCGTGGTCGGATCGAATACGACGTCCGGCACATCAGCTGGTTTAGACTCATCTTTCTTCAGACTCATTTTTTCATATATCTGGCATGAATAATTACAAATATAAAGTAAATAGACAACAGATAATCAACTTCAAAACCCGCGAAAGTAACGTACAGTGTATACAACTGTACTGATTGGCCACGACGTGTCATGAAAGGTCGGTTGTGATTGGTCATTCCATTATCTGCATTCAGACAGTTTGTTGTTCAGTTTATGGATGCAGGCAATAGACACGTCGCAACTTGCAACTTGCAGGTAGCAACTTGCAGTTGCACAACAGACCGTATTTTTAGCTTTAGCTAAATTAGAGGTTAATCCCCAAGCTTAGGGATTACTGGTCTTTTGTTGAAGTTCAAACTTTGGCACGACAAATTTGTTTTAGCCTACCAATTTGCTTTCATTTCAAATTATTTCCGCAACGACGGTATCGTAAGCCTATGTTTAAAATTAAAACAGTTTTAGTTACATTAGTTTATTGTTTTCCTCAGTTTCCTCTCAGTTTTTTTGCAGCAAATTATTTAGCATGTCAGTTATAGTGGCATTTTAGCCGACCGTAGGCTACTTACGTAACGGTCGAGCACTCGAGCTTATATGGAACGAGTCTCAGCTCGTCTGTCGTTCTGTCGTCATCTGTAACTGTAACGCATGCGTTGTGGGTAGGCCCTTCCTAAACGGTGCGAGATAAGGCCTAGGTTGCTATTGATCACTAATAGAAAGTCGCATATTAGCTTTCAAATGACATATGAAAATCATCGATCTTGGATGACCTTGAAGGGTCGATACCGGTATTAACAAACGCACTACGGTATGCCAGCCAGTGGGCGGTTTTAGTCATGGCCGGGGGGGGGGTTGATCCAGTCCCCAGTTTCGTGGCAAGCATCACCCATGATTTTTTCAAAGATGACAAAAATACCTGAGTGATTTCTTTGCGTTTCCAAATTTTAGAAAAGTGGGCAATTTTGCATCTTTCATTATTACGTCGAAAAACCAACAATGTTTTAGCTTCAGGGGGCTTCGCACCCCTTTCCTGACCAGAAGCTTTGCTCCTGGACCCCGCTGCATGGGGGCACTGCCCCGAGACCCCCGTTATAGGCTCACGCTACCCCACTCGCCATTGGACCGTGCCCCCCAGATATTACGGACTAGAACCGCCACTAGCTAATCGTGCGGTATTGTGGCTAAACGGTAAGCCGTAGGGGGTCGGCGATGGTACTATCGGATAGAGCGCTTGTGACTTCATATAGGCTATCAATAGTAACCATGTCTCCATCTGCAGCGGTTTGGACGCAATTTTCAATGGAAAGTTTTAAGCTATAAGTGGCCGTATCTTGGAAACGGTGAGAGATAGGGCCAAGGTCAGTATTAATCACTAATATTAAATCGCATACGCCTATTCGGATGAAATGAAAATCATTGATCTTGGCTGACCTTGAAGGTCACTGACAACCAGTACGTTCGGCTATCCTAACGAAATCTGAGCTTCTTGTTTAACTGTTTAACTGCATGACAGGCATGTGCCCCATCTGTGTAAATAATAAGCTCTTACCTGTGTTCCAATTTTCAAACTTACCCTGGTTAGTGGTTACCCATTAAAATGTTAATTACAAATGAAGTTTCATCGTTTTATAGTAGTATCACGTTTTTAATTTCTGTACATCAAATTATAAGCTAATTTGTTAGCATGGTAGTGATCTTGTTATTTAATAACTTTGGCTAAATCCTTAACAAGAAGCCCAGTCGCTCTCAGAAAAGCCATGCAGCGTCCGACTTCCGGTCAGACAAAGTAGAGTCCGTGGGCGACATTGTTGTCGTTGATAGGCCTATGGGTCTATCGTCTTTGAAACATGGCGAGCTCCGGAAGACGCACGATTGGCATTCAAAGTGCGTAATGACCCTTCAAGTTTAAGGTCATCCAAGGTCGACGATTTTTGCGTCGTCTGAAAGGGCTTATACGACTTTCTGTTACTGATCGATAGACGACCGCATTTCACGTCGACACCATGCTTTTATTTCGACTAGGAAAAAGATTTAGCGTTTAGGGCTGGGGTCAAGGTTAAGGTTGGGGTTTAGGGTTGTGGTTTAGAGTTTGGAATTTTTAGTTTTAGTTTTTGTTATCGTTTTCGTAAGTTCCAATTTTTACGTTCCAATTTTCGTTTTACAGGTATTATGGCTAAAGAGTACGTTTTACTGGAAAACTGACCGAATAAGTAAATAGTGCTGCCCGAATCCCGATTTGCAGTAAGCAGTATATTTATGTAGTTTTTCTAACTTTGTTTGTATTATTTAATTATTTTATTTTATTTTTTTATTATTTTACTTAGTACAGTTAGGTGACCTTTACGTCGCCGTCGTCGTCGTCGTCTCGCTTTGCCGCAGACGCCATCGTCATCGTTACATATGCCATTTCGCGACGTCGTTCCGTTGTCGACGTCCACACTGTCGCAATCGCCGCAATGTCGCCATCGTCAGCATCACAGTCATCGATGTCGTCGTCATCGTAGTTCACAATTGAGCCAAGTGCAGTTTTGATGTTGAATAGGGTGATATCGAGTACGTATGAAATGTCAACAGCGACAGAAAAGACAGCGACGGCGACGCCGGTGACGATGGAACGACGACGGGCGACGGCGACTGCAACGACGACGACGAACACAACGGCGAGGTCGTCGACGGAACGACAACGACGGCACTTGCAGCGACGATGCCGACTGCGACTACAACGACGGCGATCGTTATTTTAGTATTTGTAAATTTCGTCTGTTTTTTTCTTACTTTGGTAGTACTTACTATTATCATGTTAAGTTCTCAAACACAAACTTTGTTATTTATTAACCTTGACCCTATAGCTCACCGTTTATGAGATACGGCGACTTATCTGTTAAAAAGCCACATTTTTCCTACCCCATCTTTGTTCACCCCAAATTTGAAAAAGTTCCCTTTGCGCTAAATCCCTGACATTTTGCCTGGAGAGAGTTGTGTCACCGGGCTAATTAATTCGTGTTATACGTTTTCTGGTAAAACATATTCTGTTTAACCACGAATTGCAGACGACAGACGATAACAGACGACACATCGTGTTCAAGGTCGACGTCATCGTCGACTTAACGCTCGGCCAAAAATTAAGCTTTATAGCAGCTTTTTGCGAAAATTCTTAAATGTAAAAAACTTCATTTTAAGCGCAATAGCACAGATGTTAGTTAAAGCGCCCATATCAGCTAGCTAGCTGTCGTAATTCTGTCCGTCTGTCCGTCCATCATGAAGCGGTACCGATTCAAGCCCAGGTGAGATAGAGACTCCAGGTTTTCACCGTGTGATAGCGTAGTGACTCTCGTTTTTTGCGACAAAACGTCGTGCTGCTGGGTGAGGGGATTTCTCTCAAACGAGGGCGTCAAATTGGTACTCCCTGAAATCGTTATTTTACTTATATTGACTCGTCTAGCATAAAAATAGTTGCAGAAACTTGCTGCTTGTTATAACAGTACTGCTGACTGCTATAGTTGAGTAACCATGTCAATCGCCGTTAGTTACATCCGGACATCGGCTTGAAATTTAATGACTTTTATAGTTGTCTCGACAGATTTCCAGGTAGCTCTGCATTAACTTTGCTCAAGGTGCTCAGAATAACCGCAATAATGCAATTATCGATAAAAACTAGAGCTGCGGCAATTAACGATTAATTACTGATTTCTCTTAAATTTTTTCCAACTCCTTGGACCTCTGACCACTTGCAGCCCAAAACTGCACGTTCGATCTTACCTGCATGAAGATGATGCGTATAACGAAGCCTAGAGCTTCAATTAAATCAACTATATGCCACCATAACACTTTGAAGGTTTCTTAGAGGCCCTACCACCCGCGACTCATGTACCGGTCGAGTAAAGGTCAAGTTGATCGATGGTCGAGTAAAGACCGCGTAAGGATCGTTTATGATCGATAGGGTTGTTATCGGGTTGAAGTCGTGGACGAGTACTGTGTGCTGATTTTTCCCGTATTGAATGGATTAACAAATAAATACTAAAAAATTTAGTGACTGGGTCAAAAACTGAACATTAAACGCGACGACGTCGTGACTGGTCAGTGGACAACTTCGACGTCATGGAAATTTTATACAGTAAGTCGACGATGTGCGACGGCGCTCGGGTAAGCAGTCAAAGAACGAGAACGCAACCTATCTTCAAGCTAAGCTATAGCTATACGACCTTCAGTGTCATCGATAAGCATAAAAAACTCAAGACAGAAGATTTCAACAACGCCCAAGTAGTATTGACAGTGCAAGCATGATCCGGATGGGTGATTGTCGACAAAGTTTCGTCTGGCTTGGAATTCAGATTTAGTAGCGACACGAAGGTATTCTCACGGCGTTGCACACCGATGATTACGATTGTTATCACGTGTTTACAGGCTTTCAAGACGCAACGTCGCTTTGAATGCCAGGTAGCCTATAGAGACTGTCGGACTCAGACATGACTGTCTAGGTTGTCTAATACATTACTTCATCACAATGCACTGACGTAGAGGCTTGCCTGCACTTCTACAGTCAATCATCGCATTGCAAAGTCAAGTCTTAATGCTGTGCTCTTCGTTACTTCGGTAACATATAAGAGGAGAAACTTAGCTGGCGCTTAAAGAACAAGGCGTCAGTTTCATGCTTTCGTCTCATCGTAATGCTACTCGCTAAAATTTGTTTTTTTTTGAGTTTAGTTATAATGACGTTGCGTGTAGGTTTTTTTACAACAACAAGAGTATCACCCACATTATGGCTCACATATAGTTGACGTGTCCTTTCTAAAAAACCGCAACTATCCGCATAAAAAGTATACCGACATAAACCAAAGTCCATACTTAATATTTCTTTCATATGGCTCTACATAACTAGGCATATGGCCTAGTTTTTACCGTCCCATGCTATTGCATAAAACTGCGTTGCCGGAATATGTCTCTCTGTCCGTCCGTCCGTCTGGTGTAACGCTGACGCTTTATGTTGGGCTACTTGGAATTTTATTGCACGATTAATTAGTCCAGTGTCACAGTTTTTAGCACGCAAAATTTCAGCCATTTAGTGCAAAAACATTTTCAACTTTTGGGTTGAGCAGAAGTGGAGTAAGAACAAAAAACCCAGCTGTCGCTAGGATGGCCGACCGTACTGCCTGACACTGTCGCTGTTTGGTGATGAAGAGGAGGGTCGGCAATGAGGGATTAGACGTCTAGAATATCTTAATAGTAACCATTCCGCTGATACAGTTTGGCCGTCGTGCGCCATGTAAATTTTGAGGAAAACAGGCGTCCGTAGGGGGTCGGCAACAGGATTGGAATTGGATAGGACGTTGGTCAGTTTCTATAGACTGTCAATAATCGTCAATAACTGAAGCGGCTTAACCCAATTAGCAGTGCAAGTCGGCCTATTTGGGATGCAGAAAGTACCCCCGTTTAAAGAAAATGGGGGTCATAAGAATTTGAATCGGTAACACAGGGCAGCTGTTCGAGAACCCAGTTTTCCTGTAAGTTGTACGGTTTAGCCACAATACATACGTTATGACAACAGACAAAAGCCTGTGACATAGGCTCGACCGTTAATAGTACGGTTGGCCAATAATTGGCGATTTGCAACAGAGAAGTCGCCGTAGCTCAGAAACAGTGAGAGATAGGGCTACAGTTACATAAAGTGACGCCTATTGATTTTTTGGGAACCCTTAAAAATCTTCATGCTAGAGTTTTTAACGGAGCTGTGAGGATTTTATGAGCCTAGCTTGTATCGTTTCGACACGGCGGAGCGGAGGAAAAAAGAGGAAAGGAAAGAAAAGGGAAGGGAAGGCAGCCCCCCAATTCATTTTCTGGCTACGCTACTGTCACTGTCTATCAACCGTCTAAAGCTCTTTACATCACATAGATTATAGACGCTGTAATACACTGCATGGAGCAGTCGTCACGGTCTGCGCTGCCGGTTTATAACTAGTCTCAACTCGCGAAGTAGGCCTATCATTTCAAAACTCGCAGGCTCGGCGTCATGTGTGTCAACGTGCACTTGACTGTAAGCATATTTCGTTCAAGTACTTAAAGTTCAACGGTAGTTTGACACTCGACAGTCAACTGAATTTACTTAGCTGCAGTTGTGATAACTAATCATTCTTATGGACTAAATCCAGGGCCCTGTGGCTTTACTGGATCTATGCTGTGTCTAAAAAGGGACCCCGACATTGTCGATCGTAATTTGAAGACGGATTACGAGATTTTACCAATGTTTGGTACGAATTAATATTTCAGACACAACTGGCCACCAAAAGATCATTTATGTTTTCACCTGGTATAACGACATTTCACCGAGCGACACTTAATTTCGCGACAGTTAATCAGTGAAGGTTTATCAGACGATATTTCCACCTCACCGAGCGTCTGTTTCTGCACTACCTGGGAAAAACAAAACAACATTGTTATTCAATGTTATTCAATTGAGTATGATCATTCTGATTAAAATAACACACATTTAGCTTATTTTGTCCAAAATTCTAGCACTTTGGTTTAGTTGGCTGCCAGTTTACACAATTTTAGGCCTAATGTGCAATTGCTGGCGGTAAATATTTAAAATATCGGTGATTTGCATTCATTTATAATAGTGTCGGTAACGTTTTGCTCACGACAACACGCTGAGTTTATCGACATTTCTAAACAGCATCTGAAATATGGTGCATGATATCCTAAATATTGTTGAACGGACGTCATGGCCGTTATGGATCACATGTCTGAAGAGATTAAATTTATTGATGTTTTGTTAATGTCAACACATATTTTGCTCGTTTTGTTTTGCCCAGATAGTGCAGAAACAGACGTTTGGTGACGTGGAAATTTGAACGGTCATTTGATGGCCAGTTGTGTCAGGAATATATGTACCAAAAATTATTAAAATTTGTTAATCCAACATCAAGTTGCGATCGACACTGTTAAGGTCACTTTTTGAGACACATGGTATTATAACATTATAATGACGTAGTGGTAAAAGATGTTGTCAGTTTCTTATCTCGAATAAATTTTCTTAGTATGGGAAGTTCTGCGTGTTTAGCGTAACGTCGCCGCGGTCACGGTTGAAGACATTTTCTGTACAGCGCCAAAACCGGCTAAAAGCCAGCCTGCTATACTGGGCTGAAGTGTTGTGATTGGAACTACACCGTGGGCCAATAAAAACGTGGCACTTTACTTTTGTCCATATCTTTGCCCATTATTGACCGATTTTCAAATTTTTTTTACTGACACACTTTGCGGACAATTTGCATTAATGTGATTATTACATGTATATCCCACTACACTGTAAATGCGTCTATACACTACTTTTTGAAATATAAATCTAAGGAAAACTAACAATAATAACAAACATTTAGGTAAATGAAAAAAACACTTCCGACCAGCATTGCGATAAATGATTTATATGACACTAGACTGTGTTAGACTCACACAATTTAGTGTCATACAGATCATTACCGCAATGTTGGTCTGACGTGTTTTTCACAGATGTGCGAAAATGTTTGTTTTTATTGTGTTAAATAGGCATATTTCATTTATATTTCACAAGGTAGCGTAGAGACGCATTTACGCTGTGGTGGGTGTATAATAATCTCGTTATTGCAAATTGTCTGCAGAGTCTGCCAGTAAAAAAAATCTGAAAATCGGATAATAAATGGCAAAAATATGGTAAAAGTGCCACGTTTTTTATTGGCTCACCCTGTAGTTTATGTAGTTTAGGGCCTAATAGTCTGTAAGCACGTAGCAGTTTGGGTCAGCGTTGAGAACAGCAATACCGATACATTACTTTTGCAGACTTAAACAGGTAAATTAGGTGTAGTTACCGTGTAAAACAAGTAATTTGTGCAAAGCTCACGTAACACGCGATAGCGTCGTTGCTGCCACCTGGGAAATCAGCGTACTAAGTAAAACAAATAATAATACGTTTTAAAAGGGTACCCAAATTTGAGGCTTCCGTATTGCAGAAACACGATGTTTCTGAACCTACGAAGTCGCAACTCAGAAAATTAAGATTTATTCTTCATTCAAAAATTTTAATACGCAGATTGTTCTGGTTTATCTCCAGTAATTTTAACGTCACAATATGCACTGCAGCCTAAAATCGCGTTAAAAATCACTAAAACTCACTTTTTAGATTTCAAGGTCGTTCACGGTCATAAGCGTTCGTGCCCGCAAATAGCTCGCCAGTAGCGCTTGTTACGGTAAGCAGCCAATCTCTGTCTATCTGCAGCCGTTTTTACGCTGAATTAGTAGACACTAACAGAAATCGCGCATTTTGAAAGGGTACCCGAATTTGACACCCCGCACAGAGGACTAATTGAACCTAGGGGGCCAAAATTTGCACTGCTAAAATTTACATTTCATGCCAAAAATTTTATGTGCATGTTAGCTTGATTTATACACGATGTTTCATAAAAAAGATCTTTATTGTTTTTTTCATAATTTACTTAAATGATGATCAATTTACACAAAATTTGTACCAGCTGTAGCTGAAGAAATACTAATTCAAAATATCGCAACAAAATATGGCAGTTGATTAAATATTTTTGCTGATCCTGACGTAATGCTGACGTCATAATGTGTCACGGGTACAACCTGGATAGTCTCAACTCCATGAACTCCAACTCCATGAACTGCGACAAAATGACTGGAGATAAACCACGACAACCTGCACATCCATTTTTTAGCATAGAACGTAGATTTTAACCATCTGAGTTTTGACCTCCTAGGTTCAAAGAGTCTACTGTATGGAGGTCTCAACTACGGGTATGGTTTCAAAACGCATTATTATGATATTATTGCACGTTTTTGCACTGATTGCCCAGGTAACAGCACTGATGCTGTCGAACGTCGCGTGAGCTTTGCTCAAGTTACTTGCATAACTCGCTATAGTATGACGTACATGTATATGTATCGTAAATATATCGTAATTCAATAGACGGCACCATGTACTATTGCACAAGTTCCTGGAACAGTTTGAATATAATGCTGTATACAGTCTACTCGGATTGACTAAAATGTTTATTACGTACTGAGTGTTACATGTTATTTTACTACAATGTAAATTTCATAGTTTCTAGGCTTCATTAATAAACAGACACATGTTAAATTGAGTGTAGTGTAGTCTAGTTGAGTTTATGTTCAGTGTTTGTTTTTATTGGTGTATTTCCTGCAGTGTTATAATTTCGTATTTGCTCACAGCAGTGTTTGATGCACGTTTGATGCGTCTCATTAAACCAGTCATTCATTCATTCATATTTGTGCGTGTTATCACAGTGGCATATTGTTCATTTGGCGACAAGGGTATACGTTGTGTGAAAATGAATCGACTCGCGTTGCTGGCCCTGATGTTGTTGAGCTCATCGCATTTTTGCAACTGTTTGCCAACACGGTACAACAAATTTAGTTGTAGTTCAGTTATTTTCATCTGTAATAGTTCATGCCGCACTGGGATAAACCAGCTGGATGTCATCAGCATACTTATAGTAGCCTATTTCAGTTGATTAATAAAGATGAGGTCGGCTGAATCCTCAATGTAACTAATAAACATAAGAGAACCTAGGACTGATCTTTCAGTTACGCTACAGTCTAAGGTGTGAGGGCCAGACTTTTCTGCACTGACTTGAAAAGTCTGACTTCGTTGATTTAAATATGAGGAACCTAAATACTCATGTAACAGCGATTACCGACATTACTGACATTAGGCCTAACTTTGAACAGTTTAAACGGCAGTTAAAGACATTTTTGTTCGGGCGTTGAGAGCGCGGCGCATTGCGGCTACTGTTAAATTGCGCCTTCTAAATAATCCTACTTACTTACTTATTTACCGACTAACGACCGTCGAATTGAGGTGCGTTTAAAGCAACAGAAATGAAATAAACTTAAACGCACTGACTGACGACGACGTGTCTATGCAGGCTATCTGCACGCATTCAGTGTAGGGCTTCTGTTTTACGCGGCTTTCTACACCGTGGTCTATAAAAAACGTGGCACTTTACCTTTGTCCATATCTTCGCTAATTATTGACCGATGTTTAGAATTCTTTTACTGGCACACTTTGCAGACAATTTGCAATAATGTGATTATTATGTATCTCACCACACCGCAAATGCGTCTCTACGCTACTTTCAAGTACCTTATGAAATACATCTGTCAGAAAAAAACTAACGATAATATCAACCATTTTTGTAAATGAAAAAAAACACCTCGGTTTAACATATCGGTAAATGATTCGTTTAACACTAGACTGTGTTAAACACACACAGTTTAATGTCATACAGATCATTCACTGCAATGTTGGTATGAGGTTACCAAAATGCCAAAATGCTTGTTTGTTATTATCGTTATATATTTGTATTTCATTCATATTTCACAACGTAGTGTAGAAGCACAGTTACGCTGTGGTGAAAATATATTAATTATATTATTGCAAATTGTCTGCAGAGTGTGCCAGTGAAAGAATTTTAAAAATCGGTCAGTAATTGGTAAAGATATGGGCAAAAGCAAAGTGCCACGTTTTTATGAACCACTCTGTAGTTATGTAATTCCACTATACTTAAAATCTTACAGCAGCGGCGTGGTCCTCAATGGAGACGGCTGAATGGTTTAGGCTAAGTATAACCATTGTGCATTGCTTTGTATAGAAAAGAAATCAAAGTTGAGTATGAAGACGAGTTGATTCGTCTACTGAAGCGCATTGATAAGAAACTAGACAACGACGAACAGTCTCGTCAAACTGCTCGAAAACAAACTTCAGTTGCACGCTCAAGTTGGTGAAAACATCTTACGATCATTTTTTTTACTTTCTTGTTTCATCTGCTAAGCCGCCAACTTCGCTGGAAAAGGTTGTTTATTAAGTAAATAAGTAAGTAAGTAAGTAAGTAAGTAAGTAAGTAAGTAAGTAAACATTTATAGTGCATCTAAATGCCAGCTGGATTAGCTTTCTCTGCCGCAGTTTGCCAATGACTTTTAAGACACAAGCAGACGCGCTGGTCATTTATCCGTGAGTTTTTTCTATGTGAGAGAGAAAAAAACTAATTGACAAATTTGGAGGAAAGATGAGTTTTCAGGAAAAAACCGCGAGACAGGTTGCAGGTATAGTAGCCTACTAAAATAAGGACTGAGGATAGATGTATGATGCAATCGACTGATATGCAACACGGAAAGAATGAGAAACTATAAAGTTTATTCCATAACTGGGATGCTGCGCAGCGAATAGAACGTTTAACGAACTGCAGCACCCAGCCCTGCCGCCGCTTATAGGAGACCATATCCGAAACGGTGCAACAAGTTCTACATACGTAGGATACGCAGTGTTTTACGGGATTTAGTCTACACTGTGTCCCAGAAAAAAAAACAAAATTGTTTTATTAAAACTTTGCTACATCTTCACCAAATTTAATAATGTTTGACAAAATGATGGCCAAGACGATATAATTATGTGAAGCGCGCTCACTGTCCACCTCATTTAAGTTGTATCAACGCCCTACCGTGTTAAACGCAGATGCTTCAAATTGTTGCATAATGCTGAATTTTTTCTCTACAGACCAAAACCAAAATAGGGAAAAAATCGACGACCTTTATATGGAAGGAATTAAGGCCAAATTAGCGAGAACCGTTAAGGGGTTTTGGTGGAAGGGGTAGTTTACTTTACTGATATACCCGACATGGGCATCGGGTCGCTCGACGAGTGACGCGGAACAATGCGTATTTCCCTTCACTAATGGCTGACTGGCGTCACAGTGCAGTCGGTCTATAAATACATCGGAACATCAATAATGCGAGTCAATAATCAATAATGAGTCAATAATGAGACTAATACAACAACTGCGTTCGTGCTACTTGACGTTGCTACGAGGGGAATTTCAACCACCCAAATAATTCTCCAATCGGACCTACGGCGTCGGGCGGCCTCACGTTGGGCTCTGCTTCAAATTTCTAGTTACTGTGGAATTTACCAGTGACTCGTGTTGTGAGTGCAGAAGGGGCTCGCCAGAACGATCCGTGTGGAGAATGGAGACCTGTAATACTTCAGGGATCTTCAGGAACAATCTACTCGCCTGGTTATGATCAGTGGTCCTATGACAACAACGCCGAATGTAGCTGGCTCATTCAAGCACCCCCGGGCAACGTAAGACACATGATTGAATACTGAATATTGAAATGAACCCGACGAATAGACTAAAACTATATTTCACTGAAAGGGTTTACTATGTTCATCGTCATCGTCATCATCAATTTGTTGGCCGTCATCACTATAACATAGAATAAAACGTGACGAAACATCAGCGAAAGGCTATTAAAAAGCCATACGGCACGGTAAAACGACCGCTTGAAAAAAACTAAATGCTGAAAGAACGGCAATTTCGCCTTCTTCTTAGCGTATGCTCTGCATGCCAAGCCAGGCAACAGCCTCCTCATCAGCCAAATGTAAGGCTGACAGACCACCGGAAAATTTAGTATCTGGACAATCGTTCACAATGTGACATAGTCAGTGAAGATGCGCCACAGGAACAGAATGGATCTGAAGCCTGATTCCAGCGGATGAGGTTGGCTGCACATCGACCCTGGCCAGTGCGAAAACGGTTCAACGTTGACCACAAGAGTCGACGTAGCTCAAATCCAGGAGGTGCAATGGAAGGGTCTACGAGCAGTGAGCAGTTTTACTACATCTGAAGCAGCCCACTCTTCAGTCCATTTCTGTCGTGGTGATACTTCTTCCTGTTGTGGTTCCTCGAGCCATACTGGACGATTTCGCAATTTCGCCTATAACTACCCATAACTCTGCAGCGTGGTCTGTCGTCTGTCTGTCATCTGTCGTCTGTCACATTCGTGCACCTGCCATTAGATACCATTTGGCAAGTACACTCGAGGGGTGGTCCAATGACACATTGTTTTAGATGGGGTCTTTGACCTTTGCGAAAAGGGAAGATTTAGGGTTTAAGTTTATATCCACCACTTCTGGACAGAATTTGCACTTGCCTATAATTCACCACGAGGCGGCGACGATTTCGTCTTATATCGAATTACTTCGGTCACTTGTTAAATTAAGTCTATGTGGACTGTGACGCATGACACTCGTGTATGTATCACGGCGAATGCTGCTCTGCTGATGGTGATGCTGTAGGTAATATCCGCTAGCATGACGACGCTGTCACTGGAGGAGTATGAAAACGAGTGCTATTGGGACTACGTGACGTTGTATGATGGCAGGACAGCCAACGCACCTGCGCTCCATGCGTACTGTGTTCCTAACGACACGACAGTGACTACGTCGAACGGCCCAGCTGTCTTGGTTGTTTTTACAACCGATGAGTCTTTCAGCACCGGTGGCTTTGCTCTCAGCTGGAATATCGTTGGCAGCGGACAAGGTGGATAGATTGCCTATGTGCAATAGGCTTTAATGTTACTGCTTTGTTGAGCTCATGCTTTGTAACTGTTATATTGTTTTATTTTTTTTCTTTCATGTTTTTATCACGTGTTTACGGTAACGTCTGTAAACGCTGGCTTGAGACATGTGTTTAATAACTGCTTACTTACAGGAAATAACGCTACAGGACCTTGGGGTCCGCCTGTGACGCCACCGTCAACCGGAAGACCAGCACCGTCGCCACTGCAGTGCGGCACTCAAGCGATCCAGCCAGACATCTCACAGGCTCGCATCGTGGGTGGCAACGAGGCTAGACCCAACTCTTGGCCGTGGGAATGTTTCGTCAATCCAGAAGGATTCATGTGCGGAGGCAGCGTCATCAGCAACACTTATATACTAACTGCAGCTCACTGCATGTAAGTACAGCGAAATCACCTGCACGCGCAGTTTCCGGGTTTCCGAGTATTTGGTCTGATAAATTAATCTGTCACATTCAGAGTTCACACTATACACAACTTTTTGTTTTACGGCAGCTGAAACTTTTTCTTGTTCTTTCCACTCGAGGCACTCGGCCTGATAAAATCGCTCTACTACACGGTGTCCCAAAAAACAAGCAAAATTGTTTTTGTCAGAACTTCGTCAAATCCGCACCACATTTAATAATTTTTGACATAACGGTGGCAAAGACGATAGAATTATGTGAAGTGCACTCATTGTGCACCTCATTTAATTAAGGTCAACACACTACCGTGTTAAACGCATATGTGCTCTAAATTGTCGCACAACGTTGAGTTGTTGGATCCAGTAAACCTTCTGATGACTTGATTAAGCACACTATAATGTAAAATGTGGTCCATTTAGCAGAATTATAAGTTATTATTACAAATCGCTTCCAAATAACCAGAATTTATGGCATATGCCCAAAATGTGCTTTGCAATACATGAACACAAGCGCTTTTATAGATGCGTTGAGTTGAATTGATGATGCAAAGATAAGCAGTCTGATACCAATAATCACCGCGTAATGTCACAATTGTGAGCATTTGCGTTTAACACGGTAGTGCGTTGACAAAAATGAGGTTTAGTAAACTGAAAAAGTAAATGCACTCCACATAACTGTATTGTCTTGGCCATCTTTGTGCAAAATTATCAAAATTGGTGGAAATTTGACGACGTTATGACGAACAAATTGGCTTGCTTTGGGGACACGCGTTGTTGTGAACGAAGCGCGTGATCAATTTATTTGTGTTTTGTTATTGTGCTTCGGGGTAACGTCCTGCGTTACCCGGTGATAGATTTGTATCTGAGTTGCGCACACACGGGCAATGTTTTCGTTGAAAGTTCGGTATAATTTCCCAAAATTATATCGTCGAATGCGGGAGCGAAAACCTTACGGCCAGTATTCGTGTAGGCCTAATTATTTTCTAAGTAATATGTATAAGTATACTATGGTCAAGATACATCAACGTTACAGACGGACGGACGGACGGACGGACAACTCACAGTAGCAATACTACGTATATCGCAAAGTCCATGCCACAAATTCTTTCGAGCAAAATAGGAAAGTGTAGGGCCTAGAAGAAAGACAAGATAATCTCGCTCGTTATCACCGAAAGCGCCGAGGAGATGCGGAGGGAGGATACTGATGATGTTTTTGCCATTCCCTCTACTACATAGTGGTTTCGCGGAAAGTCAAAAATCGATCTACGTCCGACATAGACCGAAATCTCGGTTGTGTTGCAAAAAGACGCATTGCAAATTAGGCACGAACAAAGAATGCACAGCTGCTGAAATCTTATGTTCGAATAAAGTGCGTAGTTTACAACGTTCGCATGTAATATTAACTTTATGCAAGCAACATACTATTATTATGGAATGCATGTTTTGTGTAGTTGTATTTATGTTTCTGTTTCTGTTTTTGTAGCGTTAACTTAATGCGATTTTTGTTGGTTGGTTTGCTAGTTTTGACAAAGCCGGCAATAGAATACCAGATAGCAAGTTCACGATCAGATGTGGCATCCACAACAAATATATGGAGGTTACCGGACAACTTATTTAAATTACCTGCAACTGTTTTTGTAGGCTATTTTTCATAGTTTTCATCACCATATAATATCAGTTATTGAAAGTTACACGTACAATGTTGTTTATCAATAGCGTAGACGTAGGGCTGAAACTGAAAGCCTTCATTTTTTCAGAGACTGAAAATTTTAACTATATTTTACACGCATATTTGGCGTTCAAATCTACGCTAAATTACTAAGTTTCATTCAGTTATTCATTTGTCACAAAACGCAAACTTCTAATAGGCTATTCGACAACAAACAGATGGTTAAAATGCACAAATTGCTAGCATATTACAGTTACAAAAACAGCTAAACATATTCAATAAAATATTTTATGAAAAAGTTCATATCCGATGTTTAAAATGTTTACCACCGGCCAAAGCACATGCACTTAGGCGATGTTGCGAAAGTCTGTGGCAAGTTATCCAGTATCTACTGCAGCGCATCTTTTAGCTCCAGAATGATCTTCAGCTTTTAGTTAAGTTTGTAAAATATCTGTAGCATTGCACCCCGCACATTTATTAGTCAAGTCAAGTGCATAAAATCTGGTGAATTTGGCGGCCATTCATACTTTACAATGAGATCCGTACGGTGGGCTTTACAGTGTTGTCAGTAATGCAGGAGAAGGTCTACAAAAGGCGGATCAAAGACGTTGATGATCTACGTTCACGTATCATGTCAGACGAACTGGATCGGCGCGTTATTGATACAGCAGCAAGCATAGCGCGCACGTTTTCGTGCGTGTGTTAAGGCGACAGGCGGACACTTTGAACACAAACTAAGCCAATAATACATAGTGTTGTTGCTTATTGTTGCTGATATCAGTTATATTAGACATTTCTACTATAGCTTATATCATTTATTGTGTATTCGTTCATATGCTACATTACAAAAAGCAATGGGTCCGATATATGCCCCATCGTGTAGATATGATAGGCTCACAATGTAACTTTACGTTTTTACTTATAATGTTTCATAGCCTGCAATGATGCACACAGGATGCTAAAACTCAGACATTCACTGGCGTTACGGTTATAGTGCACGAGCAGTACGATCCAAATGGCGATGACTATGACATCGCTGTAGTACGCTTGCCAAGGCCCCTGACGTTCAACGACTACGTGCAACCTGTCTGTATTCCAAGCGCTCCAGTTGCTGACAATACCGACTGTGTCGTAGTCGGATGGGGAGACACCCAGAGTACGTAATAAAATAAATTTTTTATCTGGCCTAGATTTCATTTATTGGCATGATTAATTAAAAAGGCAGTGCGTGATTGAAAAATGCCGGTCACTGTGTGTTCAGCATGAGCTAAGGAAGCGACCATATAACATACAGTTTGAGGGAACTTCGCTTTCACGTAAATAAATATTCAATTTTAATAGCTGTGCATCACTTTGTCTAGCTCAGTACAAGATTGTACACTAGATTGCTAAAGTTGTGGATGGAAAGAAGTGAGGTAATTAGCTAGGCTTAATTATGCGTGTAGTCAAATTTGAGGTAGCCCTGCAAGTTATATGACTAAGTTTTACATTGCATCAACACTACGCCAGACGCATAGAAATTGTACCTGACGAGCGATAGCAATGCAGACAGTAGGCCTAATCACCCATCATTCAACTGTGCTACGTACATAAAGTCATCGTTGTCTTGTTTCCTGTGATTTTTTTATATCATTTCTACACATTACACTGTTTAAATTCAAAAAAATTGTTGTCATTTATTTGTGTACGTATAGATACGGGAGACGACAGCGTGTTGCGACAGGTCATCGTGCCGATAATGAACTGGAACACCTGTCACAATACAAACTACAAATTCATGTCAGCTTTGACGAGGAACATGATCTGCGGCGGCACGATGCAGGGCGGAAAGGACTCCTGTTTCGGCGACTCCGGAGGTCCTTTGGCCTGTAAGCAGGGTGGCAATTGGTTTGAGTACGGAATCGTCAGCTTCGGCCTCGACGATCTATGCGCTCAGCAAAACAGTCCTGGAGTCTATGCCAGTGTCGTAGCGTTTCTGCCTTGGATCCAGCAACATACTGGAAGTCTGTATCTTTCTGTCTTAAATATAATAGTTAGGTCTGTTATGTTTGAATTTCCAATTTCGTCGGATTTGTTTGGGGATTAGGAAAACTATACATTTTTGAAAACTAGATGGCATAAGCAATCAGAAAACCAATGTTTCCATTT
>Ga0056128_1004147_pt1 | contig 18057 bp, 9 predicted proteins | sample WorMetLIZISLAND2_FD_71113 | JGI IMG/M metagenome (GOLD analysis project Ga0056128, IMG submission 71113) | Marine gutless worms symbiont microbial communities from Max Planck institute for Marine Microbiology, Germany - Olavius geniculatus... ... | reverse complement strand
GGCACTGATAGATCCGAATATTTCGCATAACGTAACGTAGTGCCGCATTTCGTTTGAAATCACACATTAATTTCATATATTTATGAAGCTCAAATCGACATATTATATATGCGAGGTTAAATGTCTAATTTAAATCTACAGAAATTGTGCGAGTGAGTTTGACCGTGGCCGTGGACCTTTAGTAATGGAGCTGTGGTGCAGAATGCTGACATATCACCACTCCGGTCAGCCACACTCAACCTTTCCCCCCCCTCCTTAGCCTCTGTGGTACTACGCATTTCCCATTTCGCTGAAGATCGAAGGCTGAGTTGACGTGAGCATGCAACTCGCTCGCAAATAGCTCACAAGGTAAAGCGTGTCCGTTGATCTAGTCCGTGACTGTTATCTGCTACTTACTTACCCTACTTATTTCCCACCGAGGGTAGGAGGCTGAGTTGACCATGCGTGTCGTGTGTAGTCGAGGCTGTGGAATGGCCGAGATCTGGGACATTGAGGATTCGGTGAATCGTCGTCGGCAGCCAGTCTGCGAGCGGCTCGCCTACAAGCCGGAGCCGTACTTTCGCCGGGTTTTCCGCAACCATCAGTATGACATCCTCAAGGTGCTCCCGATGCCATCTGGTGACGAACAGCAGCAGCAGCAGCCGTAGTTGAAACAAACATTTATTTATAAACTGTTTCGTTCTTTGTAAAAATGTGTTCTATAACATTATTTTATAATTATATTTTTTCGATGCTGGATGTTCAGTGTTATAAATGAGGGTGATTTAAAATATTGATGTATGCAACTTTTAACTAACATATTTTTTGTTTGGATATCTTACGTACGATAACAAAAGTCTGATAAGTGTGAAAAACTGTATCCTAAAGCTGTGAATTTAGTTGTAGCAGGAAGGTACGTTTTTGTTCAATGTTTACTAGTTTTTTCCCATAGAAATGCACTTTTATGTTTATTTTATTCTGCACATTTTTTGTCACAACTATGGTAAGGTCTGAAGAAATTCCTGTGCTTCCGGTTGCCATTAGTCTTAGAAAAAAACCTGCATCCCTAAAATATTTATTGGACACTTAAAAGTATTAGTGTATTTTTTAGTTTGTTTTCAAAATTTTAAGCAAGTAAGTAAGTAAGTAAATGATTTATAAAGCGCCAAAGTCTCAGAAAGAATCGGATATAAAAAAACTTTTGCTTTTAGTTGGTAATACTGGAATACTTTTACTTTAGTTTCTGTTGGTATCTTTTAGTGTGTTAGTTTGTTTTTTTAAGTTGTTATGTAACATTACATGACAGATTGCAATATAAAAATAAAAATTTTGACAAAGTTCTTCATTTCTTTTTATCCTTACTTTTTCGCTGCCTGCAAACGGAAGCACAGATATTTTTTGGCCTAACCAGCAGCACTGCTCGAAACCTGGTCATTCCCAAAACTTTTCCAAGACGTTTTCTTAAGATCTTCATATGTCAGATGACCTGGCAGTTTCTAATAACTTTCTTATTCGGATTCCCTGCAGTTTTCTCTACATTTTCTAAGAAGTTTTTTTCTCATTGTGTACAAAATTCAAACAATCAGATGCGCTTGTACAGACCCTGTTATGTACTAAAGCACCCACATGAAAAAATAGGAAAAATAATTGAACATGGTGTGTTAAGATAGCACTTTATCCTTTAAGTCATCCAAACACACACGTTTGCCTTACTTATTCATTTCCAGTTTAACAGCAGCGCCATGTAAATTATATTTGACATCAAATATGGCTTTCTAAGCTATATGTCAATTATGGCTACTTTTATAAAATGTTGTTATTACTGTGCAGTTTTTTTCCTAGGACAAGGTTAGTGCTTTCCTCGCTAAATTTTTGAGATTTTTGTTCTAAGATATTTTGAGAATGCTAAGATAGTTAATCTTCCCAAGAACTTTCTAAGAGGTTTACAGAAGGTTGCCCCATTAGCTGAACTAACATCGACTTCGCTACGGTCGTCATGTCTTCACTGCCAGTGCATTCTTTACTTATACTTGAGTCATTCTAGATTGTTCATGGCATAGTGGCACGATTTGTTTCTTGTGTGCTGATGTGTTTGTTAACTTTGTGCATTTGCGCTCGTGGTAAATTTTATGCATTTTACTCTTGTCAGTCAATGTGTGAGGTTGTGTGTATGTGTGTGTGTGTTAACTGAGGCTAACTCCGCCTGGTCTTTCTCTTTTGGGTAAGCATAAGCCCAAATTCCATTACGCCGACTTTGCAACAAAGTCCGGGACAGGTTCCCGACAAAGTCACGGACATGTCGCGCACACAAATCATGAAAGTTCATGACACAAATCACGTCGCCGACTTTCATGATTTGTGTCGCGGACTTTCGTGATTTGTGTTTTCGACTTTGTCGCCGACTTTGTCGCCAACTTTCCCCCTGCATTGTAACGGACCAAATTCCATTAGAGCGAAAGGAAAGGGTTTGTCGCGGACTTGTCACGGACTTTGTCGCAAACATCTCGACATGTCGAGATGGTTTGTGTCCACGACTTTCATGATTTGTGTCCACGACTTTTCCCACAGGGAAGTTTTGGTGAAAGTTGGCATAATGGAATTTGGGCTATATTGAGTAGTGGTCCAGGCATTACTGGTAGATCTGGGAGTCGCTGCGGTACAGATACTTGACTCAACTTGAGGCTAAAATGACCCCAAGTTGATGGCGGTCGACTTGAGCACATCCGACTCGACTCGACTTGACTTGACAGCGGCATGTCGACTTGAGTCGACTTAAAACGACTTGAGATGTTCAGAAGTTGTGATGAACTTGCGTGAATGCTTTAAGTATACTGTAGGCTATCCATAAAGTGTTTTTTTTATTTTTTTAGCGGACGTCTTGTTATCGTCATTTCTTAAAGGAAGTTCATACAAACTGTTAAGAGCTGTGCGTTATGTTTTTAGCTGACCGTAGTCACCCTTTACCTACTTAAGTAACGGTCGAGCTATTGGCGTGCTTGTCGTCCGTTTGTTCGTCTGTAACGGATGTATTGTGGCCAAGCTTTAGGCCGTAGGGGAAAACTTTTTACACCAGTAATTAGCCATGTGTGTTCGACTTAAGCGTCCAAAATTTCAGCCGTCTAGCGCAAAAGAAGCATTTTCATATTGAGGTTTGAATGAAAGGGGGCAGAAAATTCAATCCGGACGAAACGATTGTGTAAATGCCCCCTGAGAGAGAGAGAGAGTTTATTTGCCAAACCAACTTAACATAGCATAACGCAATAACAATAACAGCGGATACTTTTGAGTTTTTAACTATAAAATTAATAAAGTGAATGACATTAGCTTGTTTCATATGAATATTCGCAGTCTCAACAGAAATAATTTAGCACTGTATGAATTTCTTTGTTCGTTGAATCATGACTTTGATGTATTAGTTCTGTCTGAAGTGTGGTCACGCAATATTACGCTGTATAATAACTTAATACCTGGATATAATTTTTATTATGATTTGCAATTGTCAAGTGATGTCGGGGGTATTGGTATTTATGTTCGAAGTAGCTTATTGCATTGTGTTGTGTCAGCTTATCATATGGTTGGTCGTACTGATTGTCCAGTTGAAAATTTATGGATAGAAGTAACTAAAAACTCTAATAAATATATTATTGGAGGAATTTATAGGCATCCTGGTCATAAAATTGGTATTTTTACCGAAAAGCTTGATAATACTTTAACTCGTGTACTGAATTGTAAAATTCCCTGTTTTATTGCTGGTGATATTAATATTGATCTTAAAAAATACTGAAATTTTCTATAATTATTGGTACCTGCAAAACAATCTCTTATTGTCAACTACATCCATGCCAGCATCTGATTTGCGATGCAGCGAACCATAACATTGCCACAAAAAAGACTTCGTTGCAGTATCTCTCTCGTTTATATTTACAACTAATTCGCTAAATAAAACTTTTTCAGCACGATACACTGCAGATGTAGATATGTTTTTGTTTGTCGACTTACCAGCCGACGCTGCCATATTACACAAAACAACAACATGGAAATTACATCATTCACACTAGGCGGTGAAATAGTGAAATATGTTACAAATTGCCTTATTCGCCCGACCTCATCTCTGCTAGGTGCAAGCTTACTGGTCAAGTCAAAGACGGTTGATATTTTAGCGTCTTTGGGTTAAGTCGACTTCTCAAGAAGTCAACTTGAAACGACTTGTAATGAAACCGACGGCGCCAGAAAATTTCGACGGTGACGCTGCTACAGACCGACTTGACTCGACTTGGAAGGCTCAAGTCAAATCGGGTCGACGTCTGACCAACTTGGGTTATGTGCTAATTTAATTCAAGGATGGGATCTTTGAAGACTGTTTTTGATTTCGAGGTTATATTTGACCTTGAGGACAGCTCAAGGACAAAAGCATGGTCTTGTCCTTGGCTTGTAAGAGTATTGCCTTGGCGTAGGCCTTTTGACGTTTTGGCCTCTAGTCACTTGTAATGAATCTGTTCTGTGCAATTAGTTTATGGTATTTGTATTATATATCCACTTTGCTATATTACCATGACTGTGCAGGATAAAGTATTTGAATCTGCAATTTTAATTTGGTGCAGATAGGATACTCGACAGTTTTTCTTTAGACTCTTTTATTTAGTTGTCTTGGCTTTGGCTTGGTTCTTGAAAATGCTCGCCTCAAACTGATTCTGGCTTTAATTGGGTTTATCCCTCATGGGCTCAAGACACCACAAAGGGAATAAGGTCCTATGCAATGGACCCTTGGGCTGTGTGGATATCTTTGTTTCTTTTTCGTCTCTTAGTATGTTTTAAGATGTGAGTCATAGTTTTTGTAGCATTTCCTAGTATTTTCTCTTTCATCACACAGTTTACGTAGCACATTTATCATTATTGCCAATCAGTGGCTTAATAGTCATTTATGTGTGTGTATAGAGATTCAGAAAATGGATCGGTTTCTTATCAGAGGTCACCAGAACTTGTAGATTACCAATTTCAGTGTTGGGAGTTCATAAAAATTCCTGAAATTTATGAATTTGGAAATGTACAAAAGTTTGTAAGATCAAATTTTCTTACTATCTGCATTTTTGTCTGTCCAATGCAATGCATAGCAAAGGTGATTTTATACTTTTATACTCTGTCCAATGCATTGGACAGAGTATAAAATCACCTTTGTGTCCGTCCGTCCGTGCGTCCTACATTTCTTAAGCTATCTTCCTTCCACCTTCCCTTTCACTTCCCTTTCTCCTTCCCCTTTTCTTTTCCCTTCCCCTTTCTCTTGCCCTTTCCTGTTTTTTTCCTTTCCCTTTTTTTCCCGATGACGTCACGTGACCCCAAAAGGTCAAACTCGTGACCCCATTGAGGCGCCATATCTCCAAAATGGTGCAAGATAAATGCATGGTGACGATGGGCCATTTATAATGAATCGAATGGTCTCGTGATTGACAATGTCCATTGTTTAGCTAAAATAATGGAGAAAAATGAAAGGATCACGGCTGCTGTACGATTTGAAATTAAAATGTTTGATTTTTTTCTACCAGTCTATAAACAGCTCACTGTTTATGTTTATACGGACGTTTACTGTAAACTATCGAAATGCATTGGACAGACTCCGTGTTCGTATGAACATTATCTTGCTAATAATAACCTTAGAGTAAAAATTGGTCTGTGCCATAAACAACCACAAGGTTTGCTGTTGTTAATGAATAATAATTAAACAACAAATTAATGTTATATTTTGCTGTATGCTACATAAATGAGCGTGCTAGTCTGGTACAGACAGTTACACTGTACTGCAGCACTTGGGTGCAATTTTAGTTTATGTGTTAATGGTACATTTGCAACATTTTATGAATTTGAAGTCACAAAATTCGGCCCCCGGGAGTCGAATGGTCACGTGACCGATGACGTCGATGACGTCACGTGACCCGTGGTCAAAATAGTATGACGCTAATTTGTAGTTACGGTAACTTTTGTTTGTCGCTGTGTTTTGTCATCATAGGCGTGCAGCAACTGGTGATCTCGTGTTGTTTGAGTTGATCGGTTTTGTCATTGATGTGGGGTGATATTCAGCTAAGTTTGTGATATGTTTTTGTGCAAATACATAGAAACGTAAGCCTCTAACTATTCGTACATTCATAACTTCGTCGACTGCTAACCGATTTTCAGCATTTTTTTCAAAAGCCACATCCAGTGATGTCGATTCACGGAGGTGGGGACGAACGGGTGATCACCTTTACAGTAGAAATACAGGGGCAACATGCCATGTCACTGCCTCCAGATAAAATTTTGTCGCCTGACCCCCACGTTTGCCCTTCCCCTTTTGACACCACATCAGTGGCAAACTTGCCAGTTTCTACAGTCTTCCGCACTGGAAAAAGCAGGCTGAAGAAGAACATTTCTGTCTGTAACATCCTACAAAACTTATGACAAAAGTACGCTTCTGCACTGTTGGGTCTTCATGCTTTGACAGGTTCTGACGTGTCTGGTAGATTTACTGGCAGAACCAAAGACTGGTGCTTCAAGGCATTCATGTCTTGTGACGATGAGATCCTGGATGCACTAGCAATGCTAGGAAATTACAACGATCTGCCTTTTGATGCATGCTCTCAGCTGGAACGTTTTGTTTGCGTGCTGTATCGATCAAAAATCCGCACAACAGTAAAAGAGCTTTGCTGGTTCCTCTACTCAAATCGTGCAGCCGAAGGAGAAAACCTTCCACCAACTTCTGGTTCACTGGACTTACATATTCGGCACGCACACTACATAGCCATGATTTGGAGGAAAGCTGATAAAAATCACCCACACCTCCCAGCACCTGTTGGACATTTGACGCAGGTTCAAGTCACTTCTCTCCTGTTCGATGTTTGAATCCACCAGCTCCTGAGGTAGTACTGCACCTGATAAAGTGTGGATGCAAAAGTGGATGTGAAGGAAGGTGCAGTTGTCGCAAAAACAGTATCCCATGTACAGAATTCTGTGGATGTTGGGTTTTCACTTGCAACGACAAAACAAGCGAACCAGGGATAAATGAAGAGGAAGACGTTTGATGTCTACTGCTAAAACCACATCAATATACCATGTGACTTTTGCATTTTTTTCATTCATAAAATGACTGAACAATAACTAACGTGGTTTCATATCTACATATCTACATGTGTTTATTGACTTGTTCATAAGGTGTACCACATGACCAATACATTCCTTTAATCAAACACATAAGGTTTTTGAACATTTATTTCCAATATCATTGTATGGACTATGGTGTCGAAATAAGTAGAATTTAGTGTAAACGGTAGCCATTTTGGACGCCATCTTGAAACTAGGCATGTAAATCACAACTTTAGCCTAAATTTGATGATTCCATTGGTTTTGTCGTGCCAGAAAACCTATGTTTAGATACTTTGTTTGTAATTATATCATGTTTACTAGCAAAGGTATTAAATTATTGCTGAACGGCGGCTATTTCGGCCGCCATCTTGGATTTCGAACCCTTAGAATGTGAAGAAAAAATGGCACCCTATTTTTAAAAAAAAACTTATGATATCTTCTTCCAAAATCAAATGAGTTTTTGCTTTTACCAAACAAAATACACGAATTTTTATTTCATGACAAATGAGCCTACACTATAATTTAGGGATGCCACTGAAAAGGCTGTGTTTATTAGCAGTGAGTTATATTTAGCATTGTTATGTTGTTCATACATGTTGCATTCATTTGCGTGAGGCAACAATTGATGACCCAACAGCGTTCACACTTCGCAAACCACCTAACAAGCAAGTTTTGTTATCACGGCTTGTGCGATAGGAACAAGCTGTTGTATATAAGCGATGTGCCAAGTCAATGGAAGGCCAAAATTTAGACCCCCCACTGCTCCCACATTTTTCAACCGATCTCAATAAAACTTGAAACCAAGAAAGATATCCGGGATACGACCCCACACGCAAAATTTGGCTGATGTGGGACGACGGGAAAGGGTCTGCGTAGGGAGGGCATTTTCCGTTACTTTGTGTTCTATCCTTTTTTTGTATTCTTGCTCACGCCTACAGGTCACAACAGAAGACCGATCACGACCGTTTTAGGCTTAAAACGCGTGCTTCCGCGTAAGGTAGGGCCTTTTGGGAGTCTCGATGATAAAAAATAATGTTTGGGGGTGAAAAACTCCCCAAAACATGATTTTTGGGGGCCTGAACAGCAAACAGCAATAACTCAGCCGCCGATTGACGTAGATGAATGAAATTTTGCAGTAATGTAGACGGCTGCCACCGGAAATAGACCATTTGACCAAAATGGACAAAAATAATAAATTCAAGAGGGCGGCGACCGCCATTTTGAATTTCATCTATCGCTCATAACTCATTTACTATTGCACATATTTGCACGAAATTTGGCATGCGTATTACGCTGGAGGTCTTATATGCACGTATGCCATATATAACAAGAATTAAATCCAAAATGGCTGCGGACGCCATCTTGGACTTTTGCACAAACAGCAATATCTCGACCGCCGATTGACAGATTAATGAAATTTTGCTGTAATGTCGTCGGCTGCTACCAGAAGTAGATCGTGTGACCAAAATCGACAAAAATAATAAAGTTAAGATGGCGGCGGTCGCCATTTTGAATTCCGTTTATCGCTCATAATTTAGTTGCTATTGCACGTACTTGCACGAAATTTCATATGCGAGCTAAGTTTGACGTTCTACAAGTAGTTATACAATAAAATCGAACAAAAATGAAATTTCACATGGCGACGGCTACCATTTTGTATTTTAACACAAAGCATAACAAATCAGCTGCCGACTGAAAAAAACTTAATAAAATTTTGCAGGAATGTGGTTAGTTGCTACTGGAAATTAATCATGTGACCAGAATCGAGAAAAGTAGTGAATTCAAGATGGCGGTGGTCACCATTTTAAATGTCGTTCATCACTTATAACTGCTTTTTCACCCATCTGCATGAATTTTGGTATGTAAATTAAATTCACTGTCCCACATACAGGCTTGCCATTTAATATTAAACAAATAACAAAATGCAAGATGCTGGAGGTAGTAGTAGTAGTTGTTGTTGTTGTATGCTAAGATACCGTTCAGTGACCTTTCAAACTTTAATAAAACCGCAAATATTATATATAAAAAACTGCAAGCAATTCATTTAATGTTATATAAGCGATGACGTAAAACGGCAAAAATCAAAAAGTATTTAAAGCACGAACATTATGCATTACTTAGACATTTATATCTGGCTACTGAGAACAGATTAAATGTCTTAAGCTAATGCATACTTTTCGTGCTTATACTTTTTGATTTTTGCCTTTTAATCAGCGCTTATACAACATTAAATGAATGCTTGCAGTTTTTTAATATATAATTTCATTGGCGCTCCTACCGCTGCATTACACTACATGTTGGCTAATAATGTGTGCTACACTAATACGCAGTGCGAAATACACAATCTGCAGCTACACATTAATAATCGAAAAAAATACCGTGATGGTAAATTGAGACCGGGCAGGCAATGTACGGCGATAAAACGTCACAAACAATAGCAAAAAGCCGCAGAGAGAATTTTGCTACTAATACTTTCAAAGACAGTAATTAAATAAAACATTGGAAGATTTTTAATTTGTCGAAAAACTAAGTTTTACTGACCACATTTTCACGAACCGCATAATTTTTTGTGTGGCTTGGCTATAGCCTACCGCCGAGCTAGCTTGCGGTCCTTTAATTGTGTGAGTGAGCCCATTATGCTGCTATTTTAGATAAGTGAGTGGGCCACTCAAACGATACCCAGATGTATCGATTACTGATTTCGTTTGCGCAGCACTAGGCTACTGTGTGGGCGTCCGTCCGCGGCTACAGTACAGAACATTGTTAAACAGTTACGAATTCGTCCCTCGTGCAGTGACCTCGGAGTCCAAGTCTGATCGTCGCGCCCCATCAGCCTACTGTTAGGCCCACCTGCCTGGCAGTGGCACTAAACGTCGGGGAATTTCACCGATGTCTGTAGCGTAGGCTCATCTTCTCTCAACTCAACTCAGCCTTCTACCCTTAACGGGAACTGGAGCTGCGCGTTTGCAACGTTTTTAATTATGTTCTTTAACGTTTATTAGGCTACAACTATGCTGTCGCGAAGCAGTGGAAATTGTTTCATTACTTTGCTACTTTGCTTAGGTGTAAATGAAGTGTTTCAGTTCGTTATTAGCCGACCGTACTTAAGTGCTTAACCTAACGGTGGAGCTTATGGTAGGCCCTACGAGTTGTCGTCTGTCACGGATGTATTGTGGTTAAACGGTGTAAGATAAGGGCCTAGTTTGCTACGTACTGATCACTAATAGGAAGTCGCATGTTGGCTTTCAAATGACATGAAAAACATTGACCTTGGATGACTTGAAGGGCAATTGTGCGGTATTGTAGCAAAACGGTAGGTCGTAAGGGGTCCGCGATGGTACCATCGGATAGGGCGCTGGCAACTTTCTATAGGCTGTCAATAGTAACCATGTCCCTATCTGCAGCGGTTTGGCCGCAATTTTCAATGTAAAGTTTAAAGGTATAAGTGGCTGTATCTCGGAAACGGTTACTATTAATCGCTAGTGAGAAGGGGCATGTACCCTATCAGATGAGATGAAAATCATCGACCTTGGATGATTTTGAGGGTCACTGACAACCAATACGGTCGGCTGTCCTAGAAAAAGCTGGGCTTCTTGTTTTATTTCGTTTTCTACCGGCTATAGCTAGTAGAACTTAGCTAGGGAGCCTATAGTTAAGTTAAGTTAAAAACGAACTTATAAAGCGCCGTAAAACTAAACGTGTGTAAAGATGCAGAGGCGCTGGCTACGTTACAGTTAACCACTGTTTTCAAACGCTAAAGCTATAGCTTGCCGTCCCCGCTGACAAAGTTACTGTATTGTCCATTCCAACGTTTACCGTCGCCCGAGACGTCATGTTTGGTTCTTGTCGCGCGCGGAGCTAGGAGCACCTGTTTATCGTCATCCAGGTGAAAGGTAGGTAATACAGGTAAGCGTGAGGAGTTAGTGGTCGCCGCATCACGTGCTCGCTACAGTCTACCTGGCTAGCCGGTGCTGCAGTAGCCGTACCGAATGGCGTCTCTCCCAAGGCAGGCGCGGAGCTGAAAAAATCCGCCAACATACTTTTGATCATCGCGCCATTATTACTTAAAAATCGTTAAGTCGTTTCCTGAACAGTAAGGCCTACAGGGCGGTTCTGGTTTCCGTTTCTTTAGCCCTTGGCCAGACACCGGCTTACACTGCGAGACTACGGATACGCGTGGCTTGTGCATCGCGCGGTGTGCAGCTGCCTATATAGTTCCAGCCATCGCTGGCACTAATTGCGCCTATTCACGGAGAGACAGCCAGGCTGAGTTGACCTGGTTGGATGGTTACATAATACCAAGAGGGTTTATTCGTTTATTCATTTGCTGATGGTCACCTAATCCAAGTACTAACCGGTCCGGTGTCGATTAACTTTATGGTCGTGCGGGCGACTGTCTGACACACACTTTGAAAATTTAAAGAAAAGTACGTCTTAAAACACAGTAAGACGGCAGTAATAATCGCATTGGCGGCCTGATGTTGTGTCCGATCAATGACAGCGCAATGCTTATGAAAACTATTAAGTTGATGCACTTTTGCGTATTTCACATACGTTCTATAAACAGTTTCTGTAACATCAGATTGACAAGGATGTGTTAAGTTCACAATACAGAACGCAAGCAACGCATTTGTGTGCCGATACGGGCTAATGTCCTATTTTGCGTCATCCCCGGCGGTAGCAGGCCATACGTTGATGATGAGGATAGTCTTTATTAAAGCAATTAACAGACAAACCGCTGTAGACACAATACAAAACATACTGACATGCTAAAAACAACTAAAACAGTCTTTGTACAATACACGATAGATAAAATTGCACTACATACGGGCAAATGGCCGTGCGGACGGGTGTCCGTTCGGGCGATTGTCCGTTCCCCAATTTTTAAAGTAAAATGATCGTTTCTCCGATTAGACCATTTGGCTACTGGAATCTTTGGATCTGTCATTTTCTCGGTGGGATGACACCAGCAAAATTTTGAACGGATTGTGTTGATATTTTGTGGATCGCTTGGTTTTGGTAGAGGCCTCGTGGCAGCTGGTGCCGGAAATCCTCCTAAATTTTTGCCGGTCGAAAGCAATTGTCTTGTCCGAAAATGTTCTTTCCAATATACGAAATTTGGGGTGTGTGAAAATTTTCAACGCGGAGAATTCGGGAGAGAAATGGAAAGTCTGTCCATAGCTTAATTTTGTTTGTTGGAAATATCCAGCTATCTGTCGGAATATTGCAATATTTTCCGACCCATCCATTAGGCTATGACACGCTACAGCTATACATGTATAACGCGTTTATGGCACGATTGTTGTCCGTCTGTATGTATGTAACGGATGTACCCTGGCTAACCGGTAAGTCTTAAAAAACTTTTTACACGAATTTGCTAGACTCTAGACTGTCTGCGTAGAAAATGTGGGAAAACATTTTCATATTTGGGGTCGAATAGTAGGGCTCGAAAGGGGTAGGAAAAATGTGCGTTATTAACGGAAAACCGACCACATCTCGAAAAAAGTGAAAGATAAGGCCAAGGTTGCTGTTGATCAGTAATAGGAAATCGCATACGCCCTTTCAGATGAGATGAAAGTCATCGTTCTTGGATGAGCTTGAAGGTCAGTACTGCAACAGTGCATAGGCTGTAGCGCGTCTTCCTATATTTGCCAGGCTCGTTTCACGTTGCCAGGCTCGTCGGTGATGTTGTGACAAAGCAGATCTTTGGATCTTTTGCGAAGCTCAAGCTGATGACCATCCGACTGGAGGCGTGCTCGAGGTCGACCTTCCACCATCTGGATTCATCATCTGCCAGAACACGGAAATACCGGTGACCCATGCTCTGAAGATGGTGGAGGACAGATCGTTCTGGGGCGACAAATCGCAACGACGGGATGCCACGGCTAAATGCTTTGCATCACGCTGATGATAATCATGAGTGACGATGAGGATCTGAATCCACCTAAGGGTGGATCCGCACACCGCACACGTCTAGTCGACCTACGTCAGCAGAGACGTTGGCGAACCACAAACGCACGTGTGCGCAGTATTGTGCGTCATCAGCGGCAATATAGCAGCAGCAGCAGCGCAGTCCTACTGTACCTTCATCATCGTTGTCGTCTACTACAGGTATACAGGTGTGTCAAATTACAGGCGTTTTACTAACTCGGGGCGCTTTTATCTTTACTTTTTAGCGAATGGGTTTGCTTTGCAGTTCTTGGACTTATCTTCTCGATTGTTTGGATGTTTTTTTAGCCCATTGCATAGTTTCAAGGCCTGTACTGCAGAGTGGACGAATTGAACAGCACTGAACGGAACTAAACTTGCTTTCTGCAATTCGGGAAATCAAGCGAACTAGACTGCCAGTTCGTTTGATTTAAAATTTTAGTTCACTTTTCACTACGGTGTGAAGTCTTCATTTCTGTCGCTCTGTGCACGCTAACTGGAAGGTTGTTAACAGGCCTGTTGGCGTAAGTAATGTTATAACGCAAGCCTACGTTTCCGCCCAACACGACGTACGCAACGTACACTAACGCAGGCTGCGCAACAGACGTCAGCTTCATCGGTTACGTTTGTTACATGCTTGTTACGCGCGACAGCATGTAAAACATTTTTTATGTATTTTTATAAAAGTTTTTTAAAATGTTTTTTTTTTCATTTTTTAAATTTTGTACGCGCGAAAGCCGCTACTGCATTCAGCGCGTCTTAGCCATCGCAATTCTGTCTGTCTGTCTGTCTGTCCGTCACACGGGTGGATCGGTCAAAAACGGTGCAAGCTAGGACCACCAAATCTTCACCATCGGCTGCCTAGAAGACTCTAGTTTCAGGAACCATAATGTTGTTCCATAAATTCAAAGGGAGTCACCGCGAACGAGGGCGCTAAATGAGAGGGGGTGGGCAAAATTTGCGATTTTTGGCCACAAAGTCGCTCGCAAAATAAAATTTTGGACCCCCGATGTTAGCTTATTTCCAATATTTTCTAATTTTTTAAATTGAGTTCAAGTTATGAGAATAATTCATCCCCTAAGGAGATGAAAATTGGTGATTAATCGATCGATCCGTCGTTCGTTGCAGCGATCACCGCCGTAGCGCGGGGCCCCTTTCGGGCGCGGAGCTCTTGGCACAGTGCCAAGGTACCATAAAGACGGACCTGACTATACGAGCCAATAACGGTAAAATAACGAGTTTTTTGCGGATACCCCTCCTTGTCGCTCTCGTTCGTGGGGAATTCCCTCATCAAGTTGCACAGAATTTTGTCGAAGAAAACTTAGAGCTTTTATGCAGCCAACATTGCCGATTTCATAGTCCTAGCTGTCGTCGTTTTGATACATTGCCAGGGTGTGGCAGACAAACGAACGCGTCAACGATAGCTAAGACGCGCGAATCATTACATGCTGTCGCGCGTAAAGCGTCGTGTAAAATAGGCCTATTGTCGAAGGCTGTTGCGATTGGCGGTATTACACTTTAGCTTTTTCTGGGTAATTTAATTCTGCCGGGAAGAACGAGCACAAATTGTTATTGTTACTGCACGGATGCAGTATGTAGTTTTTTTCCACCTCCGCTTGCTTTCTAGCGCTGCTGTTTCTGATGATGATGAATCATCATCATTGATGATGTCGAGCTATGCGCCTTAGCTATGTCGTGCGCTAGCCGAGCCTATGTAATTACAGACAGGTCCAATGTCCTAGCACTCAGAACGTGCAAATCATACCTGCACGCGCGGAAAATCGATCGGTTATAATGCGCTGATGCGCCGAGCAGGTGGGTGGGCCTAATAGGCGGAGGGCGCCACGCATCCCGACGGCCATCAGTGCACGAAATTCTGGACACAGCCCCTCCCGCATTCGGATATAATCCCCTCGGGCTAAGATAACCACTGAAAATATGCCACATAAGGCTAAATCGATCCGCTTTTTCTTCCTGTAGGCCTACGAAATTCGCCTGACGCAAGAAAACGCCCGAATGCAACGGTAACGACAGTTTTGGCAGCAAACTCGCTAATATTCGTCACGGTAATGTATTGTAGGCACTAGGCAGCCCGGCGTGCCTACAAAGAGAATCTTGCGCTAAACGCTACGCCGGCATGCCGCATAATAATTGTAACGTGTCGAGTGTGCCGAAATAGTTTGCCAGGATTTCGTCGCAGGGACATTCTGTCTAGGGAAAGGGATTTTGTCCCGCAGGATGTAGCCCGCTTTCCCAGTACAGGTGTGCACATGCGTAGTTCAGACCGCATCATTTTATTGTCATCACAGCAGTAGCAGCAGCAGCAGTCGCCGACTGCAGGTCTACAGTTGAGTCTGTATAGATGTGTGCATGTTGTGACGTCAGCGTGAAATTAATACAGGTATCCGTCGGTCATTCTGTGCTTTCGTGACGCGCCAAAGACACGCAAGGGTCGTCTGAGAAATTCCGAGGAACGGTTGGGGTATCGCTGAAGTAGGAAAAAGTGATTTTGCTTTCGTTGGCGTTTATCAGACATTTTGTGGGCTCTGGGTCATTATCATGCAAAATTCTTTACCACTAGGAGATAACAGCTGCATTACGGACGTATTATGGACTTTTTTTACCAAAGAACACTTTGGTAACAAACAGACATGAAACAGACAGACAGACAAACAGACAAGATACAAAACAGAGACAGACAGTATGAGACAGAGAAAAATGAAAAAAGGCTGTTATAATTATTATAAGGACCCGTATATAGGGAATTTTTAGATAGGCGTCCATGCGGGGTTTCCCGATGTGATGAATAATGAGTATTTGGCATATCGTGAAGTAAGTCTATAATTGCCAGGAAATTAGCCTATTGGTTGCGTGTGAGTGAGTGAGTGACTGATTTCTTAACGGCACATAAGCACAACCATAGAAGGTTATTTGGTGCAATTATTTGTAGTGATTAGGCTTCATTTTTGTATAATCAAGTGTGCATGATTGGTTGCAATTACTGGGTATGTCTACTTTGTTCGTTCTGATAATTATATGCTTTACCATTCCACCGATCTTAAAATAGCTCATTTGGGACTTGAGTCGGTGTTGTGCGCACATTCGTAGCAGTGAAGAGCTGGCAGACTGTACGCATTATTAACGACTACGTGACGTCACTGGTGCACATGCAGCTGCCAGATGGCGCCACCGACAAGCTGCTGACGTCACAACAGATTGACGCCTTATCACGCCGTCTTATAGCTAATTAATTTTAATGCAAAGATCAAAGACTGTTATGCGGACATGCTATATAGGCCGCCTTGTGCGTCTTGTTCATACGTCTGTCCGTCTCTTCGTCTGTTTGTCACGTACGGGATTATAAGTCGAAAACAAAGACGCAGCTTTCAAATTGGCATGAACTTTTTTCCCAGGGCATCGAGTAGGCCTAATCGGTGTATTCAAAAGGTCAAAGACCAAGATCACTAAAATGACTGGATGTCGAAAAACCTAGGAATTTGCCGCATAGCGAGAGTATTTATTTGGGGTGGCGAATAACGTAGCGGGCGGGCGGCTTAGGCGTCGACCGGAAAATAGGCCCAATGCCTAAATATAGTTAGACCCGATTCAAGAGTGGCGTTAGGTCGATGTCCATGCCCAGTCTTTGTCTTTAAACGTCCGAACCTCCACTGAGGACCCCCGTGACGAAGGAATTTAGTTTTGCGTAATCGCTGTGAAAATCCCGGAACCAAAACATGCAATTGAGATTGTTGTTACCTCCTGCGGAAAAGAAATAAAGCGATTCCGCCTAATATTACGTTATAGTTTGCCGGCTTGTTTATTGACGAGTTATTGTGTTGCAATGTTGCAGTAGGGCCTATAGCCGCTGACGAACAGACGTAAACATGCAGATCAACAATCTCATCCAAGTTATTCTTATTGCCTTCGGTGAGTGAGTCTTGCTAAATGAATGTGTAAAATATTGTTTGTACGTTTATGTACGACCTTTACCGTGCGACGCGTTGCATATGGTTAATAACTTATACTGCGACTGCGGAAACTTTGTCCGTCTTTTTTATCTCCTGTCCGTCTCTCTGTCTATCTGTCTTATCACACTTGTGTGTGTGTGTGTGTGCCAAGATAATACTGTTCTTGTCGGAAACCTTTCTAGTCTGGCTTTTTGGCTTTTTTAGCGCGGATTTACGCCAACTCAGCCTTCCATCCCTCCAGTGTAAGTAAATCGAGTATCAGCTTATCTGGATGGGGTAAGTATGTAAGTAAGTAAATTTAATTTATAAAGCGCACAATGTCAGCGAGAAACTCACTAAATCTGAGGCGCTAATGCGGTTAAGGTGGGGTCCGTTCACCTGGATCGGGTGGCAGTTAACACTGTCTGATCCCACATGGCAACTGATGCTACGTAGCTCTGAGATGGGCTTACACACTTCTAACCTTTAATCTGTCTTTCGCTGGGGTTCTTCCAACTTCGCCGATATAATCGGGCTGGTCGTACGCACTGCTAAATCCGAAAAAAGCGTAGAAAAAAAACAAAATTGTGTGAGCATTTCCCCGAGAAAGTGGATTAATTAGTGGGCAAATTTTTATTTCATATGCCTACATGCGAGAACATGTTTAAATTGTAGGGCAATCGCTCTAGCGCAGGCCTAAGCGATTTCGCCACTGAGCTGTTTATTTGTTGTCCGTCACGTTCGTGTACTTGGCAGGTATTTACTCGTCATGGGATTCAGTGGCGCATTGTGTTATACGAGGGCGTTCATGACCTTTAAGAAGCCCTCGTCCCCCAGCTAAAGCGTGTGATGCAAATTGCTGTTGCCGCCTAGTGAATAGAAACGAGGAGCGATTTCGCCTTGTTTTCAAATTACTTCAGAACAAGAGGGTGCGGCCGTTGAGGGACCGCCCGTTATGGGGCCGTCTTTGCAGTTACTATGGGAATTTCGTTTTCCGTACGAGTTAAGGCTCACGTACCTAAAACGATACGTAAAAAGAAGTAGGCACGGGACAGACGGACAGACGGACAGGATCGATACATGATGGGGCCTC
>Ga0056128_1004143_pt1 | contig 18060 bp, 13 predicted proteins | sample WorMetLIZISLAND2_FD_71113 | JGI IMG/M metagenome (GOLD analysis project Ga0056128, IMG submission 71113) | Marine gutless worms symbiont microbial communities from Max Planck institute for Marine Microbiology, Germany - Olavius geniculatus... ... | reverse complement strand
GATGAAGTTGTTCAACACATCGTCTACTGACATTGTAAACGAATGTCGTGTCATGTTTAATATCCAGTCTGTATCTAGTTTAATTGTGTGTCGTAAACAGAAATTTTTGACAAAATTTATGAATATTGATAACTCTGTATGTAGTTCAGTTTTAGGCTGCGCGAGACGTGATCTGAATGATTTGATATGATTGATATGACTGTTTACATTTAGCCTAGTTTCCGTTTCTTGCCTGTTGTCTGTTTTTGTTTTTGTTTTTTTTCTGCTGTCATTGAACGACGAATAAAGTTGTATATAAATAACAAAATTCATCGTACGAGAGACACACATTGAACTGCTAAAATGCAGAACTTGAAAATAACAGGTCATACAATAACGCTGAAAATGGCGAAAAATGCATGTAGGCCTACAGAAATTGTAAGACTGTAAAACGCAAAACTAGAAATGATAGGCAAACAACGGATTTTCCATTTAGACCCCTAATGAGTTTTTTTCGGTTTAGTGAACTTCAGTCATTTCATGCATTTTACAACTATACGAAGGTCATCCCAAAAATTTCCGGCCTCGACATATTCGACAATAACATTTTTTTACAATCTATATATCAGTGAAACGTACATCCTTTACGAACTCTAATGAGTCTGCTGCGAATATGACGTCCTTGCAATTTATGACGACACAGAGCATAAAATAAAAACGATTCATAACGTCAAAGCAAACAGCTTCAGGTTATTCATCATCGTGGATAGAAGACACCACCACGAAGAAATTTCAGATTTCAAAACAGAAAATAGTCACTGGGGCTCAGGTCATTACTGCATGCTGGTCAGGGTGGTCTTAGTGTACGAAGTCATAGTCACGAACAGCCAGATGGGTAATTGTGGACTTTTAGACTGGACTGCAGTGCCGGATTTGGGGGAGGGCACGTGCGGCTTGCTCTCGGGCCCCTGCGCACACCAGGGCTTCCGTGTAAGAAGTCAAATTTTGGTTATTGTTTCATTAGCACAACTAAAATCATTATTGTTAATTTTTAATAAGGCTTTTCTGATATCGTCAAATATTAACAGGACATCGCAATTGACTGAAATGATCTTATTTGTGATCAGCGCCGATTTAAGCTGTCCGATATTTACCGATTGAAATAAGAAATTCGTAAACGTATTTGTCAGGGCTTTCACAAAATCAGATGCCTCGGGGTTCCGCTTTTACAAATCTAGCTACAGACTGAAAACTGGCGTGCAACAGCGAGCCTGGTTTTATGCTGTTTGCCTTAACGCTCTAAATCGTTTCGGTTTAAAGCTTTATGACGTCATAAATTACAATGACGTGATAACCGCAGCAAACTTAGAGTTCGTAAAGGATGTATGTTTTACTGATATGTAAATTGCGGAAAATATTACTGTCTAATACGTCAAGGGAGGAAACTGTTTTGGATGATCCTCGTACGTCAACGTTATTTTTCCACAGTTCAAGATCTACCCCCTCCCCTTCACAACACTACCTGTACGGATCGACGGGTTCGCTGGACTTATGACCGTCCTTTTTGCGTCCGTCTTTGAGCAGGAAGGCGGCGACGTAAGGCGTGCAGACAGCCGTGTAGATGACCAGTATTAGAATGAGCCAGTCCCAGACGGCTTTGAATGGCGAGTAGTGAAGAATGGTCCAGCGGTGATGGCGAGGAACCTGAAGCTTGTACTCCGGTAGCACGTCCGAACCCAGCGATAACACCTGTCACAATTATTACTATATTCGTTTATTATTTATTAAACATTTCGTTGCATGCACACAATGAAGCAGACAACGAACAACAGAGAACAACACAATAGGCCTACCCGTGATAATATGCAACTAACAGCTAATTATTGTGGTGTTGGGCCACCACTTAAAGAAAAGTGGCACCTAAAAATACGCGAGACAGTACTTAGAGACAAAAACAACCCATATTACAGTTAATAAGAATATTTGAGAAACTGTACGTGTCAGGTCAATAGGTCATACAAGGATTGTTACCAAAATTTTATCACCTCTTAAGTCCAGTAATGCAAGTCTTGTCTTCCCTGGATATTTTAGCCAAGTCCGCCTGTAACATATTAATACAAACCAGCACAGAGATAATCGCGGATTATCACATAACCTCCGTGGCCGAGGTAATCATTCGATTACTCAATCAATCAGAAGCATGAGTAAAAGAAGAAAAGAGATCGACGGACAGAAACCTGAGCGACTTTCTCGGTGACGTTGTGTTTACAGTTAGGCACGACCGGCAGCTTGTAGCCGTGTTTGTTGAGTGACGACAGGTTGTTACTGCTGCAGTGTCCGTCGCGATCTTGCAGACTTCGTCTCAGGTGGGGTCCGACCACCTCGCATGGGAACGGCGCCCTGCCGCTCCCGTCACTGACCGTGATGTGACCGGCCGCCTCCGCTAACTGACGACGCACCTATAGGCCGTTCCAGCACCAACACTGTGAATATTTAACACATCGCGGCCGGAAAAAAGAGTTAATAGTCTTCTCGCCGTATTCTTCGAAGCAAATTTTAACATACTTTCAGAATTTTTGTCACGAGTTGTCCCAAGAATCCACTTTATCAAAATATGAAACAATGCTCATTATATTGTTCCAATATCACCGCATAGTGTTTAAATTTACCAGAGATATGCCGAGAAGACTGTAGACTTTCTTCCAGACACGGTGTATGCTACGAGATACACTGTAGGTAGTGTTTAAATAGACGATTTACAGCACACCGACTGAGAGCCGCTATGGCCGCAAGGCTTGGGTCGCCGACCACGGTACGGAGGTGTCGGATTCTTTCTGTGTCCGGTCCGAATTTAACATCCGGCTAGTGCAATTTGTGTTGTAGCTTAATTAGATTACAAAATTGTGAACAAATGGAATTAGAAATCAATCAAACAATCAATCGAGTTTTATTTCAGACAGAAAACGTCCATAGTATATAGAAATTAGAAAATCGATTACGATTTACGCAAGGTTAGGGTTAGGACTAAGGCTATGGTTTAATAAGTACCGTTATTGATATCATTGTATTACACTGCGTTATGGTGTATAGCCCATGCATGAATTATCGACCTATGCCTCACCTCGGCGGAATCGAGTGATGACCGACGCGACTCTGCACCAACCACCGTGCCGTCATCCACAGCTTTCCTAACAGCAACAGTTGACATGTCGAAAACTAAGCAAACGTAAATATGTAAAACAGATGTTTCAAACAGTATATGAGTCAGAGTTAGATCTGTTTTAGTGGAATTTTAAATAAGTTTAACTACGTAGATCCACAAATTAACTGCTATTACCGGCAAGCAGTTTATCTGCCCTATTACTGTTTTCCACTCAAGTTGTTGCTGTTACTGCTTAACCGACTGTATAATGTACCACGCAAACGACGGTGTAGTCTAAAGGTGCGCTCTTACTGCGCACGTTAACGCGCGTGACGTACGGCGCGCAGTGAGAACGCACCTTAAGCGATCTGAGCGTAATTAAAGAACGATACCGCACAGTAAAATATCATACTGCGTACTCGCTTACCCACGCTAGCAATGCGGTATCTAGTAATGTACCTGTCATTCCCAGTGTCGGAGACCCTGTTGTGATCGAGCTTCGTAGTCGGCGGGTGTAGGTCGTTGTTTGCACGGATGGCGTCTGCCGTATCGTCGTGAAGATCCTCGTCGAAGTAGTTCGGTATATGGTAGAACGGAGACGTCGCTCGTGGCAGCTCCGCGAACTTTTCCGCTCCACCACCAATTGTTGCTGTCTCCGCGTCCTTGTCCTTGCCGCGCCGCGAGGCCGGAGACCGCACGCGTCGACACAGGTCTTTGCGGATCGACGGCAGACACAGCCGGAAGCCTTTGTGATTCTCTGCAACGTTCAAGTTTGCGCATATAAGCTAAACGAGTACGCAGTACGAGTTTACACCACTTCAGATAGTGTGGTATCGTTGCAGAAATCTTTTTATGTAATGGAAAGGGCAATGTAAATTTTACACAACATATGATCCGAACTTTCAGTGGGTATTTGCACTACTATTATGTGGCTGTCCTATCCAAGCGATTGCACATCGGTTTACCAAATGCTTGCCATTTTATCAACTTTTTAATCATTCTTAGTGACGGGACTTTACAAGAAAATTTAACGAGTGTCATTTTATCAATCGTTAAAAATTTCTAACGATCAATGGCGCAGTAATGATGAACATATTGTACCGAGTTGTTTTCTGGCGGAGTGCCTATGGACGTCAGTCTTGACCGGTGCGTCTGTAATGTCCTCGAGGTTGAGAATGAAGAGTATGACGTCATTGTTCTCGTTCTTCACTGGAGCTATCAGAACACTGCACAGGAACGTCGTACCTGCACCACAATGCAGCACCATCGACGCCATCATCACCACTTTTTAAGGTCATTTCAGTTCCGTAAGGTGGCTTGGTAGTGTAGCGGTCAAAATGTTAAACTTGCGATTGCAAGGTTTTTGGTTCAACTCCCGGACAAGTCGCTATCAAGTGATTAATACTTAAATGGGTAACCGTCTGCAAGCAGGTAAAAATCTAAATATATGACCAGCACCCGGATCAACTCAGCCTTCTTTTCCTCCGAGGTAGGTAAATCGAGTACCGGCCTGTGTGGCTTCTTATGGCAGGGAGTGTTCACCTGTGTCGGGTGGCAGATAACACTGTGTGATCCCATATGGCAGGTGACGCTTGTAGCTCTGAGATAAGTTTCCTTTAACGAGCTATACAATTTAACCATTTTTAACTGTTTTAACAGTATTTGTGTTTCACGCAGTACAGAAATAAAGCAAGAGGCAAGCTGGTTGCTAGCATAAACCCGCGCCATGCAGAATATTTACTACCCTAGGGACAGTTCACTAGTCTGAAGAGGCACTGGTCCGAAGAGGCAGTAGTCCGAATTTTCTCAGCAGTTTGAATCTCCAACGACCTTGACATGAACAAGCGTCATCCGGTCCACTGTCCCTTAATTCACTGAACCACGAGTAAACGACTGCGGGAAACATACAATGTAAAAAAACTTCGCTTTCATGTGACAGCGTTTTCGCTATATTTCTATTTTTGTCCCTGTTTAATCGCGCAAGACCTTTATTAGTCACTCAGTGAATCATATTTTAGATAGTTTCTAACGGCCAACGACCATTCCCTTGTGTACACCGCATCGTCTTCACGAGGTCCAATTAACCGACCGAAATAAACGCGAGTATCTGTGCAGATACAGAGATATATTGGTTCGTTATATAGATATAGATGCCTTTATTATTTTAATAAAGGTACCCGCGTTTCTGAATTTAACACAAAAGGTCAAAGTGCGAATAATTAGAAAAGAAAGTGTAAAGTTGTGCTAATCGGTAATAAGTCGTGTCGTGTAACCAACGTCCACTATGATTCGCCAAAACGACCGCAACGCTCGTCTCTCTTACTTCGAAACCCAAAAGAGAAAGACGGTAGGAACATTGCTTTTTTACTGTGTCTCGCGTAAATTCTTATCGTGGAATCTAAATGTCACTGTAGGTCCGGCGTCCACACACAGCAAGCAATATTTATGCGGGCAATTCTTTGTGAGTTGTAGTGGGCAGTTAAGCACACGATTGATAGCAAATGTCGACCTCGAGCCACAACGACCAACGACCGCACCTGCCGACGACAAATTTCATGACGTCAATAACCACCACGTGACGGCCACGTCACTATAAGTCGTTGTTCGAATATACTTATAGTATTCTACCGCTTTCATGGAGATCGGCCTACATGATACATTACCGTGCGTATAAAAATGACGAGCAACCAGTTTGGGCTACCTCGCTAAACCAAATAAAAATCGACGAATAAAAGAAAAAAGAAAACGAAAAACTTTAAAAAACCAATAACTCAATGCAGCAGGCCTACCTAATCACTAAAGGTAGTTAACGGGACTGCTGTAAACAATGGTCTCGAAATTTATCATCTATAGACCAAAACTCTATAGCATCAAACGAGAGACGCTCAGTTCATTACCACAGTTGATAAAGCCCAAATTCCATTACGCCGACTTTGCGCAAAGACCGTGACAAGGGACACATATCATGCAAGTCCACGACACAAATCATGTCGTCGACTTGTGTCCGCAACTTTCCCCGCGGCGTAATGGAATTTGGGCTTAACCACGCAGATGCGCATTAGTAACGACTGTAGTAAATAGCCTACTGTTTTCACCGTTATTGTTGGTAGAATTTCGAAAATGCCAAAGATAATAGCGGTGTAGAAATCGAGCTATAGCAGCTTGGTATGCTTGATACCAGAGAAAAGGGGTCGTTTAGCAACCGTTGCTATGCCATCCACTATTAAGGTAATGTTTAGAATGTTATCAAAAGGGACATCTGTGAAAAGTTTCACGCCTTTTTCACCGCCTGAGCAATTCTTGTATCAGTCGCTTAGACTAAACTTACTAGTACAGAATGCGGCGTAATTTTTTCTGCGAACAGTTTTATCGAATGCCCACGCGATCGCTGAGAGTTTCTCGGATGAGAATAAGTATCGTTCATTCAGTAAGACCGAGTCCGCGAGTGAGTGCTTGTTCGTTCGTCTTTATAGAAATTGGCGATTTCTGCCGGCGTATAATCGATCGATCAGTGGGCGGTCGGTCGTTGGGCTGTGAAAAAGACTTTTGAGTCGAACCGACCGCCCACAGAGAACCAATTACCAGGACTTCAATTCTCACGCCCACCGCGTCGACCAGTTTATCCGAGACGCTCTCGTAAACGAAACAGAAGCCATCCTGTAGGAGTTCGAGCGAAAAGGTGGGCGGTGGGCTAAAGCAAAGTAAAAAGAAATTGGCTAAAAACATGTATTTTAAAACACTGTTAGTGGCGACCACCATCCGTCACATTTGACTCATTTTTACTGCGCGATGTACGCTAGTGCACGGTATTGCTGTTGTATGTCTGTCCGTCTGTCTGTCCGACTGTAACGTTGGTGTATCGTGACCATAGGTTGCGTTACTCGGACAATTAATTACAGGAATAATTAACTTAACGTCATCGCTGCTGGAAGCCCTATTCAAACACGGGCCGAATAAGGGCACTTTCGATTAGTACCAAAATTAACGATTTCGAGTAGCCGCAGACGGTCATCATAAATACACTTTATTGCACAAAACGTGCATCTTTCTGAAACGAACGAAAAAGTTCGAACGAAAATAAATTCATATTATCAGAGAGACCGAAACGTAGCATGGCCAACGGACGCTTATTTCTACGCAGTGTCAGACTGTTGCAACAGACTACGGAAAGTGCAGAATAAATGGTTATGACATCGCGCAGTTTTCTTACGACAACGTGGCTTTCCTGTAGATAAGCAAAACTTACTGCCTAACTTTTGTGTCAATTGCAAACGCAACACAGTCAAATGTCAAATAGCAAGGCGCATTCTCGTAAAAAGCTCTAATGCGCTGAGTGACACTGACATTTGATAGGCGTTATAATTATGGCCTATGGCCTATGCCTAAGTTTGTCATCGACCAGTGGCGTCGTTGAATTCGGTGACTTTCGGCGTCGTCAACATCATAATTGCGGTGCATACTGTTTACACACTATATAGTCATGGCAACGAGCATTCGCTCTTAGTTGATTAACAGCTAACATATCTCGCCCAGCCCGTGTCAGCGGCACATTCTCCTACATACACCCTGTGTTGTGCCATAATGCCATTTGTACACACCTCGTCAAATTACACGACAAATATCCGGATCTGGGCAAACTGCGCTGAGCGGAGAATCGAGCGCCGTTATTGTAGGTACGTGAACGTGGCGCCGCGCTGCGAACTGACTCCGAACTAACACAAAACGTCACATTAGACCGGCGGAATCGACCCCGGTGAAACTATGCCATTGGTAGGCTACATGGCGTCATCGACCAACAAGGCATCGATTAGCATCGGTCTGTTATCGCGGCGATAAAGTGCCGACTGCTAACAGTTGTCGCTTTCGACGCCTCTGATGGGTCTCCATGGCAACGCCCAGTGCGCAGTCGCTGCAGCCAGGGTGGGGTGGTCTATACACGCCGCTCGCGATGTAATTAAAGTCTCGGCCCGGCGGCGCTACCACGCGCACTGATTAGTCGTCGGCGGCGACATAGCAAGCCCGATTAGCGAGCGGTTCAATCGCTTGCTAGCTACCTACCAGTAGGCATACACGCCGCTTTTTTAATAACGCCACCACATCAATCAGTGACGGTTCGAGTATTCGACGCAGGTCCGCGGGTGACAGGTGCGTCAATAGGAAGCAACCGCACCCATATCAGCGGACGTGCACGGAATCGAGTCTAATTGGCACTGTGACATTTAGCCGACATCCATGTCCAGGCTTCAGGCTTCGACAGCACGGTTTATCTGTATGCCGCCGCTGCCATGATCCCCCTTCACCTACCGTTCTGGGTGACTTCTCTCCCCCCTCTGATGGTCTCTCAGTCTGCGACAGAGAGACAGTGCTAATCACACGAAGTATCGTCATCAACAATAAGCTCGTCTCGTCGCTACCTGTACGTACGTCGTTATGCTTTGCACCGAAACTTTGATGGCGACACTTTGATGATCAAGTCAGACCTGCGTCTTGCCTTATTACGCTAACGCGTCGTACGAAGGCCAACATGCTTAACTGTGATTAAAATAATTGGTTCGCATTTTGGCGATCGGAATTTTCTTATGGATGCAGTATCCAGCTGCGACTATCGTTCCCAAAAGCGTTGCTACCGCTATGTATGGCTCCGTGGAAACTTGTGTCAAGCCAATCCGTTTTGTCCCTTCTCGATACTATAAGCGTAGAAAAAAACGAGCTCATGCAAAAAAGTTTTGTCAGTGCGTTAGAAGTTTTAACAACGTCGACGTCGATTACGTTCATCATCGCGTTAACTGGACGATGAAGTCAAGTATTCGCAGTCTTGAGGCAAGGTCTAAAGGCATTTCGTTACGCCGTTCAAGAGTATCCCGTAATCAGTTTTTTTTCATTTACCAGAAACTGTCAACTGAATACTAATATGGACTTATAATAACAATAATTTACTATTTGGAGTTTGGACGATGACGACGATGGTGATTCATGTAAGTCTACACCAAAAAAGACAACGCACTTCTACACTATGACGCATAAAAACACCAAAATTTAGCGATCATAACTTAAAAGTAAATTATCGGATTTTAATAATTTTTGATGCAACAGTATACGACTGCCCTTTAAACAATTATTTAAGTTGTCACTTAACTTAAAATATGTTTTGCACTACTTGGGAAAACAAAAGACATGAAATTGGCGTTAAAATGAACAAAAAACGCCCCAAAAAACCATCCGTGACAATATTGATAGTAACTTAAAAAGAATAATGATATTTTTATTGTTTTTGGTATGAACATTTTGACACAACTGGCCATCAAATAGCCATTCAAATTTCCAGCTCACCTAACGTCTGTTTTTGCATTACCTGGGAAAACAGAACAAATGCAACATGAGTTAAAATGAAAAAAAACATCAGTAAATTTCATCACTTCAGATATGTAGCCCCTATCAGCCCTGATCACAGTCCATTCGACAATGTTTGCAGTGTTATGAAGCAACGGGTTTATGGGATTCTGTTTAGGAAAATTAATGAACTCGAAGCAACTGGTTAAAGTCTGAAGCAGAACATTATTAACACTGCTATCAACGAACAGAGAATGCATCTCCCTGTTTGTGTTTACACAAATGGTCGACATTCCGAATACTTACTGTCAGCCGTTGCACGCACAACTAGACAATTGGATAAACTGTCAGCCAAAGTGCTAGAAATTTGGTCAAAATGTACTAAATGTGTGTTAGGTGACACAAATAATGATGATGCATTGAATAAAAATGTAATATTTTTATTGTTTTGTTTTCCCCAGGTAGTGCAAAAACAGAAGTTCGGTGAGGCGGGGACATAAGCGGTCATTTGACCGCTACTTGTGTTTGAAATATTCGTAACAAAAATTGTTAAATTCTGACAATCCGTCTTCAAGTTACGATCGATAAATTTTGGTGTGTTTTTATGCCTCACAGTGTACGAATTATTAATATCGTAACGTTCGAAGTTGTTGAATATGAAATTTCGGCATAGCATGCGATCATTAGCAACGCCAATTAGATGCCAATTAGCTGGCATCTGAAGAACATGTCGGCATGTTAATGCCAAGGCTCACAGCAATAGCAACAACATGTTTTCGCGCCCAGTCACCTCAGCAAACAAACTGAAAGCTGGGCGGAAACCTCCGTCAAGACTTAATTTCTGGATCCGATTCGATGTTGATCCAGATTGCCACCAAAATCTGATCACTTGTCCTTTAACCCACTTACCAGTCTCACTTCTTTAAGCATGCATTAAAAGAATCCGTTTGTAAAAATAAATCCTGCATCTGGATCGTGATTCGAACTGTCACTAAAGTTTAGTTACTTATTACTTGTGCAACGTCTCATTCCCATAAATAAGCCTATATTTGTTAAAATCTACAGCACTGTTTTGAGTAATGCCGTGGACAAATAAAGAGACAAACAAACACAAGTAGAAACGTAATTTTTCTTTAGGCAAAACTAAATCGGCACAAAAAATGGCTCATCATTTTTTTCTGCAAGAAATCTGCTTATTTATGAGTGCCCCTCCACTCAAGTAAATGTCAAGGAAAGAACACGAGATTGGAACACGCACCTGACGTGCTACATTACATGGGGATCTAATTTCGACTAGCAAGCCTTTCAGTGAAGAAAGCATACACATCTTATCATTAAGCCTATACAATAGACTGCGTCACAAAGATCAGCCTTGTATTTGAGGTTTTTCAAGCTTAGGGCCTAACTTTGACAGCATGTCAACTGACCTTCTCAATCTTTGGCAAACACGCGTTATAATAAAAACAGAAAATTAAATTAGCATGTCTGACACTGACGTGGTTTGTGTTACAGCATTACCTTGAAAAATTATGATTGCAACTCTTGACGTATTCGCCATTTCTTTAGTTTTTTTTTTATTTCGGTGATGTCTTTGTTGATGGTTTGACAATAATTTTACACTGTACAATTTTATAAAAGAAACGTTACGAGTACTTTCCTAGTTACGTCCCATACCAGCTTAATGTGATTACGTCTAAGAATTTGAATTCGTAAGAGGATTCGTTCACAGACCGCGCGTACCAAACGCAGTCATCACTGTCATATGATATTTCATCCATGCGTGCGACATGCAGGATATTGTATTGTATGATATCTCTCAGGGTCGTTTTCAGCAGGATGACACTGGCGCGATACACCACACCGTGACACTGGTGTCCAGTATAAGCGTCTACGCCACCCGATCAGATATATCGCGGTCTTATAAGGTGATGATGTCACGAAATGGTAGACAGGCTTGTTCGCGACCTGTTCTGACATTTAAAAATTTGAATTCTCAACAGTCTTATGCTGTGTGTGCATGCCGCATTTCAAAAGCTTCAACATGCGCTTTAAAAAATATTGCAACAGCCTTAAAATCCCACGATTTGCTTGTTTTTGAGACACGGTGTATATACTATATATGGTAGTCTACCTATGGGGCCTAATAGTCTTGCGTCGTTGGGCAGGTCGGGGGTAACTTATTGCCAAAAATGTACGATAAGCCTGAAAAGTCATCAGCTGGGCCTAGGTTTAATCCCCAGACAGGATTATTGGCATGTTTGCTTTAAGACTAAGTCTGAATGTCATAAAAAGTGAGTATGGCAGTGTCATCATTCCTTTACTTATGTACTTCACTATATTTTCCTCATCATCGTAATCATCATCATCATCGTAAATAGGTTTATTGTAGCCTGAACAACAAACATAAGCTTATTTCTAGTATCACGATTGTAGTAGAATGTCCGATCGGTCCGGTTTAGGGTCGCCTCACTTTGCAAAAAAAATGAATTTGTAAGAAAGGAAAAATGAAAGAAAAATGGTCAATTTTGGCGAAATGCGGAATTTGCAAGGAACAAAAAATGCTAGGAAAAATAAATTAATTTTTGCAAAAATTCATAACCTTGCAAATTCCGTTCCTTGCAACATACATTTTTTGATTTCTTGGATAATTCCATTCGTTATAAATTCACACGGATGCGAATTGTGAGTTCTTTCCTCGAATTTTCCTTTCCTTATAATTTCCACTTTTTTCTGTGCAAATTCATTTTTTGGCAAATTTAGCGTCTCCGAATATGAGCGAAGCAACAGAAAAGTTTTGAGACGAGCTGCCTGAAAATTCCAAACGGTCGTACGGTGCGTTCATGCAATGTTATTTGCTTACTTAGTTGCTTACTTTCTCGCGGAAACGGTCACAGGCAGTAATACCAACCGTCTTTCTTGTAGTAAAAGACCTCGACTTGCTTTTCCTCGGAGCCAGTCAGTGCTTCCGTGACGACCTGCAGCGAGTGGACGCTAGTCAGCGGTCCGTGTAGAAAGTCGCAGGTACACGGTTTCTGCACGACTTCGGCCCGAGTGTAACCGCACAGCTCGCAGAAACCGTCATTGCAGAAGATAATTGGCCGACCGTCCACTTGCGCGTTGGCGATCACGAAATTGCGGTCTGTTGCCGCCGCCGCATAAATGCGTAAACATAAATGCATGCATGTACATAATACATAATAATCATCATACAGAAAGTTTAGCGTGGCTTAAATCATCTAGAACTAGTCTAAATCCTCTAGAACTGCGGCTCGAAAGCTGGCTTGACTGACTGATTGTGTCAAATGTGCAGTGCAAACATTACTTTCAAAGTGGATTTAAAATTTTATAGTAGCTACAGAACCCCCAGAACGCGCCACTTCAATAGCTAAAGTTCGTCACCTTGTTTAAATATTTTTTTGCAATATTTTTTTTCGCAAAGTCGGCATACAGAGACAAACAAACTTCGTAAATCGTGTGCCGTTAAAATGTCAAAAGTGACGGATAATCCAATTTTGCTCATTGGAGACGCATAAACTAGTTCATTTGCATAACATTTTGTAACATTCGACTTATTTCCATTAAATTTTCTTTCGCTGGCATTTGTCTGTAGACACGATTCTTAACTGTAGGCATTAATGCCAGGTTTTACGAAAGTAATTAGGCCACTGCGTCGATTCTAATCGCCTCATATATGCATCATCGATCATTCTTCATTGATGACTTCTGATCTATGGCGCGAGTGCTGATTTGGGTGGGCGACGCAGCGCTATACGTAGGCTTAGTTTCCTGTTATTTCATGCGTCCACCAGATTACTGAGATTACTTAAAATTATTTTTAAATGGGTTATTGAAGCTCGTGTGACAAAACCTATTAGCTATGTTTTGATTGCCGTGTAGCCTATAGCCTCGCGTTATTTATGCAATATCGGAATTCGGTCCATCTCCAGCAAATATAAGGCATCAGGTGTAGAAAGAGAGTCATATAAGAGATAAACTGCTTGCCAGTAACAGAAATTAACTTACGGATCTAGGTATATTAAACTTCTCGGAAATTCGATCAAAACAAATCTGTTTTTGATTCCCATATTTTTCGAAGCCCTACGACAGATGGCGTACTTGCTTTCTTCTATAATTATGTGAGCATAAATTTTCTATCAAAAGCAATGATCAAATTTAAGTTCAACTGCTTTTTGGTAAAGTATTTGCACTAAAGTTAACGGCTGACTATTTGATTGTCATTTTTAAAACTGTAGCCTTAAACATTTAAATTCCACGGTTCAAAGTTTAGGGTAAACAACTGTCTTCGCATGCAAACAAAAAATAAAAATATACATAGTGCCAAAAAGTCCAAAATGTACATGACAGATCACACAAGTAACGACATCATTACTGATCGATTCTAAACATTCTGTCAATCGATTTACGCAACATACACTGTGTCCGGAAAAAAGTAACCCCCTAGACATCGTACAATAAAAATGTCAACTCTAAACGAATTCAAAAAAAAATTCGTACGATTAATTTCCAATAAATTACTAAAAAGGTCACCAAATTTCGTTTAAAAATATCATTTCTGAGCAGAGTTACAAATTGTTGAATATCGATAACAAAATATCACCGTTACCAATGTGGCGTTACATAAGTAAACCCTGCGGTTAATGTACATTTTCGTAACTCTAACAGAAAACACCCGATTTTGGCAACAGTCCGTATCAACAATGCATTCTTTATTGTCAATCAAACTGCAAGATTTCAAGTAAATCTGCCAAAGCAAACAATAGTTACAGTAATTTATGTGAGGTCACCCCAAAACACTTCACTCCACTACTTCGTAAAGCTAAAATATTATTTTGTCTTGCAAAAGCCACAATCTACAGGACAAGTTTAAACTTGAAGTGTGACGAGATTGTTAAAAAAATACTTGCTACAATCGTAGACAATAATGGAGAAAGTTTTGAAATCTGTTATGAAGTTATGCATCCTGTTAGTGTTCGTCAAAGCTAGATTAGTTCCTGTTTGGTAAAAATGTAAGGCCCCACGAATTTGATTTCTAAAATAAATAAGTAATTAACGTCGTAAAGTTCAAAATTTTCAATTCGGCGTACAAAGCTCTAAAGGCCAGACCATATTGTGTTCAACTGAACTTTAAATCTTTACATGTCATAAAACGCCATAAATGCCCCACAAGCCAGAAAATGTTGCGCTGTTGTCCGACATTTTCTGACATATGGTGACCCCCATTTGTGGGAGTCCTTTTTTGGCGAAAAAAATGCTAAACATGTCTAAATGCGTCTCTACTGTTGGTTTATTTTTATGATCGACCCGGCAGTTGGCAAATTGCTACTTCTTATGTTTGCCAGAAAAAACAAAAAACAACAACTTACTTTGTCCGTCGAATTTTCGAATGATGGTGTCGATGAAGGTGTTTTGCGGCGCCACGTGACCACGACGCACGGGCATCTCGGTCCAAGGTCGGATGTAGTTTCAGCTGATGCGGCGAAGTCAATCTACAAAACGCATATACGATTACGTCAGGTTAATTCACATCACATCCGGGCGCCCTGCTGTCGCAACAAACACCGCGCGATGTTGTGTGCGTTTACAACCGTGCTACCGGCTGACGTCACAGGTTAGCTACACTGATGATAAATACGTAGCTGAATTGAGTCTACGCCGCAAAACCAATAGACCTACACGGTCGCCGACTTCGGAGCTTTAACCCTGCCCACAACCAGTGATGTGTGTAACAGAATTCTAAGTCATCCAGCCTACCAAGTAGGCCTACTGGTATATGATCACGATGCATGAACGTCACAGACAGACAGACGGAAAAACAGACAGGCGCACAGACGATTTACTGTGGCAATACCGCGCCATGCACTATGCTATAGGTCGCTATTAATATTTAATAACTTAATAGAACGCTTTTATAGGCAATGTCCTACATCGTTTAGACGCGCTAAACTCAGTTTACGCTCTATCTTCAGAATTTCTAATAGCGAAAAAATTTTCTAAAACAGTTATGCAGAATCTACAAAAATCAATATCTTCTCCCAAAATTAATTGAATTATCTCTAGCACAAGTAGCATTTTGCTTTAGTGATATCATAGCAAGTATTTCATAACTTTTTGACTTGAGACGATTAGCCGAAAACACACAGGGAAAGAAATACAGGCCGCTGCGAAAACATAAGCTGCTCAGAGGCGATGAAAAGAAAACGAAACCTGGCAAGGAGCAAGCGCGGACCAGAGAATAGAAGCAGTTAAAGAGATCGGCGACGGAACAGCGTCCAGTAAATTAATTATTACTCTGCCGAATGAAGTCGCAGAACAGTAACGATTCGGCCGCTTAGTAGACAATAAGAGCATTCACTAACTACAGCCTGTATATCCAGTCGAGCTGTCCGAGTAGCTGATAGTATTGAATTGCACCGATTCACCTCCAATCTCTGTATCTGAACGCCGCTTGCTGTTTCATCAACAATATGCCATGAAGCGGCGGCGCCTGGCTGGCGGGCTAGCCCTAGCCGACTGGAACAAGTGCGCGCTCACTCGCTGCAGACCAGCCACTATCGCCATAGTATAACTGCTGCTGGTGGCGCTGCGCGGAAGCCAACGCCCCGCATCGCTTTCCTTTGTGCTGCCGACCAACCGACCGACCGGCTTGGCCAGCAGCTGCTGTAGCCGTTAGGCGTCGACGTCAGCTGCGTGAGTCGCCACCGCGGCGCCGCGCAGTTGTGCGTGTTTATTGTTTGCACCGATGCACGTGCGTGATGATGATGATCACGAGACAAAACTGTTCACGGGACATTGCGGAGTTCAAGGTCGTTCAAGGTCATCGATGTTGATACCCCTAGTCACTAGTGCTTGCTACGATGAGCAGCATGTCAGTAGGGCGCTCATCTGCAACCGTTTTCACTCTATACGACCCAATAGTGGCGAAATAACGTCAAATAAGTTAAAATTCACTTGCCTTCTTTTGCTTTGACTTCTGTAAATCACTTGACTTTTGCTTTGACTATGACTAGGCCTGTCACTCTTGAAACACTGCAACTGATTGTATGCACTTATCACTCCCGCCAAGGAAGTTATGTGATAAGTTACAACGACGATGGTTTGTGTGCATGATTACACAAAGTTACAGGTGGACTTGGCTAAAATTTTCAGGGAAGGTTAGACTTCAGTAAATTCACCGAAATTACAAAGAAATAAATTTTTGCTATTGCCGCCACCTGGCGAACACAACGCAGAAAAACAATATTGACAGCGAGATTTGCGGTCTCTGAGTGCCCTTCTGGTTCATACTGAACTGCTTGGTGTTCTAGAAACAAATGAATAAATACATTTGTCAGAGAGAATATTTTTTTGGCTAAATAGACTCCGTGACCAGGGCCTAAACTATCGTCAATTAGATAGTTTTTCAGGCTATTGTAGTAAGTAGAATACTGTATGCTCTTCCAGGTTGGGGCCCTTTTCTTAATAAAGAACTTACAGAAAGAATTAATGCCTTTTTCAAAAAAGTATATCAATACGGTTTTACTACTAAAATTATGGAGGTAACTAGTCTACTCGATAATGCTAGTAAATATCTTTTCTACAATATGCAAAAAGCCCACCATTGTCTATTCTATTTGGTATACTACCTGCTGTGAACGAACACGAAAATGAAATATTGAAATGTGGTCATAATTTTGTTCTACCTCACTGTAATTCCAATCTTTTTAAGGCTTCATTTCTAAACAATGTTTGTTTAGTTTAATTTAGTATGTGTAGGCAATTTTAGTTTGGTTTATTTTCTGAGTGTTACATATTATTTTACCACAATGTAAATTTCATAGTTTCTAGACTTCATTTATCAACAGACACATGTTAAATTGAGTGTAGTGTAGTGTTAGTTGAGTTTATGTTCAGTGTTTGTTTTTATTGGTGTATTTCCTGCAGTGTTATAATTTCGTATTTGCTCACAGCAGTGTTTGATGCACGTTTGATGCGTCTCATTAAATCGGTCATTCAGTCATTCATAATACGCTACTTACACGTGTTTTACTTTTCTGACTCCAGTGCATTTGAACAGTTTACACAGAAATATAACGCAAACAAACAAGTGCACAAACGATTAACAATCACTTAAGATGCATGAATACATAACATCACCAAGCAAACAAGTTTGTTTAAAGCACCAGACAACACAAAATTGTAATAACTTTCACCGCCGAATAAACGTTGCTGTGGTCATCTTGCTTAGCTTTCAATGGGAAAAATAATCTACAATGTGTCTAAAAAAAATGTCCCACTTCATAACTGTCCATATCTTTGACAAATATTAGCCAATTTTCGAAATTCTTTCACTCGCACACTCTTTGGACAATTTGCAATAAAGTAGTTATTGAATATCCCACCACACCATAACTGCATCGCTACACTACCTTGTGAAGTATAAATGCAAAAAAAACTAGCAATACTAAGCAACAGGCATGTTGGAAGATGAAACACTTCAGACCAAAATCGCGACAAATGATCTGTACAATGCTATGCTGTATTAGACCCGTCTTTGTGGATATCTGGCGTGTTATACAGAGTGTTTGTTTCTGGCCTTTGTGGTTTAGTAA
>Ga0056128_1004141_pt1 | contig 18067 bp, 11 predicted proteins | sample WorMetLIZISLAND2_FD_71113 | JGI IMG/M metagenome (GOLD analysis project Ga0056128, IMG submission 71113) | Marine gutless worms symbiont microbial communities from Max Planck institute for Marine Microbiology, Germany - Olavius geniculatus... ... | reverse complement strand
GGCATGCGCAGTCAACGTTTTGGCCTTTAAAAACATGCATATGTATAAAATTTTCACCTACAAACGGCCCTTAATCGTCATCGTAGCCTCATAGAAGTTGTATAGTGAATAGGCAATGTGTATCTGGAATTCCAAATATGTGGTAATTTTTGACCCCCTGCCTACAGGTCACGTGACACGGAGCATGCGCAGTGAACTTTTGTTTTTTAACATGGGCAAATGCAACTTTGAGGCTTTATATCTCTGTAACGGTGGAAGATAGATGCATGGTTCCAATGGACCACCAATAGGAAACCACATATGCGGAGTGGAATGGTCACGTGACCGATGACGTCACGTGACCCCAAAAGGTCAAACTCGTGACCCCAATATCTTTGAAACGCTATATCTCCGTAACTGTGTAAGATAGACGCTTGGTTCCAATGGACCACCAATAGGAAACCACATGTGGCGAGTCCAATGGTCACGTGACCAATGACGTCACGTGACCCCAAAAGGTCAAACTCGTGAACCCGAAATCTTCGAAGCCTCGTATCTCCGTACCCATGCAAGATAGGCGCATGGTCATCATTAAATAAAAAACTAGGGGGAAGTTTTGTTAAGGGTATAGTTTGCCCAGTGAAAAATACAGTGAAGTAAAAAATAGGGGGTTGTTAAGGGTGCAGATTGAAGAATAGTGGGAAAATACTAAATAGATAGGGAGTTTTATTAAGAATGTATTTTTTCCAGTGAAAATAAGGGAAAGTTTTGATCTGCAACCTTGTCAAAACTTCCCCCCCTGCTATTTTTAACTGGGCGCAAGCTGCGCTCACCATCAGGTATATGGATAGAAGCCACTGCCGGACTGCACAAAGCGAATGCTACTTTAGTTCACTTTCTTTCGTTTGTTTTGTAAATACGCGCCTTTGCGTGTGTTATGATGTATGCAGGTGGTCGCGTGATTCTGGCGTGTCGGAGTGCTGAGCGCGCCCAGACGGCACGTGACGACATCGTTAAGAGCACAGGCAATGATGACGTCATCGTTATGGAGCTTGACCTCGCTTCACTCAGCTCCGTCAGACAGTTCGTCGACCAGTTCAACCGCAGTGCGTTTTTATCTATGCCTGCTATTTGACTAATTGTGATTATGACATCTAGAGGCCTATAGCGCTGTTTATTTTTAGCTATCGTCTGAGTGTCTGCTTGTTCTGTTGTCTAACCGTCAGTCATTCAATTAGTCAATCAGTTAATCAGAATTGTCTTAGTAGCATAGCTACTTCAAGGTTAAACAGTACATGCCAGTTTAGAATTTAGATGATGATGTTCGTGTTTGACTTTATGAAATCGGTCGCTGTTTTTTTTATGTCAAAACGACGCTAGCTAGATCACAAAATCTGACAGTGTTTCACGATTACCATTTCAGCGCTTGTCGAATTAGCTGAAACTTGTTTAACTCTTGCGTATGGAGCAGATGAAAGGCGATTGGATTTGCTGGTGAACAACGCAGGAGTTTACACCGTAGAAAGATCGTTGACTGAAGACGGCTTTGAGACACATTTCGGCGTCAATCATCTTGGTAGGTTGTCTTATCTACCCGAATTCAGGTTTACTGTATACACACTGTACTGTAAATTTAGTTAGACTACATCATATCCCCCAACGAACCAAGCCATTTTCATCTTTTGAACTGTTTCGTGAAACATTAGCCGATTTTAATAATTTTTGGCACGCAATATAAAAAGAAACATGACGTAAATGATTATAGTTTTCCCACCTAATCTTTTTTATGTTTTATGCCAAAAATTATAAAAGTTGGTCAATGCTCCATAATAAAATCATTCAAAAAATAACAGTGGCTTGGTTTTTTGGAAATACGGTGTATTTTTAACCTATGTGCAGCGAATATGACTGAAAATTAATGTAAGTTGCCACAAAAGCGTCTATATTGCATATTTTTGATGTCACAAACGCTTTACTTTTGCTGGCAGCTTATTTTTATGTTGGTTAAGGATTTAAATACCTAAATGCGTCTGTTCGCTGCTTGATTCTGTCACTCTTCTGCTTATTAGACGGATTGCTCCGTCAAGTTTGGTTTCATGTTGACATTTACCTCACTACTGAGCTATTATTGTTTGGGCTATAATCAGTCATGCGTCATACTTTCAGGTCATTTTTATCTGACGAACTTGCTGCTGGACAAGCTGAAGGCTTCAGCACCAAGCCGAGTTGTGACGCTGTCCTCTGGCGCTCATGAGTACTATCCTATGGACTGGGACGATCTTCAGACTAGTCGAGGATGGACGTCGTTAAAGTCTTACAGCCGCAGCAAGACCGCTAACGTTCTATTCTCAACTCACTTGGCAAAAATACTTAAAGGTTCTCAAGACGCTTATTTCGTTGTGTAAAATGTATTGTCGAGCCAGAGGCGTTTTTTGTAGACTTGAGATAAAAGGATAATGGCGAAGCAAAAAGGTTTTGAAGTTGAAGATTTTTTTAGACAAAAGTTTTTCAGCTGGGTTTATAGTGTCACTGTCAGTAGAAGGTGGAAGTAAAGTAACAATATTTACGAAAATTTTAAAATTAAAACGTGAAAATTGGCAAAACCTAAACAAATGTTAGCCATTGTGTACTTTCTACGTTTTGATTAATTACATGTAATTTAAAAACTGTTTGAACTGGCTATTAACGACGTTTTGCGCATAAATCGTTAAAGTGAACTGTGATTGTTATATGGATTTATTATCAAGACAAGTCTGTTTTCGTCAACGCAAGCACTATAAAAATTTTTCCAGTCTTTGCTATGACACAATATTTTAGCAAAGGTAAAGCTTACCTGGGAGAAAAAGGTACCACACTCTCCATTTTGGTGCAAATTCCAGGAGTGGTGATAAGCAGGGGCGTCACTCGGCTGGGTTTGGAGGGTACCTCCGGACCTCTAGCCTTTAACCGGAAAACCACGCAACTCGGAAAACTTCTTGGGAGAAGGTTATAAGTGAGGAATTTAAACCGCCAACCAAATTTCTCGTCGTATAGCCGCATAATACATACAATTGGAGTTTGATGCATAGCAGTTATTATATACTCATGGTTTTGTGTTATCGTAACAATAGTTGCACTTTTTCTGTTGGCCTCGTCCAGTTAAGTGTTCGCTGAAGATTAATTGTGCATGCCCTATACGTACTTTGCATGCTCTTAATTTGTTTAAATGACAGGTACTGGAGTGACCACGTACTGCCTGGAGCCGGGTTTGGTGAGAAGCGATCTGCAGCGGGAGGTTGGTAGCCAATGTTGGTGGAAGGTGTTCGTCTGTTGCTGGAAATGCTGCGGCAGACGTGTTTTGACGGTTGAGGAGGGCGCGCTTACCACTCTTTACTGCTGCCTCGAGCCGTCCCTTGAACACGAGTCTGGACTCTATTACGGGTATGTGGAATGGAGGAAAAACTAGAGGGAAAACCCGACAAATATTTTCTGGTCATCATCGTCGTCATCATCATCGTAGTTTAACGTTCACTTACGAATAGAGCAGCAGACTTAACAAGTTCAACAACAGTTATCAAACTCTGTGAATAAAAATGTTTCGAACGTTTCTTATGGTAAATTGTTTGTGTCTCTGACTGGCGGATAGCTTCTTGAAGTCGTTTCCAGGCAGTGCCGAGGCGGGGCCACGCTAGACCGCATGGTTTAATAGTATAATGGTTAGCTTTTTGGACTCAATGATTGCGAGATCGCGGGTTCGACTCTTGGCCATTCGACTATCAACTTGCTAGTGTAGCCTAACAACTTTGAGCAATTTGTTCACAACTGCAGAGACGGCGGAGCCGTGTTGGAGGATTGAAGCAAAGAGCGGGACAACGATTTTACCGTCGCGCTCTCCCCCGTTTAAGAGCTTGAAAGTATATTCCCACAAAGAGAAACCCTTCAAATACGCATAAGCAGCTTTAACCTGATTCCACTAATCACTCCATTACAGCGTAGATAATTATTGTCCATTTAAGCCCATATTCCATTACGCCGACTTTCACCGAAACTTCCCCGCGGGGAAAGTCGTGGACACAAATCATGAAAGTCGAGGACACAAACCATCTCGACATGTCGAGATGTTTGCGACAAAATCCGTGACAAGTTCGCGACAAATCCGTTTGTGTCGCTCTAATGGAATTTAGACTTTGTCGCGAACACAACATGTGCAACATAATGCATGCACATGCTACTTTGATTAGATTGTTAGCCGATGCAAAAATACAAAACATTAGCCTACACTTCGAAAAATAAGTTAAAGGTAGGTTTAATCATATTGCATTACACTTAGTTACGTTACAGACAGCTATGAAAAGCAGCAGAAAACAGATGAGTCTCGAGTTTAGTCTTAATATGCGTAGACGTCACTTACGATAGCAGACCGTTTCAAGTTCTTGCCGCAGTGACAGAGAACCCTCGGTCACCGATCGTGGAGAACCGTGTCGGTCTCGGTTAGATGGATACGTTTTAGGTTAGCCAAAAATCTCGACTATTAAAAATGATAATTTTGGCTTCCATTCTGTGTCTGTGCAGCGAAAGTCGTCAGAAGTCCACCAAGCCGTATGCAACAGACGCGGAGTTTGCTGAGAGACTGTGGACCATCAGCGCTGACCTGTGCAAATTATCAACCACAGCCGCTCAACCAACTGAACCGAACACTGCAATCTAGCTTCCGAACTGTCATCAGTAAACTGAACTCATTTTCTTCAGAAAGCTACAAAAACACATAGTCTAATTTATAGCTTCATTGTGTTAGTTAAAACAAACGGAACTTGTCATGCAGTGCTTTTTGCTGTTATTGCTTTTAGTTTTGTCACGATTTGCCAGATTAAACTATTTAGTTTTTATAATTTGTTATATATTATAATTGCTCAACATGTCAGTATTGCCACAGTGGCATTATCATTTTGTACACAAGCTACTTTAATTTGTTGTCAAACATGCCGGTATTTTTTGTCGATAATTGGTGATGTGAAGTTGTTCTATGGTGAAATACGTATCTGCTACCAAATTAGTTATCCGCATTTTCGGCAGATTGCTATTCGAATATTTTATGTTTCGATCAAATTGTATCAAACTGCATCACTATTAGAACGCTACTTCATGGAACGCTGGCACGCGGTAGCTTGGTGATGCGCATTACGTACTTACGATAATTTCAGCATAACTGCGGCAACTCGTAAGTTAAAATTATGGTTGGTACGTAATTTGCGTCAATAATTTTGCAGTGGCGAATTGTAATTGACTGTCAGCACAGTATAACTGACGTTTAGCAAGGTAATGCAGGGAGTGAGTGAGCTGAACGTTCTGTTTGGCACTTATGTATATGCAGATAATATTAGCCTACAGAAATCACCAAACTAGAATGAAAATGACTCATGATTTTTTTTTACAAAAAACGTTATCTTGTTTTGCTACAAATTGTATGATGTTATACTATTTGCCATCCATATTTCTCTCCAGGTTTCCGCTACAGAATTTGAGGTGTCCGTATTGATAAGAGTGTCATCAGCATTAGAAGGTGCTTCATCGAACATTCGAATGCAATATAGCTGTTAGCTAGCAAAAATAAAGCTGAAATTATCGTAAAAACAAGAACACCAACACGCTTCGTTTGATAAATCGTCCAAAGAACCAACCAGCTATCCAATAAACGCACAAAAACAACGTGCATATACAACGATAATCGGTGGTGTATATAATTTGCGAATTTTGCATCAATTTTGCAAAGAGCGAATTGTTCCTAGCTGTGGTTTACACTTACACATTTAGCAGAATAAGTAAGTGAGTGAGTAAGTAAATATAGGTTGAACGCCAGCTGAACACCAAAAGTAAGTCATTTCGTCGTCACAATTAAATATTTGGAGATAATCATTTTTCCACACAGTTGGTTACACTACAGTACGTTTACTGAGTTGCACGCACAAAACAACGACGGAAAAAATTCACTAAAACACGAATAAAATAGACATACTTTTTTGTTAAGATGCAAAACGCGACAAATTCAGTACAAAACCGCCATGATTATCGTTTCAGTCATCCGAAAGTCATGACTAAGCAGACGTACCACTAACGCGTTGGGAGTAAAGTGTCAGCAGAGTTTAATTCAAGTTTCGCTATCCAATAAACGAACGAAAGTTAAACAACGTGCATATACAATACATTATACAATACACTGTGATCATAATAATGTAAATCTTGAATATTTACCCATTTGCTGATTAGTAAAACGGTAAAAACATTATAGTCCGGGAGCTGACAGGGGTTACTATGCACCCTCTCTGGGATTAAACCCTATGCATATTTTATTGTACTCCAGGGGGTAAACTTTAGAAAAATTTGTTAACAAGAAAAATTTTGGGATACAGGATGCTTAACAGCCGTTTGTTGCCATGACAACCGAAAACCCTTAGCAACAAGCTTAGTGTGCCTATAACGAAGATAATAAATGTCTGAATGTGTCCAATATTATGGCTATAATAAACTGAACATAAGTCACTAATTACAAGAAATCCAACTGTGTATTTATCAATTAGCAACGGTTGCTATGGAGCGAGATTCTCCATAGCAACGGTTTATTCAGCAGAGATATAAGCATGAGACCTCGACCAAACTTCAGTTACCATATGAAGTAAGATCAGTGGTTATAGTTTTGCCATGATAACCTAGTAACAAAGTTTTCATGATATAATATCACTCATTACTAACTTGAATGAGCCTAAAACTTTACAAAATGCTTAGCACAGTACAAAACGTCTTGCAAATGATGTCCCAAGAAACGTAATATCAAAATGACTTTATTTTATTTACAGTTTTACTTCGACCTAATGTCGTTATTGGACTATCAAATAAGACCAATCTAATTCTACCATCACCGACCATTGTTGCCATGGATTGGGAGACAAACAGTTCTTGGCTGCAAATGAGTGAGACTGCGTTGTCCAAAGACTAGAACGACTCAAAACCGGTATATTTTTTGGACAGTGTCAAGCCATAGATTGTCCAAAGCAGAACAGTCCAGTGATATACACTCTAGTTTCGATGAAGCTTGAACTGATGATAATAGACTGTGTCTCAAAAAACATCCCTGACATCTTTGACCGTAACGTGAAAACCAATTATCAGATTATCAGTGTTTTAGTTTTCACCTCACCCAACGTCTGTTTTTGCACTACCTGGGGAAAACAGACCAAACATAATAGGTGTTAAAATGAATGAATAAATGTCGATAAATTCAGTCTATCTTTATCTGTGGGCCGGTCTATTACAAGGTTTGACTGTCATGCAGCAGTGTTTCTACCAGATGAAGTTTAGAAATGTTTTGGAAGTTCAGAAGTGACTGGTACAGCCTGGATTGGTCTGGAGCAGAACTTTGTCGATACTGCTGTCAATGAATGGAGAAAGCGTTTCCTTACCTATGTTCGCATCGTGGGCCAACACTTCAAGCAGTTTTAAGCCTACTGCAGGCAGTTGAAAAATGGACAACTGGATGAAATGTCAGCCAGTGTCAGAAATGTGAACAAAATGTGTTTTTACGTGTTTTGTTAATTAAGCAATCATATCGCATTAAATAAAAAGTGATATTTCGGTGGTTGTGCAAAAATAAACGTTGGGTGAGGTGGGAAACTGAATAGTCATTTGATGGCAAGTTGTGTCAAAAATATTCGTACCAAAAATTATCAAAATCTGATAATTGGTTTTTAAGTTACAGTCAAAAATGTCGATGTTTTTTGAGACACAGTGTAAGCCTACTAAGCCTAAACATTACCTATCAGACAGTTGTAGGATGTGTGTCATGGCAAGTCCTACTGTCTTACAAACAGCATCCTGAAGCATTTGTATCCGCATCAGAGCACGTGACTTAAGCAGAGAAGACTTTATGTGTCTCTTTGCTCCATTGGGGGGTTTCGGTAATAATTGATGGGGATCAAAGCCTATGTAACGTATTGTTCTTGCAGCAGTAAAACTGTTTAAAGTTACGATTCAAAGGGGAAAAAATCATAAATCCTTGAAATCCATAGACTCCCCAGCCCCTCCCTTCAATGACGTCCCTGCCTCGCTGAAGCCTATGTTCGTGATCCGCTCCGTTTCCGCTCCGTGACCTCCCGTTCGGCGTTCGCTCCGCTTTGGTATTTTCAGCGTGTTTCCTCCTCACCGGCCTAATCCGCTCATCCGACCTTTCCCTCCCGATCTGTTTCTTTTCCGCTTCTCTCACATGCTTTGCTCTTTATTGCATTCGCGCAGATTCTGTTTGCAAGAAACGCACGCACGTTGACGATCTGACTTCCATTCAGCCGCGTATCACATGTACGGTATATGTAACATCGTGACTAGGGAATGTACCCATATTACAATAGGCCTACGCGTTGACTTATTGTGCCAGCACCGCCTACTCGTCTCAATCGGGAGGATGTCGCAGATCGACCTGATACTGTTGTAACTTTAATCCAGCGTATCTCGATGCAATTCCAAGCTTCAGCACGTCGTCTTCAAAGAGTTCGAGGTACGAACAGTCCTCTGCCTCGTTGTGACCCGCTGCATCTTCACCCACTGCTACACACACAAAACAAACGTCATACGGAAAATCACTGAGGAACAAAATCACTACGAAGCTACGGAGGAACGGCTGAGACATGAAGGAAAGATAAAAAATACTTGCTATCAGCGTTGCTTACATTAGTCAAGGTAAAAATGCAAAGTCCTTCCTGAGCCATAACCTCCACAGAGCGGCGGTGGTCACCGTTCCATTAGCAATTGGCCAGACACCAGTTTACACTGCCAGACCACGAATACGGGGCTGCTGCATCGCGCGGTGTGCCTGTCTCCCCGTCCCTGCTATCGCTGACACTCATTGCGCTTAAGCTACCCACGAAGAGATGGCCAGACTGAGTTCGCCTGCGAGCATATTGAAATGGTTTACCAGTCTACCGACGGTCACCGGATTCGTTGATGCGACCAACGACCTTTCCAACTAGGCTAAGCCAAATGACCGGCGCCAAGTATCACAGTGCAGCACGGTAGTGCTGACACTGTTGTAAGGGCGATGAACGTAAAGTATAGGAAATATCGTTTGAGGGAGGGGGTCCTGTAAATCCGAAACCCCTTAACCGATTTCCACAAAACTTGGCATCAGTGATCACATCGCCCACCTGGCCCCTGCTACAATCGGTTCAAAGGGAGCGTGACTGCGCGTGAGCGAAATTCGCCGTTAGGCCTCTATTTTTTCCTTTTTTCCTTGCGCACGGCTACAGACCAGCCCGTTGGACCGACCGACGCCGCTAATGGCTCAAACGAAGCGTCCTGATGGCGGACACATTTTTTATATGTTTTCGATTAACTTTTTAAAAAACAAAATTGACTATAACTCGGCCCCCGTGAAAGATAATTGCGCGCTATTTGCACCTATCCCCCTATTTTCGGGCCTGGGCTATCCGATGGTGTCATTTAAATTTGTCCCATGCCATGGCAACTAACCGTTCTTATTCAAAGACAAAATTGGCTGCAGCAGACATTGTTACAAAAATCAACAAGAAAAATATATCTGCGCGCGAAAAAGTGGAGGAGGCAAAGAACACTACTTGCGCCCACTCAAAGCCACAATGCCACTTGACATTACAACGTTAATAACTTACAGCAACATCAAAAGCGGCAACGTGTTGCACTTACCTGCAGCCGCAGCAGATGGAGTAGCAGGATTGACAAGCTCCAAGTCGGGCTGTAAAGCAACAATGACAGTGATGACGACACAGTTAAGCTAAGCGTAATAATTAATAACATTATTTCAGACTTAGTTACGTGCTCATCATGATAATAATTTAATGATAATAATGAAAATAATTCAACCAAGCAATTGAAACTAATTTGCTGAAATGAAATCGGAGAAATACTGATTTTTAGCCGACAGTACTTAAGTAACGGTCGAGCTTATCGTACGATTGTCGTCTCTCTGACGAAAAGTTTTACACAAATTAGCTGTGTGTTTTAAACTTAGACGTGCAAAAACTTTGCGATCTAGTGCAAAAAAACATTTTCAAATTCGGGGATGAATGGAGAGGGCAGAACAAATGTGCGCTTTCAACCGAAAACAAGCCATATCTCGGAAACGATAAGGCCAAGGTTACTATTAATCACTAATAGAAAGTGGCATATGTCTTGTCAGATAAAATAAAAACTATTGACCTTGGATGACCTTGAAGGTCACTGACAAGCAGTACGGTCAGCTGTTCTAGCGACAGCTAGGCTTCTTCGTCTTTGCACGGCACTGTTAAAATGTGTTTAATCGTTAGGTCATCATGCAAAACGATTCAAGGGCGTGAGCTAACTGATGCTTTTATAGCGAAAACTGCATGAGCGCAGTCAAGTATTTCTATCGTTTATTTTCATCTTATTAGTAGGCTACAGTATTTTGGTGCCGGATATTTTCACAGAAAACGACAAGCACGCAGTATGTAACTTTTCAGCAAATGATTGCAAAAAATACGCTTAGCTAAAATCCCAAGTTAGGCAGAAAACGAGCGAGAGGCACGGAGATGACAACCGAACCCTAAGGCTAAAGACACAGATGAGAAAGGCAACTAAAGACTAGAAAGCAGTCATAGCCCGCAGGTACCTCCGCCAAGGCAATGTTGTTCGCCAGGTGGCGTCACCATATTCGCTTTGCCAGCTGTTCCCTTATGCCCCCTTTAACGCAATAGTAACGAAAATTTCAAAGTGATCCAGAATCCAGGATTCCTGCCGGATCACCCGCAAAATTGAATCACTTGTAGTTTATGCCATGCCCGACATTCTTTCAAAATTTCAAAAAGATCAGTCCATAACTTTTCTAGTTATCTTGCTAACACACAGACAGACAGACAAACAAACAAACAAACTCCGGCCAAAACATAACCTCCTTGGCGGAGGTAAATATTAGGAAAGAGTTCTGGAGAATGAACGGACAGCAGGTTTTACTTTTTGTACAAGTGCAGAAAGATAGGGAATATGCAGGGATACAGCTGAATATGATGTGCCATGTGTAACAATAGTCCTATAATATGCTATTTGTGAAATTTGCTTGCAACGAAACGACAATTCGCATTGATTCTGAGTGACTATTGATGGAAATTATTTTCTACTGTTAACAGCCGTTAAGACGACAAATACAAAGCTATAATATCGCTGTCAGCTCTAGTTCGTAGCTCGGACATACTTCTCCGTGTCTTGCTGATAAGCGTACGGGACCTCTCGGCAGACCTCCATATTGTGAAGTCGCAACTGCAAAATGACGTGCAATCGTAACTTCATTTTATAATTCCACAAACACGACATACATGAAGTTAAGTTAAATAAAGCAACGTTTTGTAATTAATTTGAATTAGGCTTACATTTTACAAGCATACGGCTACTTAAAAGATAAGTCTAGGCGCATTTGCACCGGCAAAAGCAACGACATAATTGAAAAGTATAAAAATGCAAAAAAACATAGGCCTATAAAGCGATAGGCATCCTGGTGTATGATATTTTTTTCGGACACCTCCTTTCCGGACGTTCCCTCGAACGTTTTCCCCTCCCGGATATTCCCACTGCTTTTTTACACACCCGGACATTTCTCCCCTATTTATGGCGCTGCCGAGTATAAGTTGCATTCTTATAAGTCTCAATCGCTGACATATAATTATGGTCAAATAGCAAATATTCAAATGTATTAATGTCCCGCATCAAGCAATATATACAGCATATTAGAAAGTGTAATAGTTATATACAGTTATGTACAGCAAGTCTTTTAATATATTAATTTAAATGTCAGTGAAATAAGGCGATATTATATACAGCTAATGTCCAAAAAGAAGAAATAGTGTAATAGTCAGCAAAGTGTCACTGTCATTTTCACTCGAAGCGGACTGTGTGCGCGACCGCACGCAAGGTCTCTTTCACCGTTTTTTAGCCATCACGTCATGCTGCACAGATGGTGTGCAGTTGACGCTGCAGAATCTGGGTGGACAGCTTGAGATGCTTTGCCGGCGGCTGGCCACGTGCATTCTGCAGCAGTGTCGTCGACGCCGCGGCCACATCCTGCTGCAGTGACTCGATGGCGCACTACACCGACGTGTAGTTACGACCGACCAACGCAGCGAAGCCCCTATTCCACGCCGTTCAGCGTGGCGACATGCACGTTCCAGGTGGACACCGGGAACAGCGGTGGCAGCGGACGCAGCGTGATGCGCGGATCAGGGGCCCTTTCGTCAGCCGCTGCAGCAGGTCGCTAGCAGCGTCTGTAGCTTGTCGGCCTCCTCCACGTCGGTAACGCAGCCGTGCAGCACCTAGCTGCATGCCATCGACGACGTCAGACTCGGGGAGGAAGGCCACGCACGCGCTCGTCATACATAAGGGGGGAATGTCTGGGTATGCAAAAAAGCAGGGGGAAACGTCCGGGAAGCGGGAATGTCCGTCTCCCTTATGCATCACGTTGCAACAGTAACACTGTTATAAGCTTAGTCTATTAAAGACTAATTGTGCATATTTTCACGACCTTATAATGGTTTCGTCCCGTTACGGAGCGTTGAGAATAATTTCTACAAATTGCTGTTCATGTCGTTGCTTCTACTACCGGATACTACCATATCCAGCAACTGCTAAACAATTTCACAGCCAACAAGGCAGAAACATGTATGTACCATACGGCTGTTGAAATACGACCACGGCAGTTCCTCGTTGTCCGGCGTATATCACTGAAGCGACGGCGTGGCTGTCAAGCCTTGAACCATGATGATCCTGACACGCTCTCTGTAGATAGGTCTTGAAGCTGTCAGTGCAGACAGAGTCAGGGAGATTAGTGAACAGCAAGCGGCGATCATCGATGTCGCCCGACAGCAGTGGCAAGGCGTCGGGTCTCGGCCGAAGAGCTGAAACGTTGAGACGTTTGTTACACAACGTCAGAGCGGATGAAGAGTGCTTCTCCAATATACGCTCGACCACTACAAATAATTATTGCACGGAACTCTTGTATGAAAAACAGTCGATCGATCAAAACACAGTTATATAGCGCCATAATTATGTTGCCAACGCATCAGAGACGAAATAAGCAAAACATACGTAACAATTAATGAAAGCATGTATGTTCGTATTTCGCGGAAATCACAAACTACGTTTTTCCCCGGCTGCGTACCAAGTTCGCCGAGCGAGGTTCTGCTTATAACGCAGGTCCGGCCGCGTGGAACCGCTTGCCGAGTCAATCCGCTAAACATCATCCCAGCCTTCAACTACACTGTGTCTCAAAAAACATCCCCGACAATTTCGATTGTAACTTCAAAAAAGTTATCAGATTCTAATAATTTTTGGTGTGAATATTTCTAAATCAACTTCCCATCAAATGATTGTTTAGCTTCCCACCTCACCCAATGTTTGTTTCTGCACTACCAAGGGATTGCAGACTAAGCGAAATATGCATAAAAATACGCAAAAACGTGAAAAAAACATAAACGTGAAAAAACATCCCCGACATTATCGATCATAACTTAAAGAAACATCATCAGATTTTGATAATTTTTGGTCTGTACATTTCTGACTCCACTGGCTATTGAGTGGTTGTTTAAATTTACACCTCGCCCAACTTCTGCTCTTGCGCTACCTGTGGAAATCCGACCAAGCAAATCATGTGTTGAAATGATTGAAAAAACTTCAATAAATTCTATCAATCCAGATCTCTGGCCCCCAACAGCCAGCTGATTACAAGCTGATTATGATTGACTGTCATAAAGCAGTGTGTCTACCAGATGACGTGCTGAAATGTTAATGAATTCAAGCAGTGACTGGTGAAGTCTGTATTAGTCTGTATTATCGATACTCTGTCAATAAATGGGGAAAGCGTCTCCTTGCCTGTGTTCGCGCAGTGCACCCGTATTTCAAGCAATTTTGCTGTAGGCAGTTGAAAAACGAAACAATTGGATAAAATGTCAGTCAAAGTGTCAAGAAAGTTAACAAAATATGTTTTTGTGCGTTATTTAGATTAAGCAATAGTACTACATTGGGTAAAAAAGCAATATTTCGTTGGTTTTGTTTTCTCCACGTAGTGCACAAACAGACTTTGGGTGAGGTGGGAAGTTGAACATCTCTTCAATGGCAAAATGTCTCAGGAATATTCGTACCAAAATTATTAAAATCTGAAAATCCTTCTCTAAGTTACAATCGAAAATGTTCGGGATGTTTTTTAAGACACAGTGTACAACTCAAAACATTCCCATTTTCTGAAAAATGTTGACCCTGCCTGTGATCAGTTATGACTTTTTATCTTCTATTTCTGACCCATGGTCTTTTTGTCTAACGAAAGCATTGTAAATTTTGCATAATCATTATAATCTCTTACTGATGACGGAAATAAAAATCCGACTGTAAAACGGCTAAGCCTATATCCACTAATAAGTACGAAATTGCAATCATCATCTGCAAAACTAATTGCTAAAATACTGAATTAAAGTTATGTGCTGAATAAATACTTTGCTTAGTAGCCTATTCACTGCGGGTTTGACTTCAATTTTCAACACTGTTTTTGAAGTACAAATTATTCGAAGTCTGAGACGGTTTTCAGTGTTTTCACACATAAAAAACGCAAAGTCGTTCCCGAGCAGTAAAGCCAATGGAGCGGCGTTGATCTCTGTTTCATTTGTCCTCAGCCAGACACCAGTTTACACTGCGGGGTGACCATGGATAAGGGGCTAGTGCATCGCGCGGTGTGCCTGCTTACGTCCCGTCTCTGAGCTTTCGCTGGTACTCATTGCGCCTTCCCACGGAGAGATGTTGAGTTTGGCAACAAAAATAACAGAAACAAAAACACAAAACGTGCGCTGCTTAAAAAATAGGTGCAATACGACCTCCTGGAGTGAGGAATGTGATGACCGCTCGATGTTCGTCAGCACAGTAAAACACGTCTTCAATCTGATCTCCTCCTGAACGCTTCTGGTTCTGAAAGAACATCGAGAGAATCTCTTGCGTCATGTCCGGAGCCAAGTCGGTCAGTTCAATAGCACAAGACAAAGCTTCACTATCACTGACGCCCAAGAAGACTTCGTCCATGCTGAGACTGTTGCGTCGGTCGACCAATCCACGCACCGCTGAAATGCTGAGTTCGTGTTCACAGATCACGTGTGGAGAACGGTCCAGTACTCCAGACACAGCTGCAGGCACACAACCGAAAACAATGCGTCCAATAAGCTCACAGTTTGAAAAAGCGACTATTAAGCTACGTTATACTGCTCATCAAATTATACATCAAGTTAATTAAAATCCCAAAAACAATGCAGAATGGGCATTAAATAGTGTTCATATTTCACAATCGTTGACATATCAAGAAATCTGAGCTAATGCTCATGAGACGCGCGAGAGCCTATAGCAATTCCTGTTCGCAGGTAATCTTAGTCTATCTCCATCCATTTCGTCGCAATTCACTCTTTTGCAGACAAAAATCGCCAAAAAATTACTGAAAACTCCTATTTTTAGGGTTCAAGGTCAATCAAGGTCATCAATGTTAACGATTTTAAAAAGCTCGTCGCCAGTGCTTGTTATGTTAAGCAGCATGTCTGTGCCAATCTGCAACCATTTTCAGGTTAGATAAGCCAGCAGCGGATTAATAACAACTTTTCAAAGGGGAACCCCTCTTTGACACCTGCGTGCGCAGATCTCCTTGAATCTAGAGGATCCGGACTTGAATAATTGCTAAAATTCACATTCAATGCTGAAAATTTCATACGCAGGTCGTCTGGGTCTATCTCCAGCCATTTCGGCGCAATTCACTCTTGAAATACGTGTCGACCACAGCTCGAAATCGCGAAAAATTCACCAAAACCCCTTATTTTGGGGGTTTAAGGTCATTCAAGATCATTGATGTTGACATTTATAAGAAGCTCGTCGCCAGTGCTTGTTATGATAGGCAGCATGTCTGTGCATTATCTGCAACCGTTTTCACGTTACACGAGCCAATAACGGTAGAATAACGCCTTTTTAAGGAGGAGGGTGCCCCACTTTCTCTCCCTCGTTCGTGGGAACACCCTTCACCCAGTGGCATGAAATTTGTCACAAAATACTAGAGACTCTAAGCTATTATAGGGTAGAAACCAAAAGTCTCTATCTCACCTGGGCTCTGATCTGTACCGGGTTGTAACAGACAGACAAACACCCAGACAGAATTACCATAGCTAATAGCTCTCGTGCATAAAAATGCACCACCACCGAGATTTCCGACATTTATTGGTTGCCAGCCGCAGTTTTCTTAGCGGTAGTGTCAGCAAACAGTAAAAACAAAACCACAAAATATACTTATTCAAAAAACTACAACGTAGAGTAATATATCCCCAGATGTCTGCTAGCCTTGCGCCGCAATATTCGCCAGCCGTAAGTAAACATTGAATTAGACATCATTTTTGGAAGGCTTTTAATGTCTAGTGACCTTCAGCTTTTTGGTCATTTGACCTAAAATTGGCACACTGGTTGTGCGCTACTATTAGGAATTTGAAAACGTTCACATTAGGCTTATTTTGTTTTTCTACACATGCTTGTTTTTGAGTAAGAAGCATGTACAGCATGGACCCATAACTTGGCCTAGGCCTATTAAGACAGATACACAGCAACCACACATGAAATCAAAATAAATCTGATTAAATAAACACAATGCAAATAGGTCATATTTTTACTAGTTACTAGATTCTAGGCAATCACACATTCCAATTTTGTTGCTGTTATGCTGTTATCATCATTAGTATTCAAAATTGACGTGCTTGTTTCTGCAACATTTGTACATAGTCTTGTGGACTTTTTAACTCTTATATTTACTGTATGTTAGGCCTAAATTGTGCACATGCTTGCGTTCTGCCAAGTTAATGTATTAAACGAATACGATGATAATGATGAACTCACTTCACAAAACACGATAAAACCGAAACTCTAAAACTATATTAATATTCTAATACAACAAAAGATTTAACTGAACTTAAGGACGCAACAAGAACTTACGTTCGGCGTCAACAAAACGAACGTATGCTTTGCGGTCTTCAGCGAACAGTCGCATATCTTTCACCTTTCCACCACCCGAACGTTTCTTGTTCTCCAAATACATGAGCAGAATGTCCTGGCTAAGACCGGCGTTGGACCAAGATACCTCGACAACCACTGGTGACGGAGAAAAAACACCTGTTTCAGTCGTGCTGATGGAAAACTGTTCCGATTCGTGGGACTCTGATCGTTGGACAGGAAGTACTTGAAGTCTCTCTCCACACACTTCGAGAACACCGACTTGAATAAAGTGCCGAGCCACTTCCACAAACACGACGTAAGTGATACAACACAGCCCCACAGAAAACAAATAGTTTCTAATGCACTGTAGAGTCATACAAGCGTAAAGAGCGAATAGAAAATTTTAAACAGCATTTAAAACTGTCAATGGAGTGTCAGATCTCTCATTAGATAATCAAATAAGTAAGTAAATCAGTGAGTGAGTGAGTGAGTAAATACTTTATTGCATACAACATGTTAGCATTTAATACAACCTCAATATAAATGTTAATAAACAATAATAAATAAGTAATAAAAATAAATAATAAATGTCAATCCTTTATATTGAAGCTATGCAGCATCACGGTGTAACTTGCCACCCGACACAAGTGCCCTCACCTTAACTCCAGCTGCAGACAGGCTGGTAGGGCACACTCAATTTACCAACCCTGGAAAAATGAAAACTTTAAAAAGCAGAGTGAAGTCACATAACCATACACAATTAATCTTCTAGATTAAAGCTGGCTGGTGGCATGGCGTAGTTGGTAACGCGTTTCGGCTAAAACGAAGTTACTCTACGTCGGGCCCAGTTAATACTGCAATGGGTGACTGCCTGCGGGCAGGTAAACCATCTCGGTGCGAAGCCTGCCGGCTAGGTCGACTCAGCCTTCTACCCTCCGTGGGACGGTAAAATGAGTAGTAACTCATTTACATGGGTTACGGAAGGTGGGGACCTTGGTACAGCTGACAGGGGTTGCCTAGCCGGCCGCTGCGCCAGCCTGTGTCTGCAGGCTGCACACGGTGGCCGTGCGGCAGGCGGCTCTGGTTAGTG
>Ga0056128_1004138_pt1 | contig 18069 bp, 13 predicted proteins | sample WorMetLIZISLAND2_FD_71113 | JGI IMG/M metagenome (GOLD analysis project Ga0056128, IMG submission 71113) | Marine gutless worms symbiont microbial communities from Max Planck institute for Marine Microbiology, Germany - Olavius geniculatus... ... | reverse complement strand
TGTCGCTATCTTCATCGATTCCAGAGATATTTGCGCTCAAACTCGAAAGTTGTCGTAAATCGCACCGATTTTTGCACGTTTTTTGCCCTCCCAAATTTTAAGGGGGGCGGTGCCCCCAAATGTTGTACTTGCGTTAACACACCAACTTAGAGACACGTCAATTGCCAAAGTTTCGTCGGGCTACACCCCCTGCCAAATTTTGCATGTTTTTGGCCCCTGAAATTTTTTTGGGGTGCGCCCCCCAAAATTTTGGACCGGCATTATAAAATTCAGCCTAGTACTGACCATCCTGCAAAATTTCACGCCGGTCGGCCCACGCATCTCGGAGATCTCGCGTTGCAATAAATAAATAATAAAACATCTGCAGTAAAACATAAGTCCTTCCGAAAACTATCGTTTTCGGGCGGACTAATAAAGGTCTCCTTGACTACATGTACTAGAAATGCATAGACGGATTAGATGCATGTATTTTTATAGCCACAACTGCAGCAGCAGCAGACCCTGCAGTATTCTGTGAACCTGACAACTATAGTAATTAACAGAAACCACCACGACGCGGTCTGTCTAAAGCACGGACAGGCCCTGATACAATATAACACTACGGGTATGACAGAAAACTTCAATTACAGAAATGCCAATAAATCGATCATTACTTTATCATATTCTGCATCCGTAGATTGACAAATGCAATTTAAACAAATGCAGCAACCTAAATGAATAGTATTCAAAATTTAAAAAAAAATCATAAGATATAAAAAATAGAAAATCAATTCGGATCAAGTAACCGTAAAGTTTTGTTAATTATCGACTGCAAAAAATGTTCAGAAAAAACGCACCGTTTTTCAACAGTTGTGTCAATACTGTGAATTCATAATACATAAGCCGCTAATTAAAATACCAGAGTGCACTAGTTTCTTTTTAACAAGATACATGTATGCTATTCAGCAGCATGATCAGTAAAGACTATCTGACATAATTAACACAACGCTTCTCATTATCGCTAAGGCTAACGTCATTAGCAGTATATACAGAGTGACCCATTCTCAAGTCACTATGTAACCCTGACAATTCGTCACTTCTGACCATTTGGACTAGTACTCAACTAAGCTACCCTATCTAGAATATAACTTAGATATAGATATTGGAAACTAAAACACAAATACTGGTAAGCAAAACTCAGCAATAAACACCATAAAATAATTGTAATAGGGTACTGAGTGATAATAAGAAGCCTGCTGATGCAATTTCTTAAAAAGTTTTCGGTCAATTTTCCCTGATAAGATTTTGTCCATGACATTTCATGGAGTTTGACTGAAATACATGCCTGACACTTCCCCGACTGTTTTCCAGGTAAGTGGTCACATTGCATATCGACAGCTGCTAGAAATCCAAGGCCATGACAACGTGGCTTCGAGTTTTGCCAAAAAAGAAACAAGTTGTCAGGACCCAAATACAAAATATGCGAAGCAAAGGTGCCCGGAATGTACACTGTACATGCTCATACATACAGTAAACAGAAAAGCAAAGTTAAGCAAGTAACAGCCATAACATGGTTACTTATTCAAAGCCAAAAAATTATCAGTAGAAAATCGGACGTGTCAATATGCATTGCGCATGTGACACAAATTTGTGTCACATGCGCAAAGACACAGTGGTCAAAGCAACTGAACAGAACTGACATGGTTTAGTTTTTGACAAACTGACCAATGGGCAAGCAGTAATGCATTACAGTAGGCACCGTCTACGTGCACGTACGCGTCAACCAAAGACAAATCGGCAACCAGACCACTGGTCAGTTCGTCAAAAACTAAACCATGTCAATTCAGTTCAGTTCAGTTGCGTCGCTCTGTAAGCGCCTAAAAGATGTTGGGTTCCACCAGATAGTTAGCAGAACCACCAGGAGATATGCATTATCGGGCACACAGCGGAGTATAGAGATAAGACGCAAAACAGCAAAACATAATGTTGCTAACTTGCCATGCGGCATGACAGCCGATCACGATCACGCAATTAGTATATACAATCTGCGTGATAGTACTAGTGGAGAGACATCACATCAACGCTGTTTCAACTCAACTGATGGCACAGAATGGACTGAGCACACACTACAAACCCATCCAGGTATGCGGATTACAGACAATAACCACTAATGGACAGTTTACACCTACGACGCCGACAAGATTCGATTCAACTCAACTGTTGAGCTGAGAGGCGTCGTAGGTGTGAACTGGCCATTAGTCTGTACTGTGGCCGGCCGTACTTTAGTCTTACTCTTTAGGTTACTACTCTTGTTTGTGGTCACTATTCAGTATTGTTATATCTCAGCGCAAAATATCTGCAGGCGACTGGTCCAAATTACGTTACGTGACGTTCGCCAATACGCACTGTTAACCGCGCAGGCGAACGGGCTACAGTAAATATTGAAATAATTTGTGTTTAATTAGTTGTTTTGGTTTTGAGGTATAACAAAACATACAGTGACTGGCATCATCGATCATCATTGAAAATTTTTTGCCAGAGGTTGGTAAAATGTTGCCCTCGGGCTTCGGCCTAAGGGCAACATTTTACCAACCTCTGGCAAAAAATTTTCAATGATGACTCATTACTTGTATAATGCAGGGTTGGCAAGTTTTACCCACAGGCAGTTTAAACCGCGGTTTAAAGAAGAATTTGACATAATGTGTTCATAAACAAATCTTTTAAACATGATGACAGCTAAAAATGCTTACACATTGATCAGCTTCAATGAACATTGTGTAATGTTAACCGCTGTGAAACTTAACACTATGAAAAATGCAAATAATCCACTAAGCAGAGATTACAATAAAAAACTAAAAAAAAACAGTCAGTGATATGGGATAAAAGTACATGCTACAAGTTACAACTAGTCTATAAGCAAGCAAAGTAGTTTGTATTTAATTTGTGTTAGCACCAAGTGAAAAAAAATTTCAATCTACAATAGTACTGCTGATCAACAGCGAAACATAAAAATGCTCAGTGTGGTCTGTATTCTAAGAACACTTAATAAACCAGCAAAAAAAACTCAACGTCAAACATCAGAACTACTTGAGTTAGACTAGCAAGCAAGATTGTCATCAAGAGTTCGTACTTTTTTAACAAATTAGCAAAATCTCAACATCAATTAATTAGAGGTGTGCTTTTATGACATACCATTTGTTTACTTATTTGTTTATCTATTCATGAATACTTCACACTGTGCTGAAAAATTATGAAAGGTATATCCTTACCACAAAATTATTTTTCAAAATACTCCAATTAATCTTGGCAATAACATTCTTGTACATTATTTCCCAAATTTTTACAGCTTTAGCAACCACATCTACCCCACCCAGCAGCCTAGTTCTTATACACAATGCACTACATTGTGTATTATAGCCAGCAACAGAAGTCGAGAAACCTAACATAAGTTTTACCCAGTTTTACCCTTTCTTGCCCGGTTTAAACCAGGTTTCACCCACTGGGCTGGGCAAAACCGGTTCTACCCGGGTTAAATGCGAACCCTGCTTTACAGAAATGATAAACACGGTATGCTGAACGCATGTACTAAATTTAGAAGCTGGGCCAAATAGCAGTACACCCACGCAATGTCCAGCAAGAGTCAAATGGCTGGCACTGGCCAGCCTAATGTGCATGGCAAAGCCTGATTCTGAGACAGGTAAGCTAATTACATCTTAGCCAAGCAGTTGCTGCAACCGCGTCAACAACGACTGCAACACCGATAAAAACAAGAAGCCCAGCTGTCGCTAAGGTGGGCAGACCGTAGAGCACAAACCCGAAGGCCAGCATCCGACTGCCGGTCAGTCACGAAAAAAGCGATTTATCAGGGCGATTACAGTTCCATACATGCTATGGTGACGCTGCTATATCGAACAATATAATCAACGCTAGAATACGATACACAAATTCTTTGCATTTATAAACGATGGCTACAGGCAGCAACTTTGCATTCAAAGCTGCAGCCAAACCGCTGCAGACAGATAGACATGTTTACTATTGACAGGCTATAGAAATTCGTCATTACCACATTCAACTGTACCATCGCCAACGCACTACGACGTATGGTTTAGCCAGAATACATGCGTTACAGAGACAAGACAGAAGACACATCGTATCCAAGGCTCGACCTAACGGTTGGCCAAAAACACCAAAAAAGTATGTCGAACCGGTGCCGACATATCGTGCGGCCATCTGCATAGCTATAGACCGCACTGCGTAACACCAACCATAACTAGAGACAGTAGAAAATCACGGCAAAAATAGCCGAAAAAAATTTTTTTTTGCAAAAATCGCAAAAATCACGGCAAAATTACGGCGTCAAATTACGGGCCCAAAACCGTTATAAAGTCTATAAAACTCAACATCTAGCATTGACGACCATCATTACATGTAGTGCATAATTTTCATTTGTAAAATGTTGTCGCAGCAGATGACTAAAATACCATTTTCTACGACGACGTCACGGTCACATATTGAGCCAGCAAATAGCAAAGCATACAGACTTTGGTAGCAGTGGCAAAAGTAAATATTTTTTGTGTTAAAAATCATACCATTTATGCTAATCAAAAACGAAAAAGTATTGTAAGAACGTAAAAAAACGACAAAATCACGGCATTTTACTAAAACACAACAAAACACGGCATTCTGGCAAAATCACGGCATTTGACGCAAATCACGGCTTCCGTGGTTTCTGTAATTTTCTGCTGTCCCTAACCATAACCAAACGACCGCACAAGCTAAAAACTGTCACATCCATTACTCCTGCCTGAAGGAACATTCGAGCCAATTTCGATTTTTCTGCCCCTTTTAGTTCTGAAGTTAAGAGCTGGTACGGAACAGACAGACAGACGGACGAACGAACGGGCAAGACCTGCATTGCGGCCTACTGGGACGGCGCATAGCAACAATCAAGACAAACACCCAGTGACGTTAATGACACGCAGTAGGCCATAGCCGTCTAGCTGCAGCCGGCAATGAGTTTATAATAGTCTACATCTTGAGAGTATGTATCCGATGCACCATCAGAACACGTGGCCCATACAGTGTTTGTGTCTACTTATAGCCGACCAATCCCACCATATGACGTCAGTGTGGTATTCACTGGCTAAAATGTCCTAGAAATGGGATTTCAGTGCCTCCTGCAAAACCGAACTGAAACGCACGCACACGCACTGTACAAAGCGAACGAAGAGGCAGTTCGGTTCACTTCGTTCGCTATGCACGCACCTTACGTAGAAAAACAGTCAAAGATTAAACCGTTTGAAAGCTTAGAGAATATATAGCAGATAGGCCTAGTTTGACAGATAACGGCTCAAACAAGAAGCCCAGCTGTCACTAGGATAGCCGACCACATTGGACCTGTCAGTGACCTTCAAGGTCAAACAAGGTTAATGATTTTCATGTCACTTGAAAATCAAAATATGCCACTTCATATCAGTGATCAATAGTAACCTTGGCCCTATCTCTCTTGTATCTCAGTAACGGTGCGAGATAGGGCCTAGGCCCTAGGTTACTATTAATCACTAATAGGAAGTCGTACACTGGCTCTTCAAATTGGCACCGAACTCAACGACCTTGAATGACCTTGAACGGCGAAATAGGGGGTTTAATGGATTTTTTGGCGATTTCGAGCTGCGACACAAGTCTACATCATTCACAAGGTGGCGCCACGGAACTATCGTTAGGCGATCCAGATAGAGAATTTGGCATTTGTATATCAACTTAGCGTGAACACCCCAATTTTCAGCTAAACTACTAAAAAGGAATTGCTACAGGGTCTCGCGCGTCTCGTGAGCATGAGCTAAGATTTCTTGTTTTTCTTTTGACCAGAATCCAATTTTTATTTCGTCTAACTCCTCGTAACTTTCGCAGCACCTGTGCACTATAAATAAACGCAGCTCAGCTGGCAAGCTACCAGCTTTTTCACTATAAAACGCGACGACTCGTAAACACTAAACAGTACCATGCTAATACAATATTATCAGGTCAAGCGTGACACAGTAGTTAAACAGTTAAGGCGTAAACCAGCACGTAACTCAACGTCACAATTGGCCAAGCGTTTTATGAGCGATTTGATTAATATAGGTACGACTAAACACGGGCGTCCATTTTCGGCGTGGCGCCCACACAATACCACACACGCAATCTCCGTACGAATAGGCTTACATCCCACCGGACACCCGTAGAGGGTAGGCCTAACTTACTTAGTTCAGAAATTATGAGTCTCTTTCCAGAAAGCCTAGTGCGTTGCTAACAAGGTAAAGCGGGTCGTGTCCCATCCGAAGCGTAGGCGGGGCTGGCAAACTCTTTAACGCCGGACGCCAGAGCTATACGGCTACCTTCCCACTTCCCAGCCGTAAAAGCGTCACCCGCCTGTTGGCTGACACCAAATTACACTACCTGGTGACAGAGGCGCGTGGGTGCGAATCACCTGCCCAGAGTTGCTACCTGGCCGGGTGTTGAACTCGCGACCTCTTGATCACGAATAAAACGTCCTAACCACTAGACCATTAAGCCACCCTCATTGCTAGCGACAACCAAAATCACACCGAGCAAGAGAAAATATAAGAAAAACGCCAAAAACACCAGACATAAACCAGACGCCTCTAAAGCATAATGTACATTGTACGAACTGCTCATGTTTGCGTTGTGTAAAATATGACTGCGTACAATGTTGTACAGTGCCCAATAGACAATACACTCTCAGCTCTTAGCAGAGAAAGGGGAGTCGCTGAAATGGGGAAACCTGCGAGACCGAGACCTGACAACGCGGCACCAAATCAAACAGAGGTGTGCTCAGGTGTCAGGAGCATGGTTGACCAGAGGAGGGGCCCTTGCAAGTAGTCCTGGACGGCTAATTGCTGCTCAATAGCAATCAGACCGCCAGCGCCAGATTACAACTGCTCCGCCCTGTCACGTTTATTTCACGAATTACATAGCATTGAAGTTTACCGTATTTCCTGCGTTATTTACTTCACCTTGTCAGTTCACAACGTCACAAACATCGTAAAACAGTAAAATGGTGAAATAACGCACACACGACGACGAAGACTATTGAAACCTGAGAGATAGGCCTACGGATTGTGCAATATTCAATGTACAAAAATTGTAGTGAGCAGATACTCGCACATTAGAACAAATCTGGTCATGACCACCCTTGCTACATGGTCAACGTTGATCAGTCTGGCCATTTCAATTTTCAGTCGGCCCGTCTTACCCCGAAGTACCCTTCGTTCACCGTTCAAGTTAGTTTTGTGGCCCACACGCAGGACTAGTCTACCGTGCACTAGTCTACCACGCTTGCATATCAATAATTCAGTTCAATAATCAGCACACACAGCGCAAAGACTTGCAGTATAAAGATTTATACTATTACTATATATCATGACATGGTTGCGACACTCAGATAGATACCTTAAAACCTGCTAAAACCACCAAATAACGACTCACACTTAACCCAATTCTAGTTCCTTCTTCCACTGTTAATGAAATATTTTATCACGGCTAAGTTTTTAAAACATTTTGCAAATATTTGCAAATTCTATGCTGCGGGGAGCAAACATAAGCCCACATGAATCAACCAACTAAAAACCCGTAAAAATCCGAGCCATAACACATCAAGTTGGGCCTTTTTTACAAACACTGATTTAACCTAAAAAACCAAAACCCATCGGGTTGGGCTTTTCTTAAACAGAATTCTCTTTTGCAACCCTGCCTTGCCAAAACGGTGCTATAGAGTCCCTGCACTTTCGTATTTTTCAAACTGAAATAAAGTCCTACAGGCGCCTTGCCCCTGACTCCCCCTGGATACTGCGCTACCCCGATAGCCTAGGAGCAACATCTGTGTTTACTGTAGGTGTAGGTTTCAAAGCAGTCAGATGATGACGTCACGACATCAATAACCAGTGCAACAAGTTCAACTGGACCGTGCGCAGGCACAGCTGCACTGGCAAGAAATGTACTAATTATCGCCACCCCGGTGCATTATGGGTACGACTCACGTAATCACAAAACACCAGCCAGCCAGCAGGAGTACGCATTCTATACTGCAGCAGGCAGACAAACGGATTAACAGAATTAACTAAGTCCACTCCACGGCAGGCGTGTGACTCGGCGTATGTGTGCACTGCCATAAACACCAATGACATATGGTGATTACGGTGCCATTACCGGGAAAAGCTTCAACTTGCTGACCTTATGTTCCGTGCTGGTGACGCCCGCCTACAGTGTATAATACAGCCAGGTGAGTGAGTGAGTGAGTAGGGCTTAACGTCCCGCCGACACAGTATAGGTCATTTTGAGGACGGCTTTCCAGACAGAAACACACATAGTTTAACCTTTACAATAAAAAACCCTACAATTTAACCTTTACAGAAACACAAAACACAAAAGCGAGCTAAACCTAAAATTGTAAGGACTCCGTTATATGCGTGCATAAGTAATTAACAATAATGGTAGTTCTAGTAATATTCCCTGTTATCCTGCAGACAGTCATTAATACAGCCGACTGTAGCCCTAACAGTGACAGCTTCCCTGTTGCAGGACAGTCAATATGTAACTGGTCACAAGCGCCACCTTAAAGGTGCGTATAGAGCGACGTAACTGAACTGAAACTGACATCGTTTAGTTCTTAGCGAACTAGGCAATGGGCAAGCCCCCGTCCCCGGTGGGGGGGTGCGCTAGTAAGACTTGGTCATTCTCTAGCGCGTGTAAAAATTTGGAGGCAGAGCACCCTTTAGGAGCCGAAGTATGGTCTTCCAAAAAAGTCAATTTGGGTGGATATGATTCCACATCGAGATCTCCAAGGTTACAGGACCAAACTTCACCGGACTTGTTTTGCATAACGCAGGAAGAATCGCAGTAGAAAAATATTTGTCCGATTTTGAATATCTTAATCCGTTCCAAAGATATTCGCCGCCAAACTTCAAAGTCGCCCGAAATCGGGCCAAATTTTGCATGTTTTTGGCCCCTAAAATTTTTTGGGGGAAGGCCCCGAAATTTTGGACTGGCATTATAAAATTGGGCCTAGTACTGATCACCGTGCAAAATTTCACGCCAGTCGGCCCACGCATCATAGAAATCTCGCGTTTAAAAAAAAATAAACTAGAAATTTGGGGCAAAGCCCAACGTGAGTCCGCCCGGCGCCCTAAATCCGATTGGGGAAAATTAGGGAAGGGAAATTTCCCCGGCATAAAAATCCACTTAGAGACATGTCAAGTGCCAAAGTTTCGTCGGACTACATCCCCTAACTCCGAAGTTATAATGGCTAATTTATTAAATTTTAAGCCAATTGTTGACCCCCTTTTGAAAAAAGTTGTAAGGGGGCCCCCATCCCAGGTGGGGGGTGCGCTAGTAAGACTTGGTCATTCTCTAGCGCGTGTAAAAATTTGGCGGCGCAGCACCCGTTAGGGGCCGAAATATAATCTTCCGAAATATTCGACTTAGGGTAGGACAACATGAGCCATTATAACTTGGTTCGTAGAAGACCAAGTTTACACAATTTTTTTTGTTCAACGCGGAATTAACCGTATTTGATAACGCCGTTTACTGTTTGTCGATATCTCTATCCAGTTTAGAGATATTTGCGATCAAACTCAAAAGTTGTCGTAAAACGTACTAAATTTTGGACGTTTTTTGCCCTCCCAAATTTTAAGGGGGGCGGTGCCCCCAAAAGTTGTACTTGCATTAACACCCCCACCTAGAGGCACGTCAAGTAAGCATATCAAGTAAGCATATGCGCTAGTAAGACTTGGTCATTCTCTAGCACGTTAAAAATTTGGGGCGCAGCACCACCTAGGGGCCGAAATATGGTCTTCCGAAAAATGCACTTTGGGTGTGTACGATTCAACATCGAGATCTCCAAGGTCACTGGACCGAACTTCACCGAACTTGTTTCGCCTAACGCAGGAAAAATAGCGGTAGACGGAATAAAAATCCGATTTTTAATATATTTATCCGTTTCAGAGATATTCGCCGCTAAACTTCAAAGTCGCCCGAAATCGGGCCAAATTTTGCACGTTTTTCGCCCCCGAAATTTTTTTGGGGTGCGCCCCCCAAAATTTTGGACCGGCATTATAAAATTCAACCTAGTACTGACCATCGTGCAAAATTTCACGCCGGTCGGCCCACGCATCTCGGAGATCTTGAGTTCAAGAAAAAAACTAGAAATTTGGGGCAAAGCCCAACGTGAGTCCGCCCGGCGCCCTAATGCCGACTGGGGAAGAAATTAGGGAGTGGGGTAAAATTTCCCCGGCATCAAATTCACGTGGCTCGAACTCAAATGCATTGGTATACGCCGAACGTGCATTCTCGACTTAGGGTAGGTCAACACGAGCGCTTATAACTTTGTTCATAGTGGACCGAATTTCGCAAAATTTTTTTTGTTCAACACCCAAAAGATCGATTTCGTCAACGCCGTTTACATATTGTCGCTATCTTCATCGGTTCCAGAGATATTTGCGCTCAAACTCGAAAGTTGTCGTAAATCGCACAGATTTTTGCACGTTTATTGAGCTCCCAAATTTTAAGGGGGGCGCTGCGCCCCAAAAATTGTACTTGCATTAACACCCCCACCTAGAGACATGTTAAGTGCCAAAGTTTCGTCGGGCTGCACCCCCTAACTCCTAAGTTATAATGGCTCATTTATTAAATTTTAAGCCAATTTTTGACCCCCTTTGAAAAAAGTTGTAAGGAGGGCCCCCGTCCCAGGTAAGGGTGCGCTAGTAAGACTTGGTCATTCTCTAGCGCGTGTAAAAATTTGGAGCCGCAGCACCCGTTAGGGGCCGAAATATAATCTTCCGAAATATTCGACTTAGGGTAGGACAACATGAGCCATTATAACTTGGTTCGTAGAAGACCGAAGTTTACACAATTTTTTTTGTTTAACGCGGAATTAACCGTATTTGATAACGCCATTTACCACTTGTCGATATCTCTATCGAGTTTAGATATTTGCGGTCAAACTCGAAAGTTGTCGTAAAACGTACTAAATTTTGGACGTTTTTTGCCCTCCCAAATTTTAAGGAGGGCGGTGCCCCCAAAAGTGGTACTTGCATTAACACCCCCACCTAGAGGCACGTCAAGTAAGCATATCAAGTAAGCAAAGTGCCAAAGTTTCGTTGGGCTACACCCCCTAACTCCGAAGTTATAATGGCTCATTTATTCCATTTTAAGCCAATTTTTGACCCCCTTTTGAAAAAAGTTGTAAGGGGGGCCCCCGTCCCCGGTGGGGTTGTGCTAGTAAGAATTGGTTCTAGCGTATCTAAAAATTTGGGGGCGCAGCACCCCTTAGAGGCCGAAATATGGTCTTCCGAAAAATGCGTTTTGGGTGGGTACGATTCAACATCGAGATCTCCAAGGTCACTGGACCGAACTTCACCGGACTTGTTTCTCTTAACGCAGGAGAAATCGCAGTAGACGGAATAAAAATCCGATTCTGAATATGTTCATCCATTTCGGCGATATTCGCCGCCAAACTTTGAAGTCGTCCGAAATCGGGCTAAATTTTGCATGTTTTTGGCCCCTGAAATTTTTTTTGAAGTGTGCCCCTTAAAATTTTGGACTGGCATTATAAAATAGGGCCTATTACTGACCATCGTGCAAAATTTCACGCTGGTCGGCCCACGCATCTCGGAGATTTCGCGAGTTGCAAAAAAAATAAACTAGAAATTTGGGGCAAAGCCCAACATGAGTGCACCCAGCGCCCTAAGTCCGATTGGGGGAAATTATGGGGGAAAGGTAAAATTTCCCCGGCATCAGTCACGTGCCCCGAACTCAAATGCATTGGCATACGCCGAACACACATTGTCGACTTAGGGTAAGTCAACATGAACACTTATAACTTTGTAATGAACGGAATTTCACAAATTTTTTTTGTTCAACGCCGAAATGATCGTTCTCGTCAACGCCGTTTAGATTTTGTCGCTATCTTCATCGATTCCAGAGATATTCGCGGTCAAACTCAAAAGTTGTGGTAAAACATACTAAATTTTAGACGTTTTTTGCCTTCCCAAATTTTAAAGGGGGGCGGTGCCCCCAAATTTTGTACTTGCGTTAACCCCCCAACCTAGAAGCGCATCACGTGCCAAAGTTTCGTCGAGCTACACCCCCTAACTCCGAAGTTATAAGCGCTCCTTTATTGCATTTTAAGCCAATTTTTGACTTTCCCCTTTGAAAAAAGTTGTAAGGGGGGCCCCTGCCTCCGGCGGGGGGTGCGCTAGTAAGACTTGGTGATTCTCTAGCGCATGTAAAAATTTGGGGGCGCAGCACCCCCTAGGGGCCGAAATATGTTCTTCCGAAAAATGCGCCTAGCGCATGTCAACATGAGCACTTATAACTTTGTCCGCAGTGGACCAAATTTCACAAAATTTTTTTTGTTCAACGCCGAAAGGATCGCTCTCGTCAACGCCGTTTAGATTTTGTCGCTGTCTTCATCGGTTTCAGATATATTCGCCGTCAAACTCGAAAGTTGTCGTAAAACGTACTAAATTTTGGACGTTTTTTGTTCTCCCAAATGTTAAGGGCCCCCAAATTTCGTACTTGCGTTAACACCCCAACCTAGAGTCGCGTTAAGTGCCAAAGTTTCGTTGAGCTACTCCCCCTAACTCCGAAGTTATAAGTGCTCCTTTATTGCATTTTAAGCCAATTTTTGACTCCCCTTTGAAAAAAGTTGTAAGGGGGGCCCCCGGCCCCGGTGGGGGGTGCGCCAGTAAGACTTGGTCATTCTCTAGCGCGTGTAAAAATTTGGGGGCGCAGCACCACCTAGGGGCCAAAATATGGTCTTCCGAAATATGCAGTTTGAGTGGGTATGATTCAACACCGAGATCTCCAAGGTTACTGGACCAAACTTCACTGGACTTGTTTCGCCTAACGCGGGAGGAATCGCGGTCAACGTAATAAAAATCCGAATTTGAATATTTTCATCCGTTTCGTAGATATTCGCCGCCGAACTTCGAAGACATCCGAAATCGTGCCAAATTTTTTATGTTTTTCGCCACCAAAATTTTTTTCGGGTGTGCCCCCCAAAATTTTGGACCGGCATTATAAAATTGGGCCTATTGCTGACCATCGTGCAAAATTTCACGCCGGTCGGCCTACGCATCTCGGACATCTTGCGTTGCAATAAATAAAAAAAACATCATGCGTAAAACATAAGTCCTTCCGAAAACTATCGTTTCCAGGCGGACTAAAGATAGTCTACAAAGACTTAGCGCGGGTGGTGAAAACAACACTGTGGTCGCTACATTCTGGTGGATCGTTTCCTTTTAGAAGATGAGTTTGGGAGATGTGAGCCTTGTGTGACCAATTCGAAGACGGTTGATAACGCTGAGTCATAGCGAGTCAGTGATAGATTTCTATTGCGGCGTGCTGCCCTGGAGTCCAGGCACGTGGATTAACTGCATCTCAACCAAAGAGCAAATAAAAATCGTAATCAGCTAATCCGCCAATTACTTACGTTTGCAATTAACTCCAACCATACGACAATTAATTTCAATAACATGCCTTGAAACAGCGTGTTTTGGCGCCCAAATTGTGAGCATCCGAATGTCAGGTAACCCACTAGCCCACAGAGACTTATTCCAACGGTCACTAATCTAGTTATTAACCCAGATGGACTTGAAGCAACTACGCAGATATGGGTACCGGCCGTATAACCAATTAGGCAGCAAAAACATAGCAACATTGTCTCACGCTCTGAGACAGAAGAAGCAGTCCATGACATATCTGAGAAGTCGTAAAAACAGTGCATAGGTACGTAAACGTGTGCACTGCGCTGCGAATGAGACTTATTAAGCGTGGTTTTCATACAGCGCAACACAAGGTGGCAGGCAACAGTGTGCTGTGTGATCCCATACGGCAGGTGACGCTCCGTAGCTCTGCGATAGGTTTCCCATAAGGAGCAACACAGCGCCTTTCAACCTTTAACGGACACAACGACCGCTTCTATCCTTGCGTTCTGGCCGAACTTGCGTCAGCTGCGTTCGTTCGTTACGTACAGTGCGTGCGTAATCGTGCTGAATGGAAACGACGCTTTATTATGTGGAGGCTACTGTACGAGATGCCACGCAGGCGCCTTCGGTCTCACGCACAAGCAGCCGTGCGCCATCTCAAAGTCCTCCAACGTTACCAGATCGACCACCGACCACCGGCATCAACACTCAGTCAGTTAACAAGCTTTGCTGGTCGTTGGTCCAGTGGCGTAGCTAGAAATATGAAATGGGGAGGGGGTTCCAAAGCCTTCCCTCCACTTTTTTTCCCTATCCTTCCTTCCCTTCCTTTTTTCCCCTTCCCTCCCGTCTCCTCCTCTCCTGTCCCCTCACCTGCCTTGCCCTTTTCTCCTCCTTCCTCTGCCTTCCATCCTCTTAGAAGTAGGATCCCTAAATCCCAGCTGTGAACTCCACAGTTTAGTCTGAGGTGGAATCTCAGCCAAAATCAAATTTGGTGCATTAGGGCCTTAAAATACGAGATCTGGTGGCAACAATTTATTATTTTGCCAGAGTCCTTAATTGTAATATCTAAATTTTAGCAAAAATATTGTGCCGGGCCATTGGGGGAAGCTTGTTCACGCCACTGCGTTGGTCATTGTCCAGTGTCCAGCCTTTGCCGTCCGCTAACGTGCAGTAGACCTATTGCACTAGCACTGCGACCAGTTATTGCATTATGAGTGACGACGGCTTTGCAAAGAATTAGCAAAGGCAGCGATGGACGCTATGAAAATATACGTTACAGCTCAGCGGGCATGCACGATGCAATGATTTATCCATGTGAAATTTCACAGTACCGGACTTTACCTAAGTTTTTTATAGTGGGCAACATGCCACGTGCAATGCACAGGGAAGGAGGGTAGTAATTTGAAAGGAAGGCTGAAAAATGCAGGCCGCATTATTGGCAGTGTTTCTCGTCCGTTTGTCTGTCCGGCACTGGACTAATAACTCCGCAGAAAAAAGGTGTATAAAAATCCAAATCTGCGTGAACTTCCCCGAGAGAGGTAACCAGAGAGGGGCACAAACTACGAACACTGTCAAAATGATGCCACCATACATCTTCATATATAACTAAAACAGATGAACATTTATCGGTGGATCTAAATTAGACAAGACGGCAATGTCCGCAAGCCACAAAGCGGGTTGGTATTGTGGCGTAGCGGTAACGCGTTTTATTCGATCAACGAATTTACTCTACGCCAGGTATGGTTAGCACTTGGATGGGTGACTGCCCACGGGCAGGTAAACCATCTCCTAATGTAACCAGCCGCCTAGGTCAACTCAGCCTTCCATCCTCCAGGGTACGTAAATCGAGTACCAGCCTATCTGGCTGGGGTTAAGGCACGGCGCGTTCACCTGAGTCGGGTGGCAGGTAACGCTGTTACTGTGTGATCCCATATGGCAGGTGACGCTTCGTAGCTCTGGAATGGGCTTCCATTAAGAGCTATAACAGCACGCATACAAAGCGTCTTTTGGTATTTACCCCCGAGAAAAAGTCTGTCAGCATCATCAGTCTCAATGGCACTTATTAGAAACAAGAGGAAACTAGAAGGCACTCGTGAGAGTGCATATCTCCGCCAATGTAGAAGTTTTCACAGGAGGGCGCCACCGTTCCTGCCCAGTCATCGTGTACACAAACAAACACACCGACGTACAGACGGACATACAGAACGACCAATCTCATAATTTCCTCCAATGTTCACTTCGTTCCACTGGCAGAGATAATTAGTGCTGAATAAATGAGATATATCATATGAACGTCACGCCGATGGCGTTCCCTGTCTTGGCTTCTAGGCGATTGCACTAAGTGCAGAGGTAAGGTATTTTAAATGACTCAATAACAGTCATAATTAGTTAATTTTCCAATTAATTACGATTACACTTAACTCCAACCTATATGCAAACTGATTTCAATAACACTTCAGTGATCTGTACTCAGTCCTGTAGTGCGTGCGGGGCCCAAACGTTGAGGTCCATATGTCACATACCCCTAGGGGCTATCTACTGCTAGTGTGGACCACTGGACCTAATTCTAGGCCACTTCACTGGCCCACAGATGCAGCAGTAACTGACCAATACATTTCTACTTCAACTGCAACATCGCTGAAGAAATGAACAATATGCACATGTAATAAAAAGCAATGCATAAGATATAAAGTCCTTCCCAGGCCACATCACAAGATCCACAAGGTGGCGCTGACCTCCATTTCTGCAGCCCTCAGTCAGACACCAGTTTACACTGCAAGCTAATCGTAGTGCATCTCACACATTATGCCTGTTTACACCCCAGCTAAATGCACGTACACATATCTATCTCAATAAAATTACAGTTCCTGGATATCAAAACAGTAACAGGTATAAGAAAACTGAAAGTGAAAAAATGTAATAATCGTGCTGCTCGTGCACAACTATTATGACTGTCTCTGTAATGGATGGACACAATGGCATCATCATGTTCCCACTAATATGGCAGAAGGCCTTGCAGATCCAACTGGTTCTCAAAAATCTCAAATCCAGTACCCAAAGTTGTCTAGAGGGACTGCATTGCCATCAGCAGTGTCTGTAAACACTAAATACCATGGTCACCTGTCATTAGCAGTTAACTGTTCATAGTGCATTCTTTCCACATGCATGTTTAGTTTTGTGTCGCCAGCAACTATAGGAAAACGTCAAAAGCCAGCCCAATACAGATGGCGGTTCAAACTGTGCCATAGTGACCATACAACACTATACTAAAGCCATGAGTGACTCCAACAAGATAGTCAGGAAGATCTCAGAGCCTACCTTGACCACTGTCTGCATTTATAGGCTGCATTTCATGCAACACTGCAAACAATGGTATATGCTGCACTGCTGGTAATGATGCTTGAGTACAACCAATAACAGATCAGATTTTATAGCCTGTCCACACTCACACTGTCTACATGCAGACACGTAAAACGCTACATGTTGTCTAGTGTGAACAGAACCTTCTACAAGTTCCCAGTATCAGTGACATGACACCTCCTCCGAAGTCGAAAATCAACTTCTTTCTATCCGTATCCAGAAGTCGAACATGTTTGACTTTTGGATAGGCATACATGAAGAACATTCTATATGTTGCCTTCTACACGATCTGGATGGTGTGGACTCGACACTGGTGCTTACAACTTCACAGACAACCGGATTCACCACATCACCAAAGATATGCAAGATAAAATGTAGCTGTGAAGCCTGATTAATTACCATGCTAACATCTGCACAATGACATGGTTCGCAAAGCAAGCAGATGAGGAAGTCTGGTCCACACTAACTGGTGAGACAAAACACTGCATTAGCCACACGGTACTAATATAGCACACACTGGGGTTTGGGTTAGAGTTAAATCTGACCTCCAGCCAGTATGCATTGTATTAGTACATACAGAAAATATTACCATAGATATGACGGTGCACTGTGCAGTGTAGTGTGGCTGGGTAGTCTAACGGTAAAATGCCGGACTTATAATCCTGAGGTCACTCAGGGGCGCAGGTTCGAATACGCACCAGGACGCTGCCAGGTAACGACCTTAGGCAAGTTGTTTACACACATGTGCCTCTGTCACCAAGCAGTATAATTTGGTACCAGTCAAAGGGCGATGATGCCCCGAGGCTGGGAAAGTAACCCTAGGTCTGGTGTCGCACTGGCCATGCGTCACCGACTCAAGTGGTTTATCCACCTACAGGCTGACGGCATGAAAAGATACAAAGATACTAACAAGCCTGCAATGGTACGATTCGTCCAAGGCGCGAACAGTCCATAAACCATGAACATGCCGGTTAATTCCTAACCGTTGCAGCATATTCTACTTTTCTGGCTAAGATGATCCTTATATTGCCTACAAAATTCAAATTAAACGATAGATCGCTATTATGACGAGTTGAACCGCATTTCGGGTCATTCAGGTATTTAGCTAACTGATGTGATTGTCCAAGCTTGGAACACCGGGGAGATCCCGCTCGACTGGAAGAGAGGAATCATACTGCCGATTTATAAAGGCAAGGGAAGCCCTAAGGACTGCGGAAACTATCGAGGTATTACGCTTTTGTCT
>Ga0056128_1004137_pt1 | contig 18070 bp, 7 predicted proteins | sample WorMetLIZISLAND2_FD_71113 | JGI IMG/M metagenome (GOLD analysis project Ga0056128, IMG submission 71113) | Marine gutless worms symbiont microbial communities from Max Planck institute for Marine Microbiology, Germany - Olavius geniculatus... ... | reverse complement strand
TCAAAACCAATGACGAGCGACAGACAGCCTTTCTTTTCCAGAGACTTTCGGTCACAGTGCAACGATTTAACGCAGTCATCCTCCACGACAGCTTTCCCACGTGTTCAGACCTCTGGCCATTCGTGGATAGTTTTTAACTTTACCTTTTTTTGTTTTTAACCCTCGGGATCTTTACTACCGGGGGTACAAAAAAATTAAAAAAATATTAATAATAATAACAATAATATTATATTATTATTATCAATAGCAGCAAAATATTGTACATTGTTCTGACTGTTGAGTACAGTGATTGATGATCCGAAGCGTGACTGAATGACGTCATGTATCATATACGTCACATTTGCCTGTGACAGACAGACAAACAGTCAGACACACAGAGATAAAGAGACATACAAGCACACGCATAGACAGACACACATCACGTCATTAATCTCGAGGATAGAGTCACTGGGTCAGGAACTTCAGGATTGTTTCGTGGGTAACGACTAGACCATATTTATGAAAAACGTTCGAGAAAAAAATTAAATACGACAAAAACGTTTAAAAAATTGGCAAAAATAAACATACAGGCTGCGGCAAAAAAGTGGACCCCTGAAGTTTTTCGCTGTTTTCTAAGCAACCGTTTGAAATTTTAATTTGAAATTTTACGGATTTATTCTCTAGAAGCTTCTACATTTAACTGCCAAGTAAAAATGTGATTCTGTTGTAAATGATGAAGTTACAGACTTTTTATCATGACCGCCTCCCGATTTTTCAGCATTCAAAAATGTTCCAGCTATACAACCATAGTTTAAACATCGTTGAAACAACGCAGTTAAATAAAGATAAGATGCCAGAATTCCATTGTCACTGTGAATGTTCAAAGTGTTCACTGCTAGCTCCAAGCTATAACACCACCTCCAGTCGACTTATTTGAGAAATCTTTTACAGCCTTGTCGATCGGTCCCTGTGGCAGGTTGCCCCGGATAACCTGAAGCGCTTCCTTGAGTTCGGCGCTTGTTTTCGGCTTTGTTTTAAGCTTTCGGTAAGCCTCCAACATTGCACCTCATAGGAGATAGTCCATTGGGTTCATATTCGGCGACTTTGGAGGCCATTTGTCTTTTAAGATGATATCTGGACAGCTGGCCCGCAGCCAGTTCTGTGCGCTGCGCAGCATTGCGTGCTGTGTGTGCTGACGCGCCGTCCCGCTGGAAAGTGAATCCGGTGGGCAGCCAACGATTGCTTTAAAGGAACGATAATTTAGTGATAATTTATAAACAATATAAATTATTGTTTATCAAAACGTCACTGTGACGTCATCGGCAGTAACGTGTAACCAGTTTTTGAAAATTAAAAAGCATTTTAGTTTGAACATTTTTAATGCTGAAAAATCGATAAACAGTCATAGTAAAAAGTCTATAACTTCGTCGTTTTTCAACATAATCACATTTTGCTTGGCAATTAGTCGTAGAAAATTTTACTAGATAAAGCTGTAAAATTTCGTATTAAAATCCCAAACGGCTGTTGAGAAAACGGCGAAAAACTTTAGGGGTCCACTTTTTTGCCGCACCCTGCACAATGGCCGAGCTGCGAACAGACAGATAGAGTCGCATAGAGACATACTGTGTGATAATGAGGATCGCTTATAACAGTCGTGAGCCAATACTTAAATTTTGTCACAGTACTGTGATTAGCTAAATCATTGTTACAGACGTACAAAAGAAAAAGTCCGGTAGTGCTTGGTAAAGAGGTGTCTTAGGCCTAATGGAGGACTCGATGTTGAAGTTTCTGACGAAATTCTACTCTTTCTTGAGTGGTTAAAACACTAAAGATACGGGTTGCTGTGTCATAAAAACGGGAAAAGCTCAAACGCAAATAAACAAAAAGTTCAGCTGTTGTTAGGGTTGGCCGACCGTAACGCCTATATTCGATGGACAGCGTCCGACTGACGGTCGCGGAAAAAAACGATTTTCTAGAGTGACTACAGTTCCAAGTTACAGTACACGCTACGGTATGGAACCCTACAATCAACGATGGGATACGATGCGGTAACTCGGTGCACGTGGGTGATGGCTGCAGGCAGCAGCTTTGCATTTAAAATTGCGGCCAAACCGCTGCAGATAGATACAGGGTTACTATTGATAGCCTATAGAAACTCGTCATCGCCATATCCAACGATACTGTCGCCGACCCCTTACGTCGTGAGGTTTAGCCACAATACATGCGCTACAGACAGACGACAGACAGATGGACACACATCGTATCCAAGGCACGGTCGGCCAAAAGCAATTGAAATTGAACCTGTCTAGCAGAAACGTTGGCTGTTGTACCCATAAACTCGTACACGTGACCGGACTCTCCTGTTTAACAGCAGCATAACGTTAGTATTGTCATCTTCATTATTATCAGCATCATCATTTATCACTTTTCATTCATAACGGCATGCTATCAGTTTATCAAGCGGTACAAAAATGTAAGCATACTCGCTTTTTTAACTTGTCAACACTATCAGAATAGTATTGATAAATATTCTTATTTTTTGGTTTTCGCTATAAGACTAAGACATCTTCAAGATCTGACAATGGGCATTCGATAAAGTTACGGAGTCTGAGAATTGCTATTAAAGGATTCTGAACAATCCCGTCGTGTTAAAGAGCTTGCTGCCCTGTGAAACAGTAAATTAGCTATCCAATAATATTAATCTCTCTCCAATAAATGCAAACCACGAAACCGCTGCAAAAATATTCTCAAACGTTTTCTGATTTAGTTGTACGCAACCACGTGTTAACGTCTGAAACGTTTGCAAAACGCATCACACTCTAAAAAGTTTTTTTTGCAAAAATTTGCTTTAGAGGTAAAAAATATACAGCGTAATTCTGTGACGGCAACACACTTTGAGACAGAACGGTCTGAGAACGATACGGCGCTGACACGACTATGTGATCCAACCCGTCCGATCGACTTTTATATATCTACAGACATTGTGTTATACAGTACAAATCACTACGTAAAACAGTATGACGAGAGAGAGAGAGACGACATTTTATTAGGACTACAAGCGATAAACGTGTTTATAGAATTACAGAAGTCGATATTTCGGCATTTTTTACATTCGCTGAAATTGAGGAAACAGTCGTGATTAAAGATTTGTAAGTCTGTGTTCGTTTTTAACTGGATTAAAAAACGTGAAAGATTTTGATGAATTTTTTTTTATACAAGTCACGAAACATGGGCAAAAAACGAAATGAAATAAACGTTTATTAGCATTGCAGCAGAAAGGCTAGATTGTGACAATATATCGTGTATACAATCATTGCAATACAATACATGAATACAGTGTCACATATAAAATTTCAGATAAAAGTGGATAGATTTTGGTGGAAAAAAATAGGGCGTTAACTTACATGCACCTCCGTTAGTTATAACCGACTTTTAAAAAACGTTACAAAGCTGTGGAGACTGGTCCAAGAAACAGTCAAATCCTGAAATACTGAATCCGCATTCGAATCCAAAACTTTTTAACGATTTTTCTCTCGACGAAAAGTTATTAAGCTAAAACAATCAAACAGATACGAAAAATTACATAACGTTTTAAAAAAACTTTCCATTTTGTCTTTGTCCGTATCTTCGCCAAATATCAATGGTGTTAATTTCAAAATTTTTTCATCGACACACTCGATATGCGGACAATTTTGTATTGAGTAGTTATCAAATATCCAACCAAACATAACTGCATGCGTCGCTACACAATCTACCCAGTGTGGCAGTAAGTTCTTTTTGGAAAAACTGTAACGAAGATGTGGACTATGAATAAGTAAAGTAGAAAGTTTTTACGCGCGAGAGCTAGCATAGCGCGTATTAACTACGGTAATTCTGCCCGTTCGTCTGTCCGTCCGTCCGTCCGTCACAACCCGGTACCAATTCAAAACCAGGCAAGATAGAAACTTCGGGTTTTCACCGTGTGATAGCCTAGAGTCTCCAGTATTCTGTGACAAAATTTCATGCTACTGGGTCAAAGGAATCCCCGCAAACGAGGGGGGCAAAAGAGGGACACCCCTTAAAGGGCACGCCTTAAAAGGCGTTATTTTACTTCTATTGGCTTGTCTAACGTGAAAATGTTTGCAGATAGACACAAACATGCTGCTTATCATAACAAGCGCTGGCGACAAGCTTTTTAAAAATGTTAACATTGATGACCTTGAATGACCTTGTACCCTCGAAAATAAGGGGTTTTAGTGATTTTTTTGCGATTTCGGGCTGCGACACGCATTTCAAGCGTGAATTGTGCCAAAATGGCTGGAGATAGACCAAGACAACCTGCAAATGAAATTTTCGCCATTGAATGTTAATTTTAGCAGTCTACGTCCGAATTCTGTAAATTCAAGGATGTTTGCGCACGCGGGTGTCAAAGGGGGGTACCTATCTAAAAAGTGGTTATTTATTCGCTGTTGGCTTGTCTAGTGTAAAAAATGATTGCAGATAGGCACAGACATGCTGCTCATCATAACAAGCACTGGTGACGAACTTTTTAAAAATGTTAATATTGATAACCTTGAATAACCTTAAACCCTAAAAATAGGGGTTTTTAGTAACTTTTTGGCAATTTTTGGCTGCAAAAGAGTGAATTGCGATGAAATGGTTAGATATAGACCAAAATTACCTGCGAACAAAAACTGCCATAGACTATCGTGCGTCTCATGAGCATTAGCTCAGATTTTTTGTTTGAGACACACTATACTAACGATGACGTTGCGGCCGAATCTTCCCAGTTCTCTGTCACCGGTCAGAGTCATCAGTGGATGGGTAACGTTGAGCACGCCGTTGTTGACGTAAAACAGCTGAACCGCTCCCGTCTGCCACATCTCTTCATCGCCTAGTGTGAAAATTATAGCACAGCGACCAGAGTAGTAAAAATTAATGGCTAATCACGCGACTAATCTGACGTCGACAGTCCTGTCAGCAGGGTCAGTTGTTGCTTACGCAAATCTCACCGTTTCTTTCCCAGCACTGTCCGGTTCCTGTAACCATTACCGGTACAGTTACGCCTACTCACAGACGGATGGCCAGGCTGAATTGGCCTGGATGGCTTGGTGAAAATACCAACACCGAGACAATATATCGTGGACAGATTCGGCCACTGTCTGACATTGTGCACTTTAAATATGCACATACATACTTACTTACTTACTTACTAAAAACTATGACGTTCCAGTGCCGACATATTACGCGGCCGTCTCCTGACCTTTAACCCTTATAGCTGAAAATAGTATACGGCGGTTACTCCTGCCCTGGGGGACTTCACAGAATTTTTGGTTTGCCTACGTTTTTAGCGCGAAACCAGCTACTGTTTTCAGCGCGTCTTAGCCATCGCAATTCTGTCTGTCCGTCCGTCTTTTCGTCTGTCACACGAATGGATCAGTCAAAAACGGTGTAAGCTCTCATTACTAAATCTTCACCGTCGGCTGCCTGGAAGACTCTAGTTTCAGGAACCGTAAAGCTTTTCCATAAATTTGAAGGGGGTCACTTCGAACAGGGGCGCTAAATAAAACGGGGGTTAACAAAATTTGCGATTTTTGGCCAATAAGTCGCTGTATCTCAGTAACGGTGCGAGATAGGGCCTAGGTTACTATTAATCACTAATAGGAAGTCGTACAGTGGCTCTCGATTGGCGCCGAATTCAATGACCTTGAACCACCCTGAGCGCCAAAATAAAGGGTTTTATGGATTTTTTGCGATTTCGGGCTGCGACACAAGTCTATATCATTCACAAGGTGGCGCCACGGTACTATCGTTATGCGATCCAGATAGAGAATTTGGTATTTGTATATTAACTTAACGTGAACACCCCAATTTTCAGCTAAACTACTGAACCAACACTGCTATAGGTTTTCGCGCGTCTCGTGAGCAATAGCTCAAATTTCTTGTTTTTTTAAATTTCGGTTAGATGCTCAGTGACAGACGGACGAAGGGACGGACGGACGGACGAACGGACGGACAGGCAAAACCCGTAATGCGGCTTACTAAGAGAGCCGTGTAAGAGGTGAGCTTTGCGTATCTACCTGAAGCAGCGGTTGATGACGCGATAATGACGTCACGGTGGTCGTATGACGCGATGTTGACGTAAGCGCCAAGCTGACTGAACTGAACCGAACCAATGATGCTAGCCGACGGAGACGTTAGATCGCTAGCCTTAAATGCTGTCACTTTGCCCGCTGACTGAACGTCTTTAGGGTCGTGACTACAGTTTGAACTAAATACGACAAAAATATACGGGCGTTATTGCATCATCATCTTTAGTCCTGAACTCAGTGCCCGTTGACGTTCGACGCCTGCTTCATCATCTTCTGCCAGTTGCTTCGGTGCTGTGCGTTGAGTGGTGTAGCTGTAGCGTGTCGGACTGGTGACCCCGAGGTCGCTGGTTCAACTCCAGGCCGGGGCACTGCCAGGTATAGGGTGTTTACACGATCCAACAAACTTCCAGCAAACGTCCAGCATTAGCAGGTGTATTTTGAATAGGCCTACATTTGCTGGAAGTTTGCTAGACGTTTGCTGGGTCGTGTAAACACCCGAGTAACGATCTTGGGCAAGTTGTTCACACGCATGTGCCTCTGTCACCAAACAGTATAATTTGGTACCGACCAAATAGCTGTGATGCTCTGCGGCTGGGAAGGTAACCGTAGGTCTGACGTCGCACTGGCCATGCGTCACGGACTCAGTGGTTTATCCACCTACGGGCTTAAAGGCCTAAGGAAGGGAGATTCCCGCCTGCGCTCCGTCCTTACGGTGCTCACTAGGTGGATAGAGCACTGAGTATCCATATACGGCACGCTTTAACTCTTTTTGTGCTGAGTGGCTCATTTTCTGCGGATTTGCTTCGCATCACTCCACAACATCTTCTGTCCACTCTCTGTGTGGAAAACCTCTCTTATTCCTGCTGTTCATCTTTCCAAAAAACAATGTCTTCAGGTTTCTGTCATTGGACATGCGACATAGGCTTATGGGTTGAACCATCTGGTAAAAGGTGCAATTACAAATTGCTGCTGCCACATGGCAAATAAAAACGAAAATTGTTAATACGTAACGTATAGACTGTAGTGACAATCTGATTTTTTGCTCGGCTCACGTTTGACTTCGCATGTTTTTAGCCGACCGTGCTAGCGGTCGTGCCTTGAGCACAAGCTGTCGTCTCTCGTCTGTAACGCACGTGTTGTGGCTAAACGGTACGTCTTACGGGAAAAGTGTCTGAACAAGTACATACGAGGTTGTTCGACGGCTGCCTTGCGGTACCAAGTCGGACCCCCTGCAACCCTCTATTTCCCTCAAGTAAAGATAGACTTAATGACCGAACGATGGCAGCAGCGGTTGCCAAAATGTCAACACAATAATAATACAAACGTTTTTATTTGATGAATTTGTATAAGTTATTAAAGTAGAAATCGGTTAATACCGCTCACAGAGCCTGTAAGTGGGAGATCCGGCGACTATCCACGGTCGACCGTCGCTCAGCCTACCGGCAGTTACCGAGTAGCCGAACCATTCGTAGTCCTGTGCACAATGCAAAATACAGCTAACACACAGTCCAGATATGAAAAATTGTTAAAAGCTGTATTGAAAAATTGTCGTTTCATTTCCAGTCGGTTAAATAATGTGCTATTCTTTGTCCGCGGGTCCAGATTTGTAACGCTCTAATTTTTGTTAAATTTCAGCAGGAAAAATAAAGCAAAATAAAGAAAAATGAAGAAAATAAAGGCAGATTTTGGCTTATCAGTTGTGGATTTTGTTTGTGTCGCTTTGTCTGTATTAGCTGTAAATGAATGAGCTAATAATAAATAATGAATAATTGGCGCACGTTGCTATGCAATTTATTATTCAAATCAACAATCAAATATTCGTATTCCATGAATCGATCACTAAAAATAAGCACAGACAATGACGTCATTGACCTGCTGTCCTTTCCATGTCCAGTCAAAGTCGGCTTCGGTCAGATTCTGTCCATCTGTACATGCAAGCGTACGCACACAAGTGTAAGTACACGAGCGTACATATACAATGCAATACAATTTTCAGCGAAAAAAAATGCTAAAAGCACCGCAGTCACTTTATACAGTCAATAGTGTATAGGAGGAAAAAACAAATGAGTCTTAAGTTCAGTCTTAAATGTTCGCAGACGTCACTTCTGGTGGCAGACTGTTCCATGTTTTGCTGCGGCGACAGGGAACGCTCGGTCGCCGATCATGGACAGACATGTCAGTGGTACAGCCGGTGCTGAGATCGATGACGAGCGCAGGCGTTGTCGTCGACCAGGAAGTCCAGCGACAGGCTGTAGCGTCAGCCAGGTAGGCTGGCGCAAGTCCATGGACACACTGGTAGACCAGCACGGCCAGTTGTACGCTATTCGCTCCGGCGCACGAAGCCAATGCAGACGGTAAAGCAGTAGTGTGATGTGGTCGTATCTACTGGACTGAAAGACGAGTCGAGCCGCCGCTGCATTTATACCTGAATGAATAGAATGTGTACAGCGTATATGCAAACAGTAATATCGTGGCAAGAGGGAAAAATCATGTTTTGCTAAATTTTAAAATTAGAAAAAAATTCTCGTTTAAAAGTGCTAAATTTTGGGCTGAAAATCCCCAGTTGTAAAAATTTGAAGACAAAATTACAATGTTAATCATCCATATTTTCTCTTCTAAAAATTTCCACCTGTCTGTCGAAAAATTGCAACTTCCTTACATTCTAACTACAAGTTCTTCCAAAAATAATTTAATGTAAAGTGTTAAAGTGTTGAAAAATTTATCACAAAAGAAAATATAGCAAGTGAAAGCGTATGTCGTTTATTAACACAATGTAAACAACATACAGTAAAAAACACTACGAAAATCCATCTTGTAGAAAATTGGTTTCGTTTATCTCGAACTGTCACCGAAAATAGATGGGATGTAAGCGATGCATTGCCACTCTGCTTTCGAAACGCACAACCACCTTGTACTACACACGAACCGTGAATGTGGGAGCTGGAGTACAGAACAGCTATCATTCCTCGCTGCTCGCCGCCGGAAGGAGCAAACGGAGCTCCGACGACGAGATCGGAGAAACCGTCAGAATTGACATCAGCCGCAGCCAACGACCAACCCAGGTTACAGTACCATTCCTTTGCACATACGCACACGCCAGACTTACACGGTGTCCCAAAAAACGTCCCACTTTGTCATTTTCTATATCTTTGCCAAATATTAACCGATTTTCAAAATTCTTTCACTGGCACATACCGTGAACAATTAGCCATAAAGTGGTTGTTAAATATCCCACCAAACTTTAACAGCGTTGCTACACTACCATGTGAAACATGAATTTTCAAAAATTACTAAAATCACTATATAATACATATGCAAAAAACCGTCTTCGGAAACAATTATTAGTAATTTTCGTACAAAAATTAGATTATGTTTAGTGTTACATACATTTCGGATGTTTGTAAACAAAAGCAGATGATATTGTCGTAAATAATAATTTTAATGCACTGATGATATACCAGTGATGTAATGTGTCATTTAGCAGTGGAGACAAGGCTCTGATAAAAAAAACTTGTACCAGTTCAAAAAATACAGTTTTTGGAGAATACTGGCAAAATTTTTAAAGATAAACTGCAATGGGAAAAGAGTGGGAATTTTATTAAAAAGATTTTAGAAACATGCAGCACAGACTTAAAGCATGAAACCAGCAGACTGAAGCATACACATACTGAAGAAAACGTGGTATGACATGGTAGGCTTGCTAAACCACAAAGGCCAGAAACAAACATATCGTTCAATACGCCAGATATCCAAAGACACAGATCTATCTCAGGAAGAGTATTTCGTTTACCAACACACTTGCTGTCTATGATTAATAGTTTTTTTGCATTTATATTTTACAAGGTAGTGTAGAGACACAGTTAATGTGTTGCGGGATATATTTAACAATCACTTTATTGCTGATTGTCCAGAAAATGTACCAGTGAAAAAATTTTGAAAATTGGTTAATATTTGGCGAAGATACATGTATAGACAATCACAAAGTGGGACATTTTTTGGGACACAGTGTATAAAGATTTTAAAATTAGTCTTATTTTGCCCTGTTACAAGTTACTTTACTTTACTTTTCGTATGCGTACGAAATATCTAGTCGATGGCTTCTTTGTCTTTCTATTGGCCATGGCTCCGCCATGATAACAACATTATAAACACATCTATTGGTACCAAAGCTCCCTTCTGTGGTTTTCGGGGTTTCTTCGACCTTTGTCTTTTTGACTCCAGGACTCAATGAGTATTTTTTTGAACTACGAAAGAAAAGTTGACCCACAAAGCCACCAATGAATATCGTGTGAGTACTGCGGCAACAACATCAAGGACATACAGTGGCCATCATCTAAAAGTGGCGGAAGCATAATTAGATGGAATAGATGCGAAAACGTCCGCGCAACAGAGAAAACTAAAAAATACTGCAGCATTGCGGACTATAAAAACAAGCATTTTTAGAGTAAACTCTAAAAGTATTAGCTAAAAACTGCAAAATTCAGCAAAAAATTGAAAAACAGTGACATCAGCAGATAGGCCCAATGTTTAAAGTCACGCATCTAGTTGAGTCGTGGCGTTTTCTTCGTGCCTACTCTTAACAGGCGTCTATGACAACTTTGTTCAGGGTGCATTTTGCAAATACAGAGATCGATATATCAATTGATAATTGATTGAATGTGCCGATGCCAATACTGTGCAGCGTATGACGATGTTGGGTTGAGAGCTGAGCGCAGCCGGGTCACTGCGGGCGAGGTAGATATAGACGGAGCCGTGATACTGTAGGTCTGTGGAGCCGTCTGATGGGGCCGCAACTGCAATGTCCAGTTGTCCATCAGCGTTAATGTCCGGCAGAGCAATTGACCACCCGAACCGACCGTTTAGCTTACACAGTATACAATATATACATAATACACATTAACGATCGATTACGACTTTATCGTCACCGCCAGGCGTTAAAAAAATTCATGTGACTCCAGGTTTCTGTTTGTCCCTAAATAGAACCTCTGTCCGTAAAACTTTTACCGGATTCTCAAAAGTTTTAGTTTTTGGCTTGCCTTCAAAGTTTTACCGAAACAAAAACTGTTTGCTTTTAGTCTGTTGTACGCTGCAGCATATTTACGTCAGTTCTCTTGGACATTATTCAATCTGTTAATTTGATTTTACGAGTTGTTGTGTAATATTGCATGGCATGTCATGGAATACAACAAAGTGAAAAAAAATATGGCTCCGTCACTACTTTTCTGCCAGACTGCAAACACAAGCACAAAAATATTTCGGGCCTCATCATAAGTTGAGTTTAGTTGCGTTGCTTTGTACACGACTTTAGTGTAATTCTAGAAGCAGCGGGGTGCGCATAGCCCAAAAAAATACGATTACATTTTTATTGACTGCGACGGGATTCGTCCAGAAATTTTTGGTTAAATGATGCAGTACAGACCCGAGGTCCATCTAGGATTCTATCAGCTGAGTCTTCCAGAGTTAAGTTATTCGCAGTGGTTCCATTTGACGACCCTGTACAATTAATAGCAGCTTAATCATCTAGTGTTAGGCGTATGGTACACGATTCAAGTTCTCCGTCCAAGAAATTTGTATCAGAAACGTGGGCAAAGAATTTAGTCCATGTACCATCAGCCTTAGACTTGTAGCGAGCGAAGTCAGCAGAATTCTTCATTATCGTTTCACAAAAGCCTATCAAAATTTTGTTTATTTAAAAAATGCGTTTTGACATTTCTTATCTGCTCAACGTATTTTACTATTACGCGGCCGTCCTAATAGGCAGCATATTACGGGTCTTGCCCGTCCGTCCATCTGTTCGTCTGTGTGTACGGGTATTCAATGTCGACATATTTTTCTAGTTTTCCATATATGTTGAACGATCAATCTGGAAATTATAGCGATGATTAAAAATATACAAAATCAAAGTGATTATAACGAAAGTCGCATTTAAAATTACTTGCTTATGTGCAATGACGAAAATTAGGCCTATTGTTTTCACAAATTTAAAAAATTGTATTTTTACTTTTACAAAAAATAATTTGGTCAATACGCCGAGTGAAAGATCGCCACGTTTTTGGGGCGACTGAAAATGCAAGTGCGGAAAATGCAAGTACAAATCTTTCGAAATGTGCAATGGCCAACAGTTTTTTTCGTAGATAAGTAAACACTTCTGATGCAAGAACTGCTTGCATATTTGCATCAAATAGGCCTACACAGCTTGATCTGCTGACATTTGGATGCTACTTTTAGGAATGTCCCACACCAGTTCTATCAGCTCTTTACAATCTTTGTTGCCCGCCAGCAATATATGTTTCCCGTCTTTTTCATTCTTAGGACACGAAAAACTAAACATTTGTACATTTTGGCGTTCAACAAAGTGAAAGAATTGCTTCTTAATTTTTTACCAGTTTATGATTTCATTCGCTAGCTGAACTCCTCTAACTCAGACATTACAAGTGACTGTATAAGCCTACCGGTACTCTTCAGTCCTAGTTACTAATCTTCATATAAACCGTTTTTGTCGATGTGGCAATTTGTACTGCGTTATGATCTTACAATGAAACATAATAAATTGCGGATTTTATTCAGTTGTTTTAATTTTTTTTGACAAAAACTTAATAGTTTTACTGTTATTTCCACAAAAAAATATTTACAGACACGTACTAGCATTTTTCGTACTTGCATTTTCCAGCACTTGCATTGTCAGCGCCCCCACGTTTTTTTCAGCGTTTAGGGCCTACGATTAAAACTGTCCATGACAACGTGTTTTACAGGGTTTTTATGTTTAGTAGGCTATAAGTTACATCATTAATATTCAGCGAACATCATTGACACGTGCAACACAAACCGTATATGATGTAAACGCGTCCCTGCTGGTAGTTTCCGGCGCTGGAAAAACCCGGAGCAGAAACGATAACGTCATCGTGCCTGTCACCGTTGACGTCACCAGTGATCACGTGCCTAAAATGACGTCACTTAAAGTCGCTTGCTCTAACATGGACGAGGTGGTCCTACAAGGGGGCTTAACTTGTCAAAAATTTATCAGCAAGAGCCGTCATAATCATTTCCTCCTCAAAAGCGGTTTTTGCTCTGTATCGGAAAACAAAACGCTCTCCTAAACAACACGCTACAAAACGCACGTTATTTAATAACGCGCATAATATAACATTGTCTAACACGTTCGTAGCACTGCGTGTAAAATTTCAACAACTAGCCGTAGGCAATACGTTTTGTGTATTTTTATAATCAGAGAAGTGGCAGCTAATTGGCATAAATTAATGACACCGCAGCACATTATGCAGCTATCCACTGTCAGCGCTAGATAACAACTGAACCCGCGGTGCAGCAAGCAGTCATACCACCGCTTTAAACGACTACGGTTAATCTTCGCCCTGTTGCCCGCAACCCTTGGCTTGTGTAGCGTCCCACGGAAGATAGGAAGCTACGTTAGCCTAAGCACGCCGTAGATTGAGATATTTGCTCTCTGCTGTGTGTGCAGGCAAACGCAGACTTCTACTGTCAGCGGAAAACCAAGAAAAGACTTACGTACTGTCCAAGTCGTGAATAGTCCAACTTGGTGCTGTAAAACGTGTCTACCCGTCTCGTACTCCCCGCGCTCGATGTATGCACAACCTCGTCATCGGACTTCATCCGCAGAGCTTTCCATTTCTTCACTCGACGCTATACATTGCAGTAACAAACATGACTCATACATAGGGTAGCAGACTTATTTATTAAACCCTATGGCTTAGGCTTTTATTGCCTTAATGTGTAGGCCTACTAATTTAGACCTATATGTACAATTTTAACGGAGGGGGGTAAACCTAAATCCACATACGAATCCAAGGCCTTCTTTTGAGAAATAATGGCTACGTATTGCAGTCGTATCAAGTCCATCGCATTAGCCAGGTGGCAGCACGATTCTCGACGGAGGTTTGAGATTTTTGATCGCTTCTAGTTGTAACTTTGTTGGCACTTATCAAAAAAACGTACACTATCCTAACTATCACGAACAAGTCGTTACAAATCAAGACACCGTTGCTTCTGTACCTTGAACCGGTTGGTCGGAGTTAAATAGACACCGCGATCAGACTGTTTCATCATCACATCGGCTGCGGAGACAAGACGGGACGTGTTTTCATTGTTATTTACCAGGGGTCGCCACCCTGTACACCGACCTCTGTCGTCGACAACGTTGTCCGTATTATTGTCGCAGCTAATGTAGATTGGGTTCTTCGGCAGCGAACAGTTTCTGCAACCATGTAAGATACAAATTTTATACAGTGAATATAGTGTTGAGAAAAGAGTAATGTACTATAGCAAGTTGTTTGAGACATCTTTTTATGAGGGCGAAATGCAGGCCAGTTGCTCTGCGGTTGCAAATTATTTTACGACAGCAATTAAAACGGCGATTTAGTAGAAATCAGCCGAAGCAAAAAGCCAAAAATAGCCTGATGTAACCAGCCGCGCATTCGCCTAACCCGACATTGTAGAACTACATTAATTTTAGTAGGCCTAACCGTGCTACGTGACCAAAACGTCGTCCGCTTTGCCGTGTCATTATGACTTTGCGGAGAATAAAGGTCTCAAAATCACCGACACAAAAATCATTGCAATTGCAACGACAAGGTCTTAAAGTAAACCGCTTGGTTTTTGCAAATTACCTGACCCAGAGTCAACACTTATTCTTTCTGCCTAACGTGGTTGAATTTTTAGGCCCCATGAATAGGCCTACAGAGGCTGGGTCGGAAAATTTTTTCAGAGATTTTCGGTGACGACGGTAAAATCAGTTTATTTTGCTTAAGCAAAAATCTGTCCTTATTCACCGTTATAACACTATTATGTTGCACGAAAGTTTTTAGCCGACAGTATTTACGTAACGGTAGAACTTATGGTGTTGTCGTCTGTCTGTCCGCCTGTAACGGATGTATTGAAAACCCATTATCTACAAAGCACAGAATATTTGTCCGGCAGCCGTATAATAGTCTAGCGGTTATTGTCCGTCTAATGCAATGCATAGCATTGGACAGAGTATAAAATCACCTGATTGTCCGTGCGTCCGTCCGACTTTTGAGGCGCCATATCTCCATAATGGTGCAAAATAGATTCATGGTCACAACGGACCATTTATAGGAAGTCGCCCACCGCGAATCGAATGGTCACGTGACCGATGACGTCACGTAACCCCAAAAGGTCAAGGTGGTGACCCCATTATTTTCGAGGCCGCAATTAAACTTTTTAATTTTTACCACTGGCCAACACAGCTCACTCATTTAATTTATACGGACTTTGCTGTTATCTATCGAGATGCATTAGACAGACTCCGTGTTCGTTTGAACAGTATCTTCTTCATACAGTCATCAGATAAATATCCGGATAAATATGCGGTCCTACGTAGCATTCGCTAAAAATTTGTATAAATCCAAATATTTTTAGGCAGACAAAAGAAGAAGTGAGTAAGTGTTTTTTCTAAACACAGTGTCTGACTGCTGCTGGTGTCACGACGACGCCGTTCGGGGTGTCCCTGTTTTGCCATACACTGCCATAAAAAATAATAGCCTAACTGCACGCTGCCCCGTCGACTCGACTCGCTCCAAAAATTTAATTCTCCTAGCATGATCATAACTTCGAAAGGCTGACACGTTTATGTTCATTTATGAGCGTTTAATTGTGCCAATTTACTGAAAACGTGCGCCGATAATTGCCACATAAATGAGAGATAAATCAAACACGACGAAGTCAAGGTCAACTTGAGGTCAAGGTGCGTCTTGTATTAGATGTCTCCGCGATATCTGCACCAAACAGGGATTTAAGGTGTCGCGCAATTGGATAGCGTCGTTTAAATTTTACCACGGCCTACTGGTGTCGTTACGGTAACGAAACTCTGCTTTTACAAGAGATGTTACAGATTTTTTTTGTATCAAACAGAGTGTTTTTAAGGTTTGTCAATTAAATAATGTTAGCCAAATTCCCTCACGACAGACCCTTGCTGCCACGGTAACGAAGTTTAAAAATTTTAAGGATGAAACGAAATCACACAGTGAGTCAAAGTATCCGCATCACGTTTTGGCTGCAGTGAGCAGCGCGCAGACAACCAAAAATCAATAGAAATAAAAAAAAAACAGATAGCCAAAATTGAGAGCATATCAAGTGGAAGGGTAATGGCTTGGCCATTAGGAGCTAAACATGGCTTTGCACTACTATCACGTGATGGTTTCGCACTGGTGCCGTTTGGACAGTGGACACGTATGCTACTACGAATAATACTTTCGAGTAAAAAACAAAATTAGGGAAAAGTTAGTTATTTCAAAAGTTTTCTAACGCTCCGTTGTGCCAACGTGATTCAACTTTAAATTTGGTTTAAATGTAAAAATAAATAAAACTAGAAATTTGGGGCAAAGCCCAACGGGAGTCCGCCCGGCGCCCTAAGTCCGATTGGAGGAAATTGAGGAGGGGGGTAAAGAAGGGGGAGAGAATTTCCCCGGCATCAAAGTCACGTGGCCCGAACTCAAATGCATTGGCTTCGTCGACTTAGGGTAGGTCAACATTAGCGCTTATAACTTGGTTCGTAGTGGACGGAATTTCACAAAATTTTTTTTGTTCAATGCAGAAAGGATCGCACTCGTCAACGCCGTTTAGGTTATGTCGTTATCTTCATCGGTTCCAGAGATATTTGCGCTCAAACTCAAAAGTTGTCGTAAATCGCACCGATATTTGAACGTTTTTTGCCCTCCCAAATTTTAAGGGGGGCGGTGCCCCAAAAATTTGTGCTTGCGTTAACACCCCAATATAGAGACAAGTGTCAAAGTTTCGTCGGGCTACACCCCTAACTCCGAAGTTATAAGCGCTAATTTATTACATTTTGAGCCAATTTTTGACCCCCTTTTAGAAAAAAGTTGTAAGGGGGCCCCCGTTCCCGGTGGGGGGGGGTGCGCTAGTAAAACTTGGTCATTCTCTAGCGCGTGTAAAAATTTGGGGGCGCAGCACCCCCTAGGGACCGAAATATGGTCTTCCGAAAAATGCGACTTAGGATAGGTCAACATTAACGCTTATAACTTGGTTCGTAGTGGACGGAATTTCACAAAATTTTTTTTGTTCAACGCGGAATTAACCGTATTTGATAACGCCGTTTAGGTTATGTCGATATTTCTATCCAGTTTAGAGATATTCGCGGTCAAACTCGAAAGTTGTCGTAAAACGTACTAAATTTTGGACGTTTTTTGCTCTCCCAAATTTTAAGAGGGGGCGGTGCCTTCAAATTTCGTACTTGCGTTAACACCCCAACCTAGAGCCGCGTCAAGTGGCAAAGTTTCGTCGGGCTACACCCCCTAACTCCGAAGTTATAAGCGCTAATTTATTGCATTTTAAGCCAATTTTTGACCCCCCTTTGAAAAAATTTATAAGGGGGGCTTCCATCCCCGATGGGGGGTGCGCTAGTAAGACTTGGTGATTCTCTAGCGCGTGTAAAAATTTGGGGGCGCAGCACCCCCTAGGAGCCGAAATATGTTCTTCCGAAAAATGCGCTTTCGGTGGGTAAAAACTCACATCTAGATCTCCAAGGTTACTGGACCGATCTTCACCGGACTTGTTTCGCCTAACGCGGGAGAAATCGGTGTCGAACGAGTAACTCACCGATTTTGAATATCTTCATCCATTCCGGAGATATTCGCCGCCAAACTTCGAAGTCGACCGAAATCGGGCCAAATTTTGCATGTTTTTTGCCCCTAAAAATTTTTTGGGGAGGCTCCCCCAAAATTTTGGACCGGGATTATAAAACTGAACGCAGCAACGAGCATCGTGCAAAATTTGGCGCCGATCGGCCGACGGAGCTCGGAGATTACGCGGCTAAAAAAAGAAAAAAAACACAGCGAAACATAAGTCCTTCCGAAAACTATCGTTTTCGGGGGGGGACTAATAAACCACAGCAAAACTTAAGTCCGCTTCCGCAAGCTATCGCTTACGGGCGGACTAACTACAAATTTGGGGCAAAGCCCAACGTGAGTCCGCCCGGCGCCCTAAGTCCGATTGGGGGAAATTAGGGG